>JAESGR010000531.1_pt1 | contig 23853 bp, 21 predicted proteins | sample 9269771 | NCBI WGS metagenome assembly JAESGR01 (sample SAMN15739572, study PRJNA653492) | algae metagenome | isolation source: Chroococcus sp. CMT-3BRIN-NPC107 and co-occurring heterotrophs from well... | place: USA: Clark Mountains Wilderness, California | collected 2010-04-18 | reverse complement strand
AGGCAGCGTCTTCGACGTAGCGGAGCAACTCCTCGACGGTCCGGCCCAGCACCGGGTGCCGCCAATCCGGCCGGATCTCGGCGAGCGGCTGCAGCACGAAGAGGCGTTCGTGCATGCGTGGGTGGGGCAGGGTCAGGCCACTGGCCTGGAGTGTCTGGTCGCCGAAGAAAATAAGGTCGAGGTCGATCTCCCTCGGTTGCCAGGGAGCCGAAGCGAGGCTGCGGATGCGGCCGAGCATGCGCTCGATTGTCAGGAGACGGGCCAGGACGTCCTCCGCGGACCGCTCGGTCTCCAGGACCACCACCCCGTTCAGGTAGTTCGGGTGCTCACGGATCGGGTCGTCCGGGTGAACGAGGGCGGCGGTCTCGATCCAGCGCGAGCGGGCGATCACGGATCCGATCTCCTGGCTCATCAGGAAGACGGCGCGTTCCAGCGTCGCCCTGCTGTCGCCGAGATTGCTGCCAAGCGCCACCGCGGCTTCGGTCAAGATCGGAACTCCTCATCACGATGCGCTGCCAAGTGCCCATCGTGAGACGCATCGTCAATGAAGGAGGGCCGTAGGTGGTATCTGTACGGTCGAGATCGGCCGGTTTTGCTCCCGTTCCCATGGTCAAGTCCACCAGCGCTGCTACATCTCCCGCACCTGATCACGAAAACGAGACCGCTGATGGACGTGCTGGCGCTGCTTTCCGATCCTGCCGCATGGGCGTCGCTTGCTGCGCTGACTGCCTTGGAGATCGTGCTCGGCATCGACAACCTCATCTTCCTGTCGATCGTCGCGAGCCGGCTGCCTGAGCACCAGCAGAACACCGCAAGACGTGTCGGCCTGATGCTGGCGCTGGTCATGCGGCTCGCCCTCTTGGCCAGCATCGCCTGGATCGTCGGGCTGACCGAGCCGATCATGACCGTTGCCGACTTCGACGTGTCCTGGCGCGACATCATCATGCTGGGTGGCGGCCTGTTCCTGCTCGCCAAGGGCACGCTAGAGATCCATCACACGATGGAGGAGGAGCACCAGGAAGGCGGAAAGGTCGCCAGCAGCTTCACCTCGGCCATCGTGCAGATCGTACTGCTCGACATCGTGTTCTCGCTGGATTCGGTGATTACCGCGGTCGGCATGGCCGAGCACCTGTCGGTGATGATCACCGCCGTGGTCATCTCAATGATCGTCATGCTGGTCGCAGCGCAGCCGGTGGGCGACTTCGTCAATCGCCACCCGACGGTGAAGATGCTGGCCCTGGCCTTCCTCGTGCTGGTCGGAACGATGCTGGTGGCCGAGGGCCTGCATTTCCACGTGCCGCGTGCGTACCTCTACTTTGCGATCGCCTTCTCCGCCGGCGTGGAGGCACTCAACCTCCTGGCCCGGCGCCGGCGACTGAAGACCAAGCAGGCTGCGGCGGCGCCGACCGGCGCCGGACACTAGTCAGCTTCGGATGCTTCACCGGCCCTGCCGCGTGCCGTATGGTCGCGTCTAACGGGCAGGGCCGGAACCGGGAGGCAAAGACGATGAAGACGGTGCGTCTGACGATGGCGCAGGCACTGGTGCGCTGGCTGGTCAACCAGCACACGGTGATCGACGGCAAGACCGAGCCTCTGTTTCCCGGGCTGTTCGCGATCTTCGGCCATGGCAACGTTACCTGTCTGTCCGAAGCACTGCAGGACGTCCAGGACGTGCTGCCGACCTGGCGCGGCCAGAACGAGCAGGCCATGGCGCTGGCCGCGATCGGCTTCAACAAGGCCAAGAAGCGCAAGCAGATCATGATCGCGGCCAGCTCGATCGGGCCGGGTGCCACCAACATGGTGACGGCCGCGGCCGTGGCACACACCAACCGGCTGCCGCTCCTGCTCCTGTCCGGCGACTACTATGTGAGCCGCTTCCCCGACCCGGTGCTCCAGCAGGTCGAGCATTTCGGCGATCCGACGCTCTCGGTGAACGATGCCTTCAAGTCGGTCGTGCGCTACTGGGACCGGATCACCCGACCGGAGCAGATCATCCAGTCACTGCCCCAGGCGCTCGGCATGATGCTGGATCCGGCCGACTGTGGTCCGGCTTTCCTGGGCCTCTGCCAGGACACCCAGGCCGAAGCCTTCGACTATCCCGAGAGGTTCTTCGAGCCGACCACGCACTTCATCCCGAAGCCGCGGGCCGATGTCCGCCAGATCGAGGCGGCGGTCGAGCTGCTGAAGTCGGCGAAGAAGCCGATGATCATCGCGGGCGGCGGCGTGCGCTATGCTGATGCGGAGGCGCAGCTGGCGGCCTTCGCGCAAAAGCACGCGATCCCGGTAACCGAGACCCTGAACGGCCGCACGGTCCTGCTGCACGACGATCCCGTCAATTGCGGGCCGGTCGGGATCATGGGCTCGTCCGCCGCCAACCATCTGGCGGCGGAAGCCGACGTGGTCCTTGCGATCGGAACCCGGCTGCAGGACTTCACGACCGGCTCCTGGACCCTGTTCCCGGAGGACGCCCGCTTCATCGGCATCAACGCCGCACGGTTCGATGCCAGTAAGCATCTGAGCCTGCCGGTAGTGGGCGATGCCGGTGTCACCATCACCGAGATGGATGCGGCGCTGGGTGAGTGGAGGGCGCCCGAGAGCTGGCTGAAGCAGGGCAAGGCCTGGTACGCGGAGTGGAACGGGTACATCGAGCGCCGCTCGGGTCCCACCAATGCCGAGACGGCAACCTATGCCCATGTGGTGGGCGCCGTGAACCGGCTGGCCGGCGAGCGCGACCTGGCGCTGACGGCAGCCGGCGGCATGCCCGGCGAGCTCGAGATGAACTGGCGGGCCAAGGGCATCGGCACGTTCGACTGCGAGTTCGGCTTCTCCTGCATGGGCTACGAGATCGCCGGCGGCTGGGGTGCCGCCATGGCCGACCCGTCCCGCGACGTGTTCGTGATGGTCGGGGACGGCTCGTACCTCCTGATGAACTCGGACATCTACTCCTCCGTGCTCACCGGCCATAAGCTCATCGTGGTGGTGTGCGACAATGGCGGCTTTGCCGTGATCGACCGGCTCCAGACCAACAAGGGCCAGCCCAGCTTCAACAACCTGATCGAGAAGGGCACGCGGGTGAAGGAGGCCTTCCGGGTCGACTTCGCCAAGCATGCCGAGGCGATGGGGGCAGTTGGCATCCGGGTGAAGTCGATGGGCGAGTTCGACGAGGCCGTGCAGCGGGCCAAGGCGGCGGATCGGACCACGGTGATCCATGTGGACGTCCATCCGACCGACTGGACCGGCGAGAACGGCTCCTGGTGGGAATGCGGGACGCCGGAAGTGTCGAACAGACAGCGCGTCGAGGAGGCGTTCCGGGAGCATGTCGAGGGGAAGAAACGGCAGCGGCTCGGCGTCTGATGCAGCGCCGCTGCTCGAGTGGCGATCTCGACACAGCTGGATATGCCGGCCCGCTTGGACAGGCGTCGGGCCATGCCCACATCTAGTCAGCCGGGTTTGGAGACCGAGGGGCTTGTTGCCGTGACCGAGTTCGTGAAAGCCAGCCCTTGCTGCCTGAAGATGGACGAGATCGAGCGGCGTGCCGACGAGTTCGCTGCGGAGCAGGGCTTCGTGGCCGGTCGCGACCGGTTGCGCGACCTCGTCACGTCCATCGGCGGGCGCATCGGCACGGTCGACGTGCCCCATCTGCGCGAGCTCGATGGCGGATCCTTGGAGGTCTATGGGCCGGGGGACTTCCTGATCAGGCTGTCGCCGGTGACGGGCCCACTTCGGGACAACTTCACGATCGGCCACGAACTCGGCCACTACATCCTCCATTCGGGCACGCCGTGCGGCTGCCAGCCGATCCGCGTGGGACGCTGGGGGGACGACCTCGTCGAGCGCGAGGCCAACCGGTTCGCGGCTGCCTTGCTGATGCCGGAGGAGCCATTCCGGACGCTGGCGGCAGAATGCGAGTGCGAGCCGACGAGGCTCGCGGCCCATTTCTATGTATCCTGGACAGCGGCCGCCTATCGCCTCATCTCGCTCAACATGGCCACGCGCGAAGAGCTCGGTCTCGACCGGTGAGCCTCGTGCCGGAAGTCCGGCTCTTTCTTTCCGCCGACATCGTCGGAAGCTCGGCCTACAAGGCGGAGATGATTGCCGGCGATGTCAGGCGGGCGATCGAGTGGTCGGATTCGATCTCCGGGTTCTTTCGTGACTTCCCGGCGCTCTTTCAGCGGCATGTCGGGCTGCGTCCCCTGGGGGACGGATGCGTTCCCGTGGATTCGGTTTGGAAGCTGCTGGGCGACGAAATCCTGTTCGCCTTCGACGTCACCGACTTCGCCCAGACCACGCTCCTCTGTGCCGCGTTCCACGACGCGCTGGTCGAGTATGATCAGGACCTTGCGCGCGGCCCGCTGCGGTTGAAGGGCCATGGCTGGCTGGCGCAGTTTCCGTTCCCGAACGTCGCCGTCCGCTTTGGAGCACGGTCCGGCCAGCGCGCGGATTACATCGGCCCGGACATGGACATTGGCTTCCGCCTTGCCCACTCGACCCGGGCCGGCCGCTTCCTGATCTCCGTCGAGCTGGCCGAGCAGATCGCGGACCAGCCGGCCTCGGGCAACCTGGTCATTCATCATGTCGGCTGGAGCGAGCTGCGCGGGGTCAATGGCGGGAAGCCCTACCCGGTGTTCTGGGCGCGCGATCCCGTCGTCGATCCGGCACCGTTCGACCCCTGGGACAGCCATACCTGTCCGCTCACGCGCAGCTTCATCAGCGAGCCGCCGATCACGGCGCACGCCATCCTCAACCTCGTCCAGCGCTTTCGCGGCGCCGTCCGGCCGTGGCGGCCGGCGCGGCCCTATCTCGACCTGGAAGCTGCGCCCGCCGAACATCGGGAGGCCATCGATCTCCTGGGCAGGCGATCTGCCGAATGACCTTCCGCACAAGCAAGGGGAGCAACAATCATGACGACCGTCCGCCTCGGGACCCAGCCGATTGCCTGGGCCAACGACGATCTGCCGGAGCTTGGCGGTGACACGCCGCTCGAGCAGATCCTGAGCGAGGCGAAGCTCGCCGGCTACTCGGGCATCGAGAAGGGCGGAAAGTTCCCGAACGATCCCAAGGAACTCAAGCCGATCATGGCGGCACACGGGCTGCAGCTGATCACCGGCTGGTTCTCGGGCGAGCTGCGCCGGCGGTCGCTGGAAGAGGAGAAGCAGGCGGTGCGGGGCCACCTGGACCTGCTCGTCGCGATGGACTCGCCGGTGCTGGTCTATGCGGAGACGACCGGCACGGTACAGGCGGCGATCGACACGCCCGTGGAAGAGCGGCCCCGGATGCCTGAGAGCGAGTTCCCGGCCTATGGCGAGAAGCTCAGCCGGCTGGCGGAATGGATGGAGAGCGAGGGCATCAACATGGCCTTCCACCACCACATGGGCACCGTCGTCGAGACCGAGCGGGAGATCGACCTGCTGATGGCGAACACGGGTCCGGAGGTGGGCCTCCTGTTCGACACGGGTCACCTGAAGTTCGCGGGTGGTGACGTCATCCGGACGCTGCACCGGCACGGCCACCGGGTGAATCACTTCCACGCAAAGAACATCCGCCCCGTCATCCACGCCCAGTTGCGCAACAATCGCTGGAGCTTCCTGAAGGGCGTGATGGAAGGTGTCTTCACCGTGCCGGGCGACACCCAGGGCTCGGTCGCCTTCCGGGACGTCGTGAAGGTGCTGGCCGAGATCGGCTATGCCGGCTGGATGGTCGTGGAGGCCGAGCAGGACCCGGCCAAGGCCCATCCGCTGACCTATGCCCGGATGGGCTATGCGGAGCTGGTAGCCTGCTGCCGCGATGCCGGCCTTACGATTGCGGACTGACCGACTGGATGCTCTGTCCCTACTGTGAAGCCGGCCTCTTGCGGGCGGACGCCGTCGGCATCGCGATCAGGCGGTCCGGCGAGTTCACGCACCAGGTCCAAGTCGCTGCATGGCGTTGCCGGAACTGCGGGGAGCGCAGCTTCTCCGAGGATGTGGTCGAGCGGGCCTTGGAAACGCTCGAGGAGCACACCGAGCCGGGCGACGAGATCGTCATCCTCGACGAAGGATCTGCCGCCGGCTCGGCCTGATCGGTCTCATGACCGATCAGGCCCGCTGGTTCAGGCGACGCCGTGCGCCTTGAACCAGGCCAGGGCGCGCTGCCAGGCATCCTTGGCGGCGTCTGCACTGTAGGACGTCCGGTAGTCGGCATAGAAGGCGTGGCCGGCTTCCGCATAGACGACGAACTCGGACCCCGAGGACCCGTTGTTCAGCACGGAGCGCATCTGCTCGACCGTCTCCAGCGGAATGCCCTGATCCTTGCCGCCATAGAGGCCGAGGACCGGCGTCGAGAGCGACGCCGCAATGTCGATCGGCTGTTTTGGCATGGTCGGCGTCGCGTCGCCCGCGAGCCGGCCGTACCAGGCGACGCCGGCCTTCACTTGCGGGTTGTGCGCCGCATAGAGCCAGGTGATGCGCCCACCCCAGCAGAAGCCGGTGATGCCCAGGCGGTCGGTGTCGGCCTGGCCGGACGCCTTGGCGAAGGCGACGGTGGCGTCGAGATCGGCCATGACTTGGCTGTCCGGGACCTTCGACACCACCTCGCTGATGATCTTCTGGATGTCGGTCATCGCGGCAACGTCGCCCTGCCGCGCATAGAGAGCTGGCGCGATCGCGTAGTAGCCGTTCTTGGCGAAGCGGCGGCAGACATCCTTGATGTGCTCGTGGACGCCGAAGATCTCCTGGACCACGAGCACGGTCGGGAACGGACCGCCCGTGGCTGGCATGGCATGATAGGCCGGGATCTGACCGTCCGGGACCGGGACATTCACTTCGCCCGTGGTCATTCCCTCGGTGTCGGTGTCGGTGTCGGTGTCGGTGGCGATGGTCGCGGCCGCGACCGGCGAGACGGCGGCGGCGAAGCCGGCAGCCAGCGTCGTCACGGCAAAGGCCCTTCGCCCGAGGTCGAGCCGCGGCTCCAGGCTGATGACATCGGAAGCGTACGCATTCATCTCGACCCTCTCGTCAGTTCGCCCAGCCTGCTGAACTAGCGCTGGACGGCCCGAATTCACGGCTCCCGCCAGATATTCCGCGCCGGAGCACAGTTGCCAGAAGGGTGATTGCTGCACGAATGGTGCCAGGCGTGAGCGCTGCGTAACCCAGCAGGAGGCCTGCCTCTCCAGCCCCCTCCGCGTAGTGCCGGGAGAGCGGGACCACGCTGATGCCAGCGCCAGCAGCGATGTGGGCGGCATGCTCATCATCAAACTCGCTGGCGGTAGTGCCGGACGGCCGTGCGATCAGGTGCATGCCGGCAGGATCGGCTGCCACCGTCAGCAGGCCTTCCAGATGTCGCCTCGCCTCGTCGACCAGCACAGCCTGTCGCTCCGCGTACAGGCGCCGCGTGCGCCGCAGATGGGCGGCGAAGTGGCCCTCGGTGACGAACCGGGCGAGGGCCGCCTGGCCAAGGCTGGTGGTGCTGGCGCCGTGGGCGACGAGCAGCCGCTCCGCGGCGGTGACGAGGGCCGCCGGCAGGATCAGGTAGCCCAGCCGGAGCGAGGGGAAGAGCACCTTGGAGAAGCTCCCGACATAGGCGACGCGGCCTGAGCGGTCCAAGGCCCGCAAAGGGGCGAGCGGCCGCCCGGCATAGCGGTACTCGCCGTCATAGTCGTCCTCGACGATCCAGCCATCGGCCGCCTCCGCCCACTGCAACAGCGCCAGGCGACGGGCCAGCGTCATGGTGACGCCCAGCGGATACTGGTGCGCCGGCGTCACCACGACCATCCGCGCCGCCGGCTCCCGGTCCAGGGCCGCGGCCACGGGGAAGCCGCCCTGGTCGACCCGGATGGGCACGGGCCGCAGCCCTGCGGCAGTCAAAGCGCCGAGGACACCGGCAAAGCCCGGCTCCTCGACCCAGACGGGCTCGCCGGGATCGAGCAGTAGGTGCGCCAGGAGAGACAAGGCCTCCCGGACGCCGCTCGTGACGACCACGGTCGCGGGATCGCAGGCGAAGCCGCGCGCCGAAGCGAGATAGGCTGCGATTGCGTGCCGCAGCCGGGCATCGCCGAACGGGTGCGGCGGCTCGGCACCGCCGCCCGGCGGATCGCGCCACTCCGCTTCCAGGAGCTTTGCCCACAGCTCGAATGGGAACGCATCGGGTGCTGGCCGGCCAAGGGCAAAGGCTCGTGGCTTGGCGGAGACGGGCATCAACCATGGAGAGGGAGACGGCCGGCCCAGCAGGGCCGCCGCGCGGCTCGAGAGCTTTGCCACGAGTGGGTGGTGGCCGGGCATGCTCTGGCCCAACCCCAATGCGGGCGCATGCAGCAGTTCTTCGGGCAGGTCGCGTGCGACGAAGGTGCCAGCTCCCGGATGCGTCTCGACATAGCCTTCGGCCGCCAACTGTTCGAGCGCCAGCAGGACCGTGCCGCGGGCACAGGCCAGGTGCTGGGCCAGGATCCGCGAGGAAGGGAGGCGGCGGCCGGCCGGCAGGCGTCGCTGCAGGATGGCCTGGCGCAGCTGCTCGCGGATCTGGACGTGCAGCGGCCCGTCCTCGTCCGGTGCGAGGGCCAGCTCGAACGGCAGGAGATCGCGGATGGTGCGGGTCGCCGTGAAACTGGTCCAGTCATGAAGGCCTGAACCGGTTCTTCCGCATGGTCCGGTTCTGGTCAATCTGCCTTGTGCCAATGACCGATGGAGGGGCCGATGACGCTCGTGACCGAAGAGCCCGATGACGATGTGCCATCAGGCGGCGCCGCCACCGAGCGGACACGTGTCCGCCGGTTTCCCAAGCGCGGCCATTACGACCGTGCGACGATCCATGCGGTCATCGATGCAGGCCTGCTCTGCCATGTCGGCTACGTGATCGACGGCCAGCCCTATGTGACGCCGACCATGCATTGGCGGGTAGGGGAGCATGTCTACTGGCACGGTTCGTCGGCCAGCAAGATGCTGCGGGCACAGAAGGCGGCGATCCCGGTCTGCGTGACGGTGAGCCTATTGGACGGCATCGTGTTCGCGCGTTCCGGCTTCAACCACTCGATCAACTATCGTTGCGTGATGGCCCTGGGCAGGGCGGAGTTGGTCGAGGACGAGACGGAGAAGCTGGAGACACTTGTAGCCTTCTCGGACCGGCTTGCCCCAGGCCGCTGGAGCGACCTGCGTCCACCGACCAAGCAGGAAATGAAGGCGACCACCGTCATGCGGGTGGACCTCGACGAGGCGGTCGCCAAGGTGAGGTCGGGTCCGCCCGGCGACGACGAGCCGGATTATGCCCTGCCGGTCTGGGCGGGAGTTCTGCCATTGTCGATGGCGGTCGGAACTCCGGTTGCCTGTCCACGGCTCGATCCAGCGACACCGGTGCCGGCCTGCTTCGAGTCGCTCGTCACTGGTTGATGGCCCGTGCGGGCGACGAATGGGTTGCATCAGCATTATTGATTAACCGAATGGTTTACAATCCGACCGACCTGCGCGATGGGAGGTGTTGGCGGATCAGGATCAGGCAGGAGAACATGAACGAGCGCGACAGCCAGAAGGCGACCCGCCGCGAGTGGATCGGGCTCGCCACACTGGCACTGCCCTGCCTGCTCTACTCGATGGACCTCACGGTGCTGAACCTGGCCGTGCCACAGCTGACGGCCGACCTGCGGCCCAGTGCTGCACAGCTCCTCTGGATCGTGGACATTTATGGCTTTCTCCTTGCCGGCTCCCTGCTCACCATGGGCACGCTCGGCGACCGGATCGGCCGCCGCAGGCTCCTGCTCATCGGTGCCGCTGCATTCGGCGCTGCCTCGACGCTGGCGGCCTTCGCCTGGAGTGCGGAGACCTTGATCATTGCGCGGGCCCTCCTGGGCATCGCCGGCGCCACCCTTGCACCTTCGACCCTGTCCCTGATCCGCAGCATGTTCCTGGATCCGCAGGAGCGGACGTTCGCCATCGGCGTCTGGATTGCCAGCTTCTCGGCTGGCGGTGCGATCGGTCCGGTCGTGGGCGGGCTGCTGCTGGCGCATTTCTGGTGGGGCTCGGTGTTCCTGGCAGCCGTCCCGGTGATGCTGATGCTGCTGGTGGTCGGCCCGTTGCTGCTGCCGGAGTTCAAGGACCCGCACGCCGGCCGGCTCGACCTCCCCAGTGCCGCCCTGTCGATGGTGGCCGTGCTGGCGGTGATCCATGGGATCAAGCGGATCGCCGAGCATGGGCTTGGCTGGTGGCCGCTCCTGGCGATCACAGTCGGCATCCTTGTCGGTGCCCTGTTCATCCGGCGGCAGCGCAGGCTGGCCGACCCGTTGATCGACCTCTCGCTGTTTCGCTCGGCAGCCTTCAGCGCGGCGCTGGCGACGAATCTGCTGGCCCTGTTCGTGGCCTTCGGCCTGTTCCTGTTCATCGCCCAGTACCTCCAGCTCGTGCTGGGCATGAGCCCGCTCGAGGCTGGCTTGTGGACCGCACCCTCGGGCCTGGCGTTCGTCGCTGGGTCGATGCTGGCGCCTGCAGCCGTGCGTTACCTGCCGCCGGCCCACGTGATCGCCGGCGGGCTGGTGATGTCGGCGCTGGGCTTTGCGATCCTCACCCAGATCGGCGGCTACCATAGCATCTGGGTACTGCTGGCTGGCCTCCTGCTGTTCTGCCTGGGGCTGGCACCGGTCGGCACGCTCACGACCGACCTGGTCATCGGCCTGGCGCCGCCGGAGCGGGCCGGTGCCGCGTCCGCCATTTCCGAGACGAGTTTCGAACTCGGCGGCGCGCTCGGCATCGCCGTGCTCGGAAGTGTCGTCACCGCTCTCTACCGCGGCACCATGGCCGCTGCCACGCCGACGGGCGTTCCTGCCGATGCGCTGGCGGCCGCCCGTGACACGCTGGGTGGCGCGCTTGTGGCCGCCAGTGAACTGCCGGGTCAGGCCGGTATCGACCTGCTGGCCCTGGCGCGGGAGGCGTTTACGCAGTCCATGGAATGGGCCGCCGGCTTGAGTGCTATCATCGCGGTTGGCACGGCCGTTTTGGCCGCCAGCCTTCTCCGTCGCTTGCCGCCGCCGGTGCCGGTAGCGGCCCACGCAGGATCCTGAGGACTCTTCCAGGTCCTCCCGCCCGATCCCTCTCGATTCATCCGGCGTGCCGTGCTCAGCATCGCCGGTCGAGCCAGCGGGAGCAATGGACGTGTCACGACAGTGGATTTCGTTTGGGACCGAGTTCGAGAAGCGCGCCGGCTATAGCCGTGCCTTGCGTGTGGGCAACCAGGTCTTTCTTTCCGGAACCACAGGCTACGACTACGCGACGGGCGAACTGCCGGAGAGCGTCGAGGATCAGACCCATCAGATCCTGCGCAATGCCACGCGGGCACTGGAAATGGCCGGGAGCAGCCTAAACGAGGTGGTGCGTACCCGAATCTACGTGACGGATCCCGCCTATTTCGACCGGGTCGTTCCTATCCTGGGCGTCGCGTTCGCAGCTATCCTCCCCGCCTCCACAGGTGTCGTCAGCCAGCTCTACAATGATGCCATCAAGATCGAGATCGAGATGGACGCCATCGTCGGCTCCGCAGCACCCAGTTCCTGACACATCAGAAGATCAGCGCGAACAGACCGATGACGACGAGTAGCCCGATCAAAAAAATCACTCCGACCGTTCCGCCAATGAACTTCAACATGATCCTCTTCCTCGGTATCGTGGTGGTGGATGCCTGTTTTCTGACAGTATTGTAACCAGCCATATAAATGCTGGTTCCGTGTTGTATGGCATGGCACTGACCGCTTTCCCCAGATGTGATCCGATGGAGGGAGCCCGTCCGGCCTTGCTTCGTTGAAGATGGAATCCTGTGGCGGGCGCTGTCCTTCGGGTTCTTTCGCCTTGCGATGGCCCCAGGAAGCCTGCCTGCCACCGTCTGTTCTGCCGAGGAGAAGATCTTCATGACCGACGACCGGAAGATTCTGACGACACGCCAGGGTCACCCCGTCCGCGATAATCAAAGCCTGCGAACCGTGGGCGAGCGGGGTCCGGCAACACTCGAGAACTACCAGTTCATCGAGAAAATCACCCATTTCGACCGCGAGCGCATCCCCGAGCGGGTCGTTCATGCCCGCGGGGCGGCCGCGCATGGCTGGTTCGAGGCCTATGGCAGGATCGGCGACGAACCAGCCAGCAAGTACACTCGCGCCCGCGTCTTGAACGAGACCGGCGTGAAGACGCCGATGTTTGTTCGCTTCTCCACCGTGATCGGCTCCAAGGACAGCCCGGAAACAGCACGCGATCCGCGCGGTTTCGCGGTCAAGTTCAAGACGCTGGAAGGCAACTGGGATCTGGTCGGCAACAACCTGAAGATCTTCTTCATCCGGGATGCGGTGAAATTCCCGGACATGATCCATGCCTTCAAGCCCGACCCGGTGACCAACCGGCAGGAGGCTTGGCGCTTCTACGACTTCGTCTCGCAGACGCCGGAAGCCCTTCACATGGTCACCTGGGTGAAGAGCCCCTGGGGCATCCCGGCCAGCTATCGCGAGATGGAGGGCTCGGGTGTCAACACCTACAAGCTCGTGAACGACCAGGGCGTCGCGCACCTGTGCAAGTTCCACTGGGTGCCCAAGCAGGGCGTGCGCAACCTGACGACCCAGCAGGCCGAGGAGATCCAGGCGAAGGAGGTCGGTCACGCGACCAAGGACCTCTACGACGCGATCGATAGCGGCAATTGTCCGGAATGGGAGTTCTGCGTCCAGCTGATGACGGACGACCCGCATGACGAGTTGGATTTCGACCCGCTCGACGACACGAAGCGCTGGCCCGAAGACCAGTTCCCGCTCCTGCCGGTCGGCCGGATGGTGCTGGACCGCAAGCCCGACAACTTCTTTGCGGAGGCCGAGCAGTCTGCTTTCGGGACGGGCGTGCTGGTCGACGGCATCGACTTCTCCGACGACAAGATGCTGCAGGGCCGGACGCTCTCCTATTCCGACACGCAGCGCTACCGGGTCGGTCCGAACTACCTGCAGCTGCCGGTGAACGCCCCGCAGGAAGGAGCCAGGGCGCATACCAACCAGCGCGATGGCCAGATGGCCTACCATGTCGACCAAGCCGGCCAGAACCCGCACGTGAACTATGAGCCGAGCACGCAGGGCGGTCTGAAGGAAGCGCCCAGGCCGCAGCATGAGTACCGGCAGCATATCGAGGGCTATCTCGGCCGCTACCAGACCACCCGAACCACCGATGACTACAAGCAGGCGGGCGACCGGTACCGGACCTTCCAGGACTGGGAGCGCGAGGACCTGATCGCCAACATGGTGGCAGACATGAAGGCCTGCCCGAAGGACATCGCCCTGCGCATGGTCTGGCACTGGTGGCACTGCGACGAAGACTACGGCCGCCGCGTCGCCGAGGGTGCCGGGATCGACCTGCAAGAGGCGCTGAAGCTGCCGCCCTTGCCGCACCATCCCGGGCCGAACCGGGCTCGCCCGAGAGAAACGTTCACCGACGGGAAGACGGTGGAGCAGGTGTCGCAGGCGGCAGAATAACCGCCGCTCCATCCGATCCGAAGAGCCGCTCCGAAAGGGGCGGCTTTTTTTACCCCTCAGCCCGTCAGGGCGGATCGATCTGGATGTTGAACCTGAGGTTATAGGTACTCTTGCCGGGTTCGCACGTCCTCGCTGCGCTATTCTACATGTCGTCCGTGGGCTACCTGGAGTTCCGGCAGCTCTCCTATATGGACGAAGCTATCGCCACCCACATGAACTTGCGGGCGATACCGATCACTTAGAAAAGAATAATAATCGTGCTGAGGCGATACTCTTTACTGTGATTCTAGTCAAATCCAATGAAATACTGTATAATATCCGACCTCCATTGCTAGTCCTGTCTTGTAGTCTTGGGCTTTTCGCAATCGGCCAGTCTCTCTGCTACTCCACAGCATCCATGTGCATGGCGTCGGTGCAACAACCTGTTCCTTTTGCTGAGGGAAGACGTCCGGAGTCCTTCAGAACTCTGCATGATCCGCTAAAACTTGACCGCCAAGAGCGCGATATGCATTTCCATCAAGAAACCGACGGTTGAAACGCCCTTGTCTTCAAACAAAAACTAGATGGAAGCCTGAGCGATGCAGCCGCCCGCGGTAAGTATCGTCATCCCGACTTTCAACAGCGCCGCCTACGTGGTCGACTGCCTGGAATCGGTGCTGGCGCAGAGCTTCTCCAACTTCGAGGCGATCGTCATCGACGACGGGTCCGACGACGAGACAGTGTCGGTCGTAAAGGCGTTCAGCGATCCGCGGATCAAGCTGATCGAACTGCCTGAGAACATCGGTCCTGCCGGCAGCCGGAATGCCGGGATCCATAGAGCTTCAGGGCGCTTTCTCGCATTTCTCGACAGCGACGACGTCTGGCATCCACGGAAGCTGGAGATCCAGCTGGCAGCCATGCTGCAGGGAGGGCACGACTTTACCTACACCCTCTACGACATCATCGACCAGGACGGCCGGCCCTATGCCAGGAGCGGGAGCCTTCCTTATCTCGCCACCTATGCGGACCTGCTGCCGCACTGCTTCATCCGCACGTCCAGCATCATCTACGACACCCTGGCGACCAGCGGGAAGATCTACTGCCCGGACATCAGGAAGCGGCAGGATTTCGGGCTGTTCCTCTCGATCCTCAAGAGGGTGTCGTCTGCCCATCTGATCGACCAGGTGCTCTGCTCCTATCGCGTCCGCGAGAACAGCGTGTCCAGCAACAAGCTGCTCAACATCGGCTACCAGTGGCAGGTCCTCTATGAGATCGAGCGTCTCGGGCTGGGACCTAGCAGCTACTACATGGTGCATTGGCTGATCCGCTCGGGAAGCGTGGCGGCCTATCGCCGCTGGCGAAAGGCCCTGTCCACGCTCGCACGCCGGCATGCCTGGGGATGATGCTGGCTGCCCTGCGTCAGGACATCACGCCGAACCACGACATCGTCGCGAATAGCGGGATCCGCAGGATCGCGATCGTCGTGGTGGGCGACGAGACCTACGGGGTGCAGCGCTTCGTGTGCTCCTTCATCCAGGCCCTGCGCGACGAGGGGATCGGGGTCGCTGTCATCGCGATGGAGCCCGGACCGATGCTGAGCGCCTGTCTGGCGGCCGGTGCCGAGGGCCATGCCTGCTCCGCAGGGGCGCCGCCGGACTTCGGCAAGCTCAAGGACGCAGTTCGGGTGGCGCAGTACACGACGCGCTCGGTACGCCTGCTCGCTGCTGCATTGAAGGAGGTACGTGCCCACGCGGTGCTCGTGCGCACCTCCTATCTGGTCGCGCTCGTCGCGGTCGCAGCGCGCATGGCCGGCACGGCAAGCTTCTGGCTGCTGCCCAACCTGGTGAGCGACCGCTACCCGCTCTCGCTCAACAAGCTGACTTACGACGTACTGATGCGCGCGTGCGGCATGCTGCCCATCGCCAACAGCCACCGCACGCAGGCCAGCCTCCTGAACCTGCTTGCACCGTCGCGCGTGGCCCATCTCGGCATCAACCCGGACGAGTTCGACCCGGCATCGGTCGTGCCTCTGAACAGGAAGGACATGGGCCTGGCCGACGGCGACGCGGTCGTCGGCGTCTTCGCCAGGCTGGTGCCGTTCAAGGGGCAGAAGCTCCTCGTGGAGGCCCTGGCCGCTCGCAAGGAGCGCTACCCCAACCTCAAGCTGCTCGTGTGCGGCGGTCCGACCACAGGTGACTACTTCCAGGAACTGAAGCGGACGATCGCCTATCATCGGCTGCACGACCGGGTCATTCTGACGGGGCAGGTCGCGGACGCACAGCGCCATTATGGCCTCTGCGATCTGGTTGCGAGCGTCCGGATCGACCCGGAGCCGTTCGGCCTGTCCGTGATCGAAGGCATGCTGATGGAAAAGCCGGTCCTGGTTCATGCGCTGGGCGGGCCGGCGGAAACAGTGGCGGACGGGGTGACAGGCTGGCATATCAAGGCACCTACGCTGGACAGGTTCGCGGCCGGGCTCGATGCAGCGCTGTCGGACCGGAGCCGATGGACCACGATGGGGCAGGACGCCAGGCTTCATGCTCTGGCTCAATATACTCACCGGGATGCTGCCCGCCGCATCCTCGCGATCATGTCGGAATGGACTGGAGGGGCCCGTTGAACGAGAGCGGCGCGGTTGCACGGGCCGGTGCGGAAAGGCGGGGGTGATACTCCGTGTCGATCACGCTCCCGCCGGAAGGCCATATCCTCAAATACGCCCCCTCGACTTGGCCGGCATCCTATCCACGTGTTCCCGCCGGCTGGATGAAGCGCCGGCGCGTCACGGTCGGCAGCCGCCTGCTGATCATGATGTTCCTCGTGATCCAGCTGGCCTCGATCCATGTCGGCCTGTCGTTCCGCTATGGCGGCCAGGAGGTCTTCCCGTTCGTCGGGTCGTTCCTGGCAGGCGTCATGCTGATCGTGCTCTGCCGGGGAACGATCAAGCTGAAGTCCATCCTCTGGCTGGTCTGCTTCTTCTGCCTGGCCTCGACGGTCACGCTCGGAAGCTACGCCCTGGCCGGGGTCCTGCCGAACGGGCTGGCGGAACGCACGCGTAGCCTCGCCGCCCTCGTCGCCGCCCTTGTGTCCGGCTACGGGATGTTCCTGGGCATCAGGGCGCTGGGACGCAAGAAGGCCGCCAAGGTCTTCCTGTTCATGTGGCTGTTCATCATCGTGTTCAGCTTTTTCGAGATCTATGGTGGCCTGCGCCCCTTGAGCGACGCGGTGCGCGCCGGCCTGCGTCCCGACCGGTGGCTCTACGAACTCGACCTGCGCGACGTCAGCCGCTACGGGGCAATCCGGCCGAAGGTCTTCGCGGCCGAGCCGTCGATCGTCGGCTACACGGCGAGCCTGTGCCTGGCCGGCTGGTTCGTGCTGGGGCTGCGCGACCGGGGCTGGTACCGATTGCTGCTGTTCATCCCGATGGTGGCGATCACCTGGTACTTCGTGCGCTCGCCCGCCATGCTCGCAGGCATCGGGGCGGCGCTGTTAGCGTTTCCGTTCCACGCCGTCGGCCGCAGGCATGCCCCGACCTTCCGCTGGGCACGCGGGATCTTCCACCCGATCGTGGCGACGCTGGTTCTCCTCTCTGTCGTGGTCGTCGCGATCGGTTCCACGGAACTCAGCGAGCGGCTTGCGGGCGAGTACAGCTTCTTCTCGACCGGCAGCTTCTTCATCCGGCAGGTCGCCCCATGGCTGGCCGAGCTGGAAGTTCTCCGTAGCCACCTGCTGCTCGGGGTGGGCGTCGGTGGCGACGATCTCCTCTATCCGCTTGTCGAGAAAGTCTATGTGGATCGCGGGGCCTTCATCCGGTTCCCCGAGCTGTTCGACATGCCGGTCGACGTGCTGGTCACCAACGCCTTCTTCTCCTACTGGCATGTGCTGGGGTTGCTGGGTGGCTTCGCCGGCGCGGTCTGCCTCTACTATTTCTGCATGAGCGTGCGCGCCCTGCCGCTGTTCGTGCTCGCCGCGTCCATGATCGGTGGTCATGCCATCGGGGGCATGAACAGCCCGCGTTTCTGGAGCCTGTTCTTCCTGTTCACCGCCGTGAGCTCGCTGGTGGCGCCGCGCTTTGCGACGGTGGTCCTGCAGGATGCTCCCGCCTATCGCCCGCCACCGTTGCCTCCGCCGCCCGACTCGATGCCGGAAACCCCGGAACTGACCGCTCTTTCGCGATGAGCAGGTCGGCGCTCGTCGGCATGTCCGCCTGGCTCGCCTGTTGCTGCTTTGGTGCGGCGGAGCCCTTGGCTCAGGCCCTGGCGTCACCGTTCGACGTCGCGAACCATGCCTTTCCCCGCGCTGCTGCCAAATCAGCGCCCTGTCCGGCGACTCCGGCGGTGGTGCGCGACCTCGATGCCATGGCCTACTACGCCGATCCCGCCGGCTCGCAGCCCGACGAGGCGAAGCGCCAGCGCAACCGCGAGATCGTCAAGCCGCTCAACGTCTTTACGGACCTCGTGCTCCAGCAGTCTGATCTGTTCATGGCGACCGGCTCGTCCGAGGCCGCAGGATGCGCGCTTGGTCTCCTGCAGGCCTGGGCCGAAGGCGGTGCGCTTGAAGGCGAGCTAACGACGCAGGGGCAGTTCCACCGCAACTGGTCGACCAACGCGTTCGCGACGGCCTTCCTGATCGTCCGGTCGGCACCCGGACTGGACACCGTGGCCAAGGAGGAAGTCCAGGACTGGCTGGCGCGCCTGTGCACACTGGACCAGACGCTGGCCGAACGGGTGAGCAACAATCACCTGCTCTGGTGTGCAGCCTCCTGCGCCACCGCCGGAATCGCGTCCGGCCGGAACGACCAGTTGGACTGGGCGATCGCCACGGCCGAGCAAGCCTTGGACGAGGTCACCGAGCAGGGCGTGCTACCGAGGGAAGCAGCACGGGGTGCCCGCGCCCTGGCCTACCACAACTTCGCCCTCGAGGCTCTGGTGGTGGTGGCGGAGATGGCCGGCGCCAATGGCCGCGATCTCTACAGGCACCATGACGAAGCGCTGCGCCGGCTGGCCAACTTCGTCATCCGCAACGCCGCGGATCCTGCTGAAGCCGCCGAGCTGGCGGGGGTGCCGCAGTCCTGGAGCGGGGCGACCAGCGGTCGGTTCGTCTGGGCGGAGCCATACTACCGGCGCTTCCGCGATCCCCGCCTGAAGGAGTTGCTCAAGCGACTCCGACCGATGCGCCATGCCTTCTTCGGCGGCAATGCGACGCTGATGTATGGCGTCCATCCGCTGGAAGGATGACGCTCCGCGTGCGCTATCTCTGGTTGACCCGCGTGATGCCATACCCGCCGCACAAGGCGGGCGACGTCAACTATTCCCGGGGCCTGATCGAGAACCTGGCGCATCTGGCGGACGTCGAAGTCCTCGGCCTGCGCACCGCGGCTGTCCAGGCGCCCGTATTGCCGGGAGTCAAGTGGACCGAGATGGACCATGCGCTCCCTTCCCAACAGGCGAGCGTCATGTCGTCCCTCCCGAACGTCGCACACCAGAACGTCTCGCGCGCCTTCCTTGCGAAGGCCGGCGCCATGGCCGCCGACGTCCAGGCCATCGTGATCGACAACATCGCGATGGCCTGGTGCGCAATCCCGCTCACGCGGATGCTGGGGCGCTCCCGGCCACCCGTGATCATGGTCAACCACAATTTCGAGACTGCCATGCGCCCTGGCTTGCGGGGGGCCACCTCCTCGCCAGCCATGAAGGCGGTGCTGGCCTGGGACGGGTGGAAGGCTGCCAGGCTGGAGCGGGCCGCGAACCGGGCCGTGGACGCCTACACGGCCATCACGCCCGCCGACCTCGATTCGTTTCGACGCCTGGCACCAGGCAAGCCAGCCCAGCTGCTGATGCCGGGCTATGATGGCCCGCGCGTTGCCCATCGGATCATCTCGTCCGGGACACCCAGGCGAGTTTCGATCATCGGCGGACGTGGCACCTTCTACAAGAAGATGATCCTCCATAACCTCCTCCAGGCCCTGCACACGGCCGGCATTGAGAGGCATGTGGCGGTCGATGTCGTCGGAGGCGGCCTCGAGGCCGACCTGCCGGCGCTGCGGACGCGCTTCCCCGGTTTCCACTTCACCGGCTTCGTGGACGACCTGCCAGCCTACATGCAGACGTCGCGGCTGGGCATCGTCGCCGACAGCATCGGCGGCGGTTTCAAGATCAGGGCGCTGAACCATGTCTTCCTGCGCCTGCCCATGCTGGCGCTCCGCGAAGCGTTGGAGGGCATGCAGTTGCGGCCTGGGATCGACTACGTTCCCGCAGTTGCGCTCCAGGAGCTGGCGAGCCGCCTTCTTACTGTGGTGGATGACCTTGACCTGCTAAATGCGACGCATAACGCCGCGTATGCGCGCTACGATCAAATGTTCGACTGGAGGGACCGGATGCGGGCGTTCCACAGCTTCGTGCAGGGCCTACGCCGGGCGGCCTGACCGGGGGCGGCTTCCTCAGGCACGGCGCGGCTCGCCGCCGCCCGCTACCCGCAGCACTTCCAGCATGGATGCGGCCCCCATCAGGCCGATCAACAGGCAGAGCTTGGCACGGACGCTCCAGGAATACCGGGATTCCCGCAGCGCGCGCTTGACCTGGGCACCGGTGATAAGGGCGTAGGTCCAAAGCCAGAAGAGCGGCGGACGGCCCGAACGGTCCCCCTTCATCCGCCCGCCGATGATGCGACGGCGCTTGCGGATCAGCTCGCCGATGCCCGTCCGTGCGGGATGGCTGACCAGCATGTCTGCAACATAGACGATGGCGTGGCCGGCTGCCCGCATCCTGCGGGCGCAGTCAGCATCGCCGCCTGATTTCAGCGTCGGATCGAAGCCACCCAGGGCCAGGAGGAGCGGCCTCGGGCTGACCCAGTTCGCGGTGACGCACATGCCGGACGCGACGTTGGCTTGCTGATCGAAGGCGAACAGGCGTTCGTACAGCTCGCTCACGCTCTGCATGCCGGAAGGACGCCCCGACAGCTCGATGCGCCCGGCCAGGATGCCAGCCTCCGGGTGCTCCGTCGCGGCCCTCGCAGCGGCCTGCAGCCAGGATCGATCGGGGACACAATCGGCATCAGTGAAGGCGACATAGTCGCCGCACGCACGTTCCAACCCACGGTTCCTGGCGCGATAGGAACCGGCCAGGGGTTCCTCCAGCAGCACGACGGATGGAAAGCGGCGCGCAACATCACGGGTGCCATCGGTCGACCCGTTGTCCACCACGATCACCTCGTGACGGTCCTTCGGATAGTCCTGCCGCTCCAGCGCCTGGAGACAGCATGCAAGGGCATCGGGCGCATTCCAGACCGGGATGATCACGCTCACGAACGGAACGCCGATCATGGTGCGGCTTGGATCTTTCGCCCGCGGAGCAGGGCCCGCAGCCGTGTCACCTGCCGCCTTGGCCCCGGCAGCAGGAGAATGAGGCCCTGTACCAGGACCACAACGGCCGTGCCGACGGCCAGCTGAAGCCAGGGCGACGCGATCAGCAGCGTTGCGGCGAAGCTGATGGCGATGCTGGGCACGGCGACAGCGCCGAAGATCGTCAATCCGTTCCACATCAGCGGCCGCGTATCCATCGACGCGACGCGACCGACCCACCAGAGCTGGGTGAACCAGAACAGCACGTAGGCGATCGAGTGGCCGATCGCGACCCCTATTCCCCCCCAAGGCAGGCCCGCCACCATGAGCAGGCTGATCATCGGCTGGGTCATGAGATAGAAGCGGAATTGGTGACCGGTCAGGCCCTTGGCGATGAAGATCCAGAAGGACACCTGGCCGAGGGCCCGGAAGATGCCGCCTACCGCCAGCGCCTGAACGATCGGAACCATTCCTTGCCAACGGTCGCCCAGGGCCACGGTGATGAATGGTTCGGCCAAGCCGATGATCAGGCCATAGGCCGTGCAGCTGCACAGTCCGGTCGCCGACTGTCCGGCGAGCAGGTAGCTACTGAATGCCTTCGTGTCGTCGACCAGCTTGACCAGGACGGGAATGGCTACTCGAGAGAGAGGAGCGGTGAACTGGCCGAGCGGCATCATGATCAGCTGGTAGGACCGCCCGTAGATGCCGAGCGTGGCTGCGCCCCAGACATAGCCGATCGACACGTTGTCGATGTTCTTCGTGACATAGGCGAGCGACTGGGTGCCCACGAGACCGGCGCCGAAGCGCAGCAGCGACCGTACGCCGCTCTTCCTGCTCGGCAGGCCCGGTCGCCACTTGGCCGCCAGCACCACGAAGAGCAGGCCGACCATGCTGACCGTGAGCTGCTGGGCGATCAGGGCAGGGTAGCGCGGCACCTGGAGCGCCACCAGCACCGCCACGACGAGACCGGCGACCTGCGGCACCAGCTCCGACAGGCTCAGCGCGTTGAAACGCATCCGCCGGTTCAGCTCGGCCCGAAACTGGGTCGCGATGCCGTTGAGCAGGAAGGTGGGTGCTATCCACTGCGTGATGACGACGAGATCCGGTTCTCCATAGAGCAGCGCGATCGGCCAGCTCAAGGCGAACACGATCAGCGTCAGCGATGCGCCGATGCCAGTATTGACCCAGAACAGGTTCGATTTCTGCGCAGGCGAGAGCGACTTGGCCTGGACTGCCGCAGTGAACAGGCCGAAGTCGCGCAGCAGTTCGGCAAAGCCGGTGATCGCGAGCACCATGGCGAGCAGGCCGACATCGTGCGGGGCCAGCAGCCGCGAGAGCACCACCACCGCGACGAGCTGGAGCACCGCGCGGTTCGACTGCCAGAACACGGTGCTGATCGCACCACGGACGGCGGTGGTGCCCAGACTTTGAGGGCGCTTTGCGGGTGCGGCAGCCGCCACTAGGAAGAAACCGTCATCTGGTCGGGCGGCCGCGTGAAGCGACCAGCGTCCGCAGGTCCCGCCCTGCCTCGGCGATCATGTTCACCGCGACCGTGCGAGCGCCACCGGCCTCGTCCTGCCGCCTGAGTGCCGCCTCGAGCTGCCCGGCAATCCTCTCCGCCGGGAGGCCGGAGACGTCGATGCTGGCGTCCCGATAGCCGATCGCCTCGAAATGCCGACCGATCTTGTCTTCCGGCCGGTCGACCAGGCAAAGCGGCACCGCTCCTTCCGTGAACGCCACGATCAGCACGTGCAATCGATCGCTGACCGCAAGGGCTGCACGCGCATAGGTCCGCCGGAGCCGCTGCTCCTGCTGGGCATGGGGCTCGGCACCCCAGTCGACCAGTTCGGCATCCAGCCTGCGCGCGAGGTGACGGCTCTGGTCGGCGTCGCGCCGGACCTGGGTGACCACGATCGGCCGCAATGCGCTCCGGCGACAGAAGGCCCGCACGCCCTCCAGCCAGGCCTGCCCTGGCGCCGGACGGTCCCCGCGCAGCGACAGGACGACGAGTTCCCTCGGTCCTCTGCCATCGCCCGGCAGCGGCGTCGAAGTGGGACCAAAATCGTCGAATCCCCAGTCCGGCATGACCGAGCCCAGGCGGAACTGCGCGTGCGACCGCGGATCCCGCCAGCGGACCATGTGGTGCAGGCGAAACGACAGGCGGAACAACGGCATCAGGCGTCGTGGCTGCTCCCGCGCGCCGATCCCCAGCTGCACGACCGCGCCACCTTTCCGGCCGACCTGCCAGTGCAGGAGCAGCCGGCGCAGCGAGCGGCGGAGCCGGGCGGTATCGGTAGGCAGCTCGCCTGGCTTGCCGACGCAGAGGATGGGGCCTTGCCTGGCCGCGTGCAGAACTGCCGGCGTCCAGGCTTTCGAATCGCGGATCACGATGTCGCCAGAACCGAGGCGGAGCGCCGTCACGAAGTCGTCCGACGCCGCGTCGCCAAGGAACACGTGCAGCGGTCCGATCGGCCGCAACTCGTCCAGCAGGCGCCGCCGCAGCACGACGTCGCCGATATTGTCGTCCTGTCCCATGCACCAGACATAGACCGGCATGACGTGGGCAGGCACCGGGACGGGCTGCATCGCTCGGCCAGCTCCGAAGCAGTGGCGGTGGTGCCGGGCAGGCGGTCAGCACCAGGGGGTTGCAGCCTCATACGTGCAGCGGCCGCACCTGTCCAACGTGACGTCATGGCCAGCTGGCATCGATGGCTCCGGCGGCCTATGGGATCTGACGGACATGTCCAACACCGAGCTCGAGAGCGTCCCTTGTCCACCCGCGACCGTCGTGAGCAGATCCTCGAGCGTGCCAAGCGGACCGGCTATGTCTCCGTCGACCAACTGGCCAACGACCTGCGCGTCACCCCGCAGACGATCCGACGGGACCTGTCCGAGCTGTGCGAGCAGAACCTGCTGCAGCGCTACCATGGCGGCGCTGGCCTCACCTCGTCGGTGGAGAACGTCGCCTATGCCGAGCGGCAGGTCCTGAACGTCGACGCCAAGCGGCGGATCGGACAGCTGGTCGCCAAGGCGATTCCGAACCATGCCTCCCTCTTCATCAACATCGGCACGACCACCGAGGAAGTGG
>JAESGR010000530.1_pt1 | contig 23952 bp, 20 predicted proteins | sample 9269771 | NCBI WGS metagenome assembly JAESGR01 (sample SAMN15739572, study PRJNA653492) | algae metagenome | isolation source: Chroococcus sp. CMT-3BRIN-NPC107 and co-occurring heterotrophs from well... | place: USA: Clark Mountains Wilderness, California | collected 2010-04-18 | reverse complement strand
GAGCAGCCCGGTAGCTCGTCAGGCTCATAACCTGAAGGTCACAGGTTCAAATCCTGTCCCCGCAACCAATCCTCAGAAAACACAGGAAAGCCCCGCACGGTGAAAACCAAGCGGGGCTTTCGTGCGTTTAGGGCCGCCTCATGCTCGGAGCCTGAAGCGTACAGGCTCAAGGCCTGCCCGAAACAAATTCGCTGAAGAATAGAGGCGGCCCAGCCCATGCTCGGGCGCCTTTTGGCGTCTGGACGCCACCTCGTTGCTCGCGGGATGAAGCAGCACAAATGTGTGTCCGGCAGCCTCCAGCCTCGGCGATCGAAACGTGACGCGGCATGGAAGTTGTGTCGGGCCGGGGCGGGCGGTACCTCGCGTCTGCGCGTCCGGGCGCGGTGCCGGCCGGCTCGGCCGATTCATGAGCAGCCCCACCCGAGGGACCTGACGAAGAGCGGCCTTGAGCGGCGGCTGTCTCATTCCCCTCCCCCGAGACGCCTCGTGCCGGACGCCCGCCCTGAGGCTCCCCTCCTGCGGACCGACAACGCGGCCTCGATACCAGCGACGGACTGCCCGGACGGGTGTGTCGCCGCCCTCAGGCGGATGAAACGATGCGGCCTCGGCAGGCGAGGTGTGGGTCCCCGTGTACGGCCAAGCTATGCGTTCACGGTTTGGTCACGTCTGCATGCCATGCAGAATGCCGCGGTTGACCCGAAGGCGGGCTGCGCGCATATGAGAATGAACGTTCATTCTCAAGCCGGACCATGGACCAAGCCCTCGCCCCCTCCCGCGCCGACACCGAGGCTGCCGCCGAGCGGCGCGCCCGCATCCTGGATGCGGCGGAGCGCTGCATCGTGCGCTCCGGCTTCCACCGCACCACCATGCAGGACGTGGCCGCGGAAGCCGGCATGAGCCCGGGCAACCTCTACCGCTACTTCCGCTCGAAGGACATGATCGTCGCCGGCCTTGCCGAGCGCGACCGCGCCCAGATGGCAGCCGAACTCTCCGCCCTCGAGAACACCGACGACTTCGTCGCGGCCTTCGCCCGCCTCGGCCGCAAGCATTTCGAGGAGGAGCCCCGCGAACGCGCGGTCCTCTGCCTGCAGATCTGGGCCGAGGCCATGCGCAACCCGGACTTCGCGACCCTCACCGGCGATTTCGAGCGCGAGCTCGTCGTCCGCATCGCCGGGCTCCTCGGCGCGGCTCAGGACCGCGGCGTCGTCAGCGCGGCCTCGGACCCGGATGCCATCGCCCGCGTGATCGCCGCCTTCGCGGACGGCCTGTTCGTGCGCCGCGCGGTCGCGCCCGACTTCGACGCCAAGCGCGAGGTCGACCACATCATGAAGGTCATCGGTGCCCTGCTCGACGGCACGGTGAGCCTCTCCAACGACAAGAGATAACGGGGCACCGCCATGAAGGGCAGCCGCATCGCCGCCGCCGTCATCGTACTCGCCGCCGCGGGCTGGATCGCCTCGGGCCATTTCGGCGACGCGCGCACGCCCCCGCCTCCGGCCCCGGCCGCCGCCGAGGCGCCGCGCTTCCGCGTCGCCGTCATGCCCGTCGAGGTCCGGCCGCACCAGCGCAGCATCGTTCTGTCCGGGCGCACCGAAGCCGACAAGCGCGCGACCGCGGTGGCGCGCGCCACCGGCATCGTCGTGGATCTGAGGGTGCGCCGCGGCTCGCACGTGAAGACCGGCGACGTGGTCGCGGTTCTGTCCGACGAGGCCCGCGAGGCCAACGTCGCCCAGGCGAAGGCGAAGCTCGAACACCGCCGCAGCGACTACGAGGCCAAGATGCGCCTCATCCGCTCCGGCACCATGGCGGCCCTCAACCAGCCCCAGCTCGAGGCGGAGCTGCGCGCCGCGGAGGCCGTGGTCGCCCAGATGGAGGCCGAACGCAGCCGCGGCGAGGTCCTGGCCCCGGTCTCGGGCGTCGTCAACGAGGTTCCCGTCGAGGTCGGGCAGGCCCTTCAGGTCGGCGCCATGGTGGCCGAGGTGATCGCCCTCGATCCCATGCTCGCGGTGGTCGAGATCGCCGAGCGCCAGCTCGGCGGCGTGTCCGTCGGCGACCAGGCCGAGGTCCGCCTCGTCACGGGCCAGACCACGCGGGGGCAGGTGCGCTTCATCTCCCGCAAGGCGAGCCCGCAGACCCGCACCTACCGGGTCGAGATCGGAGTCGATAACGCGTCGGGCGCGATCCCCGACGGCGTCACCGCGGAGGTGGCGCTGCGCCTCGCAGCCGTCCCGGCCGCGCGCATCCCGCGCTCCGCGCTCACGTTCTCCGGCGAGGGCAAGCTCGGCGTGCGGGCGGTCGACGCCGCCGGCCGGGTGTCCTTCGTGCCCGTCGCGGTCGTCGAGGACGGGCAGCAGGAGCTGTGGCTCGCCGGCATCGCGGGCGACCTGCGCGTGATCGTGCAGGGCCAAGATTTCGTCAAGGAAGGCGAACTCGTCGAGGCGGTGCCCGTGGCGGCGCGGGGTTGAGCCATGGGCAAGCTCGTCGATTACGCGGTCTCTCACGCGCGGCTGACGCTCGCGACCCTGATCTTCCTGCTCGTCGCGGGGTTCTCGGCCTACCAGACGATCCCGAAGGAGGCCGAGCCGGACGTCCAGGTTCCGATCATCTACGTCAACATCACCCAGCGCGGCATCAGCCCGGAGGATTCCGAGCGGCTGATCCTGCGCCCGCTCGAGACGCAGCTGAAATCGGTCGCGAGCATCAAGGAGCTGCGTTCCGCGGCCTATGAGGGCGGCGGCTACGTGCTGCTCGAGTTCGAGGCCGGCTTCGACGGCGCCAAGGCCCTCGCCGACGTGCGCGCCAAGGTCGACGACGCGCGCCGCGACCTGCCGCGGGACGCCGACGAGCCGCAGGTCCGCGAGGTCAACCTCTCGCTCTTCCCCGTGCTCGTGGTGGCGCTCGGCGGCGACGTGCCGGAGCGGACGCTGCTGCGCCTGGCGCGCCAGGCCAAGACGGTGATCGAGCAGGTGCCGGGCGTGCTCTCGGCGGAGCTGCGCGGGGCGCGGGACGAGGTCGTGGAGATCATCGCGGAGCCGATGCTGCTCAAGAGCTACGGCATCTCCCTGGACGATCTCGTGCGCTCGTTCCAGGCCAGCAACAGCCTCGTGGCGGCGGGCGCCATCGAGGGCGGATCGGGGCGCTTCGCCGTCAAGGTGCCGGCCCTGATCGAGAACCCGGCCGACATCCTGAAATTTCCCCTCGCGGCCTCCGCGGGCGCGGCGGTGACGCTCGGCGACCTCGCCGAGGTGCGCCCGACCTTCAAGGACCCGACGTCGATCACGCGCGTCAACGGCAAGCCCTCGATCACCATCGAGGTCTCGAAGCGCGCCGGCGCCAACCTGATCGAGACCGTCGACGCCACCAAGGCCGCGGTCGAGGAGCTCAAGAAGACTTGGCCCGGGCCGGTCAACGTGACCTTCACGCAGGACAAGTCGAAAGACATCCGCACGATGCTGCACGAACTGCAGAACAGCGTGATCACCGCGGTCCTGCTCGTCATCGTGATCATGCTCTACGTGCTCGGCGGCCGCGCCTCGCTCTTCATCGGCATCGCGATCCCGGGCTCGTTCCTGGCCGGGATCCTCGGGCTGCAGCTCGCCGGGCTCACCGTCAACATCGTGGTGCTGTTCTCGCTCATCCTGGCGGTCGGCATGCTGGTGGACGACGCCATCATCGTGTCGGAATACGCCGAGCGCCGCATGGCGGAGGGCATGCCGGCGCGCCTGGCCTATACGGAGGCCGCGAAGCGCATGACCGGCCCGGTTGTGGCCGCGACGCTCACCCGCGTGGCCGCGTTCTCGCCGCTCATGTTCTGGCCCGGCATCGTCGGCGAGTTCATGAAGTACATGCCGATCACGCTCATCGCGACGCTCTCGGCCTCGCTCGTGGTCGCGCTGGTGTTCACGCCGACGCTCGGCGCGCTGCTCGCCAAGCCGCCTCAGCACCTGCACGACGAGCGCGCCTCGGACCGCGGGCCCTACATGCGGACGGTCCGGCTCGTGATCCGCCATCCGGTGATGACGCTGGTGCTGGCCGTCGCCATGCTGGTCGCCGTGGTGCAGGCCTACGGGCGGTACGGCTCGGGCGTCGAGTTCTTCCCCAACGTGGAGCCGGATTTCGCCCTCGTGCAGGTGCGGGCGCGGGGCAACCTGTCGATCACCGAGAAGGACGGGCTCGTGCGGGAGGTGGAGCGGCGGCTCCTCGGCATGCCCGAGATCGCCACCGTCTATGCCCGTGCGGGCGAGGGCCAGCGCGGCTCGAACGAGGTCACCGAGGATACGGTCGGGACCGTGCAGTTCGAGTTCGTGGACTGGCGCCGGCGGCGCACGGCCTCGGCGATCATGCAGGAGATCCGCGAGAAGACGAAGGACATCCCCGGCGCGGTGATCGAGGTCACCAAGCCCGCCGCCGGCCCGCCGACCGGCAAGCCGGTGACGATCCAGCTCTCCTCGCTCGACCCGGCGGCCCTGTTCCCCGCCGCGCTCAAGGCGGCCGAGATCCTGCGCCAGCGGGCCGACACCCGCGACGTGGACGACGGCCTGCCGCTGCCGGGCATCGACTGGACGCTCCAGATCGACAAGGCCGAGGCCGCGAAGTTCGCGGCGAGCCCCGCGACGGTCGGCACGGCCGTGCAGCTCGTCACCAACGGGGTCAAGGTCACGGAGTACCGGCCGAACGAAACCGACAAGTCGGTCGACGTGCTGGTGCGCTTCCCCGAGGACCGGCGCAGCCTCGATCAGCTCGACGCGCTCAGGATCAACACGCCCGTGGGGGCGGTGCCGATCTCCAACTTCGTGACCCGCGAGCCGACCCGGAAGGTCGGGCTCATCAACCGCGTCGGCGGCCAGCGCGTCGTGACCGTCACGTCGAACGTGGCCGAGGGCGTGCAGAGCGCGGTCGTGCAGCAGGCGGTGGTCGAGCAGCTCGCGCGCGCCGATCTCGGGCCGGGCGTCACCTTCAGGATGAAGGGCGAGGACGAGGAGCGCGCCAAGGCCGGGGCCTTCCTGAGCAAGGCCTTCGGGGCGGCCCTGTTCCTGATCTTCGCGATCCTGCTCGCGCAGTTCAACAAGTTCACGAGCGTGTTCATCACGCTCTCCGCGGTGGTGCTCTCCACCATCGGGGTGCTGATCGGGCTGATGGTGATGCAGCAGAGCTTCGGCGTGGTGATGACCGGGATCGGCATCATCGCCAATGCGGGCGTCATCGTGAACAACAACATCGTGCTGATCGACACCTACGACCGCCTGCGCCGCGAAGGCTGGGCGGCGCGCGAGGCGATCCTCGAGACCTGCCGCGAGCGGGCACGGCCGGTGGTGCTGACCGCCGTCACGGCGATCCTCGGCGTGCTCGCGATCGCCTTCGGGATCAACATCGACTTCGTCACCCGCGCGGTCGACATCGGGGCGCCCTCGACGCAGTGGTGGGTGCACCTCTCGGTCGCGATCGTGTTCGGCCTCGGCTTCGCGACCGTGCTGACGCTGGTGGTCACGCCCGCGATGCTGATGGTGCTCGCGAACCTCGCGGCCTGGCGCAAGCGCCTCAAGGAGCGGCGGGCGACGCGCGGCAGCATCATGGGCGGCATGCAGGCGGCGCCGGCCGAATAGGCCCGGTGCGAGCAGGGCGCGCGTGGAGTTGACGCGCATCCCCTCGCGGGGGATGGTCGCGCCGCCCGGAGGACCGCCCATGCCCTCGAAGACCGAGACGATCCTGAGCTACACCCGCCTCGCCCCGGTGATCCCGGTGGTGACGATCGAGGACGCGCGGCGCAGCATCGACCTCGCGCAGGCGCTCGTGCGGGCCGGTCTCCCGGTGGTCGAGGTGACCCTGCGGACCGACGCCGCGCTCGACGCCATCGCGGCGATCGCCAAGGCGGTGCCCGAGGCCGTGGTGGCCGCCGGGACCGTGGTGCGGGCCTCGCAGATCGCCGAGGTCGTGGATGCCGGCGCCAAGCTCATCGTGACGCCGGGGACGCCGCTGTCGCTCGCCGAGGCGCTTCGCGATGCGCCGATCCCCGCCATGCCGGGCTGCACGAGCCCGAGCGAGGCCATGACGCTCGCGGAACTCGGTTTCGAGGTGCTCAAGTTCTTCCCGGCCGAGGCTTCGGGCGGGGCCGCCTGGCTCAAGGCGATCGCCGGCCCGCTGCCGCACTTGAAGTTCTGCCCGACCGGCGGCCTCGGCCTGAAGAACGCGCGGGACTACCTCGCGCTGCCGAACGTGGCCTGCATCGGCGGCACCTGGATGGTGCCCGCCCAGGCGATCGCGGACGGGGATTTCGCCACGATCGAACGCCTGTCGCGCGAGGCGGCGGCGCTGCGCTGACAGGCCTGCGCGCGGGCGCGGCCTGATGCCCGCCCGGTGAACCAAACCGGCCTTCTCTCGTTGAGCCCATGGTCCGCCGCAGGCTCAAACCGAGGAGAAGCCCATGTTCAACGCCAAGATGCTGCTCGATGCCCTCGTGAGCGCGTCCGCCCGGCCGGGAGGCCTCGGGGGCGCCATCGGGCAGATGGTCAACCAGGCGGCGAGCGGGCTCCAGGACGCTACCCAGAAGGCCACCCAGGCGCCGAGCATCGGCCAGAAGGTCGACCAGACCATCGGCCAGGTCGCGAGCGGCGTGGCGAGCGGCCAGAAGCCCGGCGACCTCGTCCAGAAGGCCAAGGACGTGATGGCCAACAATCCCGGCCTCGCCGAAGCCGCCATGATCGGCCTCGCAGGGCTCCTCGTCGGAACGCGCAAGTCGCGCGGCATCCAACCGAGCTTCGCCCAGCTCGGCGGCCTCGCGCTGGTCGGCGGCCTCGCCTACAAGGCCTACGAGAATTTCCGCTCCGGGCGGCCGCTGATCGATCTCAGCGGCGGTGACCAGGGCGGCGGGCAGGGTGGCCAGGCCGCGCCTGCGCTCCAGGGCTCGGGGGGCGGGCAGGGCGCGTCGAAGCCCCAGGGTTCGGGGAGCGGCCAGGGCGGCCAGTCCGCGTCTTCGCCTCAGGGGCTGGGCGGCGGTCAGGGTGTCCAGACAGGATCTTCGCGCCAGGGGTCACAGGGCGCGTCCGGCGGGATGTCCGGGGCCTCGGGCGGCGGCCAGGGCGGCGCCTCGGGCCAGGCCGGCGGATCGTCCGGCGCGGGCGGCGGCTCCTTCGGCGGGTTCGACCTGCCGGAAGCGTCGGGCTTCCATCCGGTGTCGCAGACCGAGGACGACGCGCTGCTCTACCTCCGCGCCATGGTGGCCGCGGCCTCGGCGGACGGCCAGATCGACGAGGCGGAGCGCAAGCGGATCGTCACCGGCCTGACCACGGCCGGAATCGACCAGGAGGCGACGCGCTGGCTCGAGCGCGAGATGGCGAGCCCCGCCAATGTCGAGGAACTCTCGGCGCGGGTGACGTCGCCCGAGAAGGCGGCCCAGATCTACACGGCGGCCCGCCTCGCGGTCGATCCGGACACGATCCAGGAGCGCGAATTCCTGCGCCAGCTCGCGGAATCGCTCGATCTCGACCAGACCCTGAAGGCGCAGATCGACAGCTCGGCGGCGGCCATCAAGGCGGCCTGACCCGGAACCGATGCCTCGCCTCCCGAACGCGGGAGGCGAGGGACTTCCATACCTCAGGCGGCGTTGCGCCGGTTGAGGAAGTCGCCCATGCGCTCCAGCGCCCGCCGGATGTTCTCGGCCGAATTCGCATAGGAGAGGCGGATGTAGCCCTCGCCGTGCACGCCGAAATCCGGTCCGCCGATGGTCGCGACGCCCGCGTCCTCGAGCAGCGCGGAGGCGAGCTTCTTCGCCTTCCAGCCGGTCTCCTTGATGTTCGGGAAGGCGTAGAAGGCGCCCTTCGGCACGATGCAGGACACGCCCGGCAGCTTGTTGAGGCCCTCGACCACGATCGCCCGGCGCCGGTCGAACTCCGCCACCATCTCGGCGACGCAGTCCTGCGGCCCGTTCAGGGCTGCGACGCCGGCCCATTGGGTCGCGGCGTTGACGCAGGAATGCGAGTTCACCGCGAGCTTGCGGGCGGCGTCGTAGAGGGGCTTCGGCCACACCGACCAGCCGAGGCGCCAGCCCGTCATCGCGTAGGTCTTCGAGGCGCCGTCGAGGTAGATCAGCCGGTCGCGCAGCTCCGGATATTGCAGCAGCGAGACGTGGCGCTCGCCGTCGTAGGTCATGGTGCCGTAGATCTCGTCGGATAGGATCGCCACGTCCGGGTGCCGGGCGAGGCCAGCCACGAGCGCGTCGATCTCCGCCTTCGGGGTTACGCCGCCGGTCGGGTTCGCGGGCGAGTTCAGGATGATGAGGCGGGTGCGCGGCGTGATCAGGCCGAGCGTCTCCTCGGCCGAGAAGGCGAAGCCGTTCTCCTCGCGGATCGGCACCGGGATCGGGGTCGCGCCCGTGAACTCGATCATCGAGCGATAGATCGGGAAACCCGGATCGGGATAGAGGATCTCGGCCCCGGGCTCGCCGAACATCAGGATCGCCATGAACATGGTGACCTTGCCGCCCGGCACGATCATCACGCTCTCCGGGCTCACCTCGACCCCGAAGCGCCGGTGGAGGTCGCCCGACACCGCCTCGCGCAAGGGGAGGATGCCGGTCGCGGGCGTGTAGCCGTGGTGCCCGTCGCGCAGGGCCTGGATCCCGGCCTCGACGATATGCGCGGGCGTGGGGAAGTCCGGCTGGCCGATACCGAGATTGACGATGTCGCGGCCCGAGCGGGCGAGCTCGGTGGCGCGGGCGAGCACCGCGAAGGCATTCTCCTCGCCGAGGCGGCCGAAGGCGGAGACCAGTGGAAGCATGGGCGTCCTCATCCTCGAAGGGCGCGAGGTCCGGCACGCTCAGGGCCGGCCCGCGGCTGTGTCGGGCCATAGACCGCAAGGCGCCCGGGAAAGTCAAACCGGCCGCCTCGGGCGAGCGCCGCAGCCATGCACGCCGCGCGGGGACCCGGCCCGCATGGAACCTGTTGATTTCCCTGGCCCCAACGAGCAAGAGTTCCGGCCGCTTCACGGATATCCGGCGCGGGCCGAGACCTGCGCCAGGGAGGATTGCCGACATGGCCGACACGCCCCAGCGCCGCACGCCCGACCAGCTCCGCTCCCGCCTCTGGTTCGACAACCCCGACAACCCGGGCATGACGGCGCTCTACCTCGAGCGCTACCTGAACTTCGGCCTCACCGCCAAGGAACTCCAGGGCAGGAAGCCGATCATCGGCATCGCCCAGACGGGCTCCGATCTCTCCCCCTGCAACCGCCACCACCTCGACCTGGCCAAGCGCGTCCGCGAGGGCATCACGGCGGCCGGGGGCGTCGCCTTCGAGTTCCCGTGCCATCCGATCCAGGAGACGGGCAAGCGCCCCACCGCCTGCCTCGACCGCAACCTCGCCTACCTCTCCCTCGTCGAGGTGCTCTACGGCTATCCGCTCGACGGCGTCGTGCTGCTCACCGGCTGCGACAAGACCACGCCCGCGCTGCTCATGGCGGCCGCGACCGTCAACATCCCGGCGATCTCGCTCAACGTCGGCCCCATGCTGAACGGCTGGCACCAGGGCGAGCGCACCGGCTCCGGCACCATCGTGTGGAAGGCCCGCGAGCGGCATGCCGCCGGCGACATCGACTACCAGCAGTTCATCGACATCGTGGGCTCGTCAGCTCCCTCGGTCGGCCATTGCAACACCATGGGCACGGCCTCGACCATGAACGCGCTCGCCGAGGCGCTCGGCATGTCGCTGCCGGGCTCCGGCGCGATCCCGGCGCCCTACCGCGAGCGCGGCCAGATGGCCTACGAGAGCGGCCGGCGCATCGTCGACATGGTGTGGGAGGACCTGAAGCCCTCCGACATCATGACCCGCGAGGCGTTCGAGAACGTCATCGTCGCCAATGCGGCGATCGGCGGATCGACCAACGCCCCCGTGCACATCAACGCGATCGCCAAGCACATCGGCGTGCCGCTCACCAACGACGACTGGGAGAAGGTCGGCTTCGAGATCCCGCTCCTCGTCAACATGCAGCCCGCGGGCGAGTACCTGGGCGAGGAATATTTCCGCGCCGGCGGCCTTCCCGCGGTGCTCGCCGAACTCATGCATGCCGGCAAGCTCCGCGAGAACGCGGTCACCTGCAACGGCCGCACCATCGGCGAGAACTGCCGCGGCAAGCATAGCTGGGACCGCGACGTGATCCGCCCCTACGACCAGCCCCTGCGCGAGAAGGCGGGCTTCCTCCACCTCAAGGGCACCCTGTTCGATTCCGCGATCATGAAGACGAGCGTGATCTCGGAGGAGTTCCAGCAGCGCTACCTCAACAACCCCGACGACCCGAACGCCTTCGAGGGACCCGTCGTGGTGTTCGAAGGGCCGGAGGATTACCACCACCGCATCGACGACCCGTCGCTCGGCATCGACGAGCACACGATCCTGATCATGCGCGGCGCCGGCCCGATCGGCTATCCGGGCGCGGCCGAGGTCGTGAACATGCAGCCGCCGGGCGAGCTCATCAAGCGCGGCGTGCTCTCGCTGCCCTGCATCGGCGACGGGCGCCAGTCCGGCACGTCGGGCACGCCCTCGATCCTCAACGCTTCGCCCGAAGCGGCCGCGGGCGGCGGCCTAGCGCTGCTCCAGACCGGCGACCGCATCCGGATCGACCTCAACAAGCGCACGGCCGACATCCTGCTCCCGCCGGAGGAACTGCAGCGGCGGCGCGCCGATCTCGAGGCGCGGGGCGGCTTCCCGTTCCCGGCGAGCCAGACACCCTGGCAGGAGATCCAGCGCAGCATGGTCGACCAGCTCTCCGAGGGCATGACCCTGAAGCCGGCCGTGAAGTACCAGCGCGTCGCCCAGACCTTCGGCGTGCCGCGCGACAACCACTGACGGCCGCGCCCGTCCCGGACGGGACGGCTTCGACACCGTGCGCCGGAGACGCCCTGCCGGGGCGTCTCCGGCCCGCACACAATTCAGGCCCGTCGCGGCCGCCCGGGAACGCCGGCATCGTGCTTGCGTTCCGCTCTCTTCGGAGCCCCCTCCGATGGCCGATCTCGCCTCCCGCCGCGCCGCCTTCCGCCGCCTGCACGAGAGCGGCTGCTTCGTGCTCCCGAACCCGTGGGACATCGGCACCGCGCGCTACCTGCGCCATCTCGGCTTCCGGGCGCTGGCGACCACGAGCTCCGGCTTCGCCTTCGGCCGCGGCCTGCCCGACACCGACTGGGCCGTGCCGCGCGACGCCATGCTGGCGCACATCGCCGAAATCGTGGGCGCGACCGACCTGCCCGTGAATGCGGATTACGAATCCGCCTACGCGCACGAGCCCGAGGGCGTCGCCGAGAACGTTCACCTCTGCATCGACACCGGCGTCGCGGGGCTGTCGGTCGAGGATTCCACCGGCGACCGGGCGAAGCCGCTCTACGACCTCGACCTCGCCGTCGAGCGCATCCGCGCCGCCCGCCGGGCCGTCGACGAGGCGGGTGGGGACGTGGTGCTCACCGCCCGCGCGGAGTGCTACCTCGTCGGACATTCCGACCCCTTGCGGGAATCGATCCGGCGGCTCGAAGCCTATGCGGAGGCGGGCGCCGATTGCCTCTATGCGCCGGGCCCGCGCACGCGGGACGACATCCGCGCGGTCGTGCAGGCGGTGGCGCCGAAGCCCGTCAACGTGCTGGTCTCGGGCCCGATCGGGCTCGACGTCGCCGATCTCGCTGAGCTCGGCGTGCGGCGCATCAGCCTCGGCTCCGGGCTCGCCCGTGCGGCCTGGGGCGGCTTCATGCGGGGCGCCGAAGCGCTGGCGAAAGGGAGCTTCGACGCGCTCGCCGACAACCGGCCCTTCGCCGAGATCAACGACTTCTTCCGCCGCGACAGCGGAGACCGCCGGTGAACGATGGGACCATGAGCGATCTGGCGCATTGGACGCCGCGCCCGAAGCCCGAGCGGCGCGCGCTCGACGGGCGCTTTGTGCGCCTCGAGCCGCTCGACCCCGCGCGGCACGGCGACGACCTCTTCGCCGCGTCCTCGGGCGAAACCGCGGAGGACCTCTGGCGCTGGCTCGCCGATGCGCCGTATCCCGACCGCGCCTCGTTCCAGCCCTGGCTCGGCAGGGCCGCCGCGACCGACGATCCGCTGTTCTACGCGGTGATCGACCGGGAGACGGGCCGCGCCGAGGGCCGGCTGACCTTCATGCGGATCGACGCCGCCAACGGGGTGATTGAGACCGGCAACATCCTGTTCGGGCCGCGCCTCGCCCGCACCCGCGGCGCGACGGAGGCGATCTACCTCCAGGCCCGGCACGCCTTCGAGGACCTCGGCTACCGCCGCTTCGAATGGAAGTGCAACGACCGCAACGAGCCCTCGAAACGCGCGGCGCTCCGCTTCGGCTTCACCTACGAGGGGCTCTTTCGCCAGCACATGGTCGTGAAGGGCGCGAACCGCGACACCGCCTGGTTCGCGATGCTCGACCATGAGTGGCCCTCCCGCCGCCGCGCCTTCGAGCGCTGGCTCGATCCGGCGAATTTCGACGCCGCCGGCCGCCAGCGCCTGAGCCTCGCGGCGCTGAACGCCACCTCGGCTGCCGCCGACGGGATCCGCCTGCGGCCCGCCGGCGCCGGGGATCTCGCCGCCGTCGCGGCGCTCCAGCAGGCCGCCTACCGGCCCAATGCCGCGATCCTCGGCGTCGAGCCGCTGCCGCTGCGCGAGGACTACGCCACGATCCTCGCCCGCTACGAGGTCTGGCTGCCCGAGGACGCGCCGGGATCGGGGGCGCTGATCCTCGACCCGCGGCCCGACCACCTCCTGATCTGGAGCGTCGCGACGGCGCCGGAGGCGCAAGGGCAGGGCCTCGGCAACCGGCTCCTCGCCGCGGCGGACGCCCGCGCGCGCGATCTCGGGCTCGGCACCGTCCGGCTCTACACCGGCGAGAAGCTCGCCGCGAACATCGACTGGTACCGGCGCCGCGGCTATGCCGTCGAACGCATCGAAGCCCTGGACGATCGCCGGATCGTCCACATGACGAAATCCATCTGAAGGGGAAGCACAATGGCGGGACGTTTGGCGGGCAAGACCGCGCTGGTCACGGCGGCGGGGCAGGGGATCGGGCGGGCCATCGCCGAGGCGTTCGTGACCGAGGGCGCGAAGGTGTGGGCGACCGATCTCGACCCCGCCAAGATGCAGGGACTCGCGGGCGCGGAGCTGCGCAAGCTCGACGTACTCTCGAACGACGCCGTCGCGGCGCTCGCGGCCGAGACCGGCCCGCTCGACATCCTCGTCAACGCCGCGGGCTTCGTGCACCACGGCACCGTGCTCGACTGCTCCGACCGCGACTGGGACTTCTCCTTCGACCTCAACGTGAAGTCGATGCACCGGACCATCAAGGCCTACATCCCGGGCATGCTGGAGCGCGGGCGCGGCTCGATCGTCAACATCGCGTCGGGTGCGGGCTCCGTGCGCGGCATTCCGAACCGCTACGTCTACGGGGCCACCAAGGCGGCGGTGATCGGCCTCACCAAGGCGGTCGCGGCGGACTACATCAAGCGCGGCATCCGCGCCAACGCGATCTGCCCCGGCACGATCCAGTCGCCCTCCCTCGACGAGCGCATCGCCGACCAGGCCAAGGCTTCCGGCCAGAGCACGGACGCGGTGCGCCAAGCCTTTGTCGACCGCCAGCCCATGGGCCGCCTCGGCACCGCGGAAGAGATCGCGTGGCTTGCGGTCTATCTCGCCTCGGACGAAGCGAGCTATACGACGGGCCAGATCCACCTCGCCGACGGCGGCTTCGCGCTCTGATCGCCTCCCCGCCCCCTTACACTCGGGACATCGCTTCGCGCTCTAGGCGCTCCTCACATTCGGGAACCGGACCCATGCACATTCTCATCCTCGGCGGCGGCGGCATGGTGGGGCGCAAGCTCGTCGAGCGCCTCGCCCGCGAAGGCTCGCTCGGCGGACGCGCCATCACCAAGGTCACCCTGCACGACGTGGTCGAGCCGCAGGCCCCGGAGGGCGCGCCCTTCGAGACCCGCACGCTCACCTCCGACTTCGCCGTGCCGGGCGAGGCCGAGAAGCTCGTCGCCGACCGGCCCGACGTGATCTTCCACCTCGCCGCGATCGTGTCGGGCGAGGCCGAGGCCGACTTCGACAAGGGCTACCGCATCAACCTCGACGGCACGCGCTACCTCTTCGACGCGGTGCGGGTCATCGGCGACGGCTACAAGCCCCGCCTCGTCTTCACCTCGTCGATCGCGGTCTTCGGCGCGCCCTATCCGGAGGCGATCGGCGACGAGTTCTTCCTGACGCCGCTCACGAGCTACGGCACCCAGAAGGCGATCGGGGAGCTGCTGCTCTCCGATTACACCCGCCGCGGCTTCTTCGACGGCGTCGGAATCCGCCTGCCCACGATCTGCGTGCGGCCGGGGCGGCCCAACAAGGCAGCGTCGGGCTTCTTCTCCAACATCATCCGCGAGCCCCTCAACGGGCAGGAGGCGGTGCTGCCCGTCTCGGACGACGTGCGCCACTGGCACGCCTCGCCGCGCTCCGCGGTCGGCTTCCTGATTCATGCCGCCACGATGGACACCGAGCGCCTGGGTGCGCGCCGCAGCCTGTCGATGCCCGGGCTGTCCGTCACGGTGGCCGAGCAGATCGAGGCCCTGCGCCGGGTCGCGGGCGCAGGGCCGGTGGCACGCATCCGCCGCGAGCCCGATCAGGCCATCATCCGCATGGTCGCGGGCTGGCCTCGCAACTTCGACACCCGGCGCGCCGAGAGCCTCGGCTTCAAGGCGGAATCGTCCTTCGACGAGATCATCCGCATCCATATCGAGGACGAGCTCGGCGGCAAGTTCGCAGCCTAGGAAGACCTCGCAGCCTGGAAACGACAGGAGCGGCGGTCCGCGGACCGCCGCTCCTTTTTCATCGGCCCTGCGGGCTCAGCGCTTCCAGGGCGTCTCGGCCACCGGCGTGAGCGGGCCCTTGCCCGCGAGCCAGTTGACGATGTTGTCGGCCACGAGCTGGCCCATGGCGTTGCGCGTGTGAGTGGTCGCCGAGCCCACATGCGGCAGCAGCACCACGTGCTCCATGTCGATGAGCTCCTGCGGCACCTTCGGCTCGTGCTCGAACACGTCGAGGCCGGCGGTCAGGATCGTGCGGGAGCGCAGGGCCTCGATCAGCGCCGGCTCGTCCACGACGGTGCCGCGGGCGACGTTGATGAGCACCCCCTCGGGCCCCAGCGCCTTCAGGACCTCGGCGTTGACGATGCGGTGGGTCGCGGCCCCGCCCGGCGTGATCACGACCAGGATATCGACGGCTTCAGCCAACCCGACGAGGGTCGGGTAGTAGGCGTAAGGCACGTCCGCCTGCTGCGACCGGCCGTGATATGCGACCGTGATCCCGAAGGCCTCGAGCCGCTGCGCGATGGTCTTGCCGATGCGGCCGAGCCCGAGGATGCCGGCCTTGCGGCCGCGCAAGGAGGCGGTGAGCGGGTAGGGCTTGTCGAGCCAGCGCCCGGCGCGGAGATAGCGGTCGGCCTGCGGGATCTGGCGCACGGCGGCGAGCAGCAGCCCCATGGCGGTGTCGGCGACCTCCTCGTTGAGGACGTCCGGCGTGTTGGTCACGACGATGCCGCGCTTCGCCGCCTCCGCGACCTCCACGTTGTCGTAGCCGACGCCGAAATTGGCGACGATCTCGAGGTTCGGCAGCGCGTCCATCAGGCTCTTGTTGAAGGGGCCATGACCCGAGCTCACCGCCGCGCCGCGGATGCGCGGGCCGACCTCGCGCAGGAACGCCGCCCGGTCGGGCGCGTCCGACAGCACGTGCAGGTTCGTCTCGCGCCGGAGCGTCTCGGCCACCACGGCCTGCATCGGCCCGGTCATCAACACGTCGGGTTTCGCCATGATGGATATCCCCCCTTGGGCTGCCTCGTCTCTCGGCCGCGTCCCGCTTCGCCGGGACGGGCTTCGTCATCTGCGGCCACCGGCGTGCGGATGCAAGCCCGAACCGGCCGATTTGCGGTACGCGGGCTCCGGCTTACGTCGCCCCGCCTTCGGGTTTTCGCCCCCGCTCCCAGGTCAGCAGGTAGAGCCCCGAGCCAACCACGACGGCGCAGCCCACGAGCGTCCAGGTGTCGGGCCAGTCGCCGAAGACGAGGTAGCCGAGCGCCAGCATCCAGACGATCTGGAAGTAGATGAAGGGGGCGAGCACCGGAGCCGGTGCGCGCGCATGGGCGAGAATCACGAGCCAGTGCCCGACGGCGCCCAACGCCCCGACGCCCACCAAGACCGCCCAGGCGAGGCCCGATCCCGGCGCCGTCCAGACGAAGGGCAGCATCGGGGTCGCGAGCGCCATGCCGACGAGGCCGGAATACACCATCGTGGTCTCGGAGCGGTCAGAGGCCGCGAGGACGCGAGTCAGGACGTTGTAGAGCGCGTAGGACACGGACCCCACGACCGAGAGCAGGGCGGCGGGGTGCATGGTGCCGAGGCCGGGGCGCGTCACGATCAGGATGCCCACGAAGCCGACGCCGATCGCCGCGAGGCGCCGCGGCCCGGCGCGCTCGCCGAGCATCGGGCCGGAGAGGAGCGCCACCAGCAGCGGCGTCGCGAACAGGATCGCGAGGGTCTCGACGAGCTGCAGATATTGCAGGGCGATGAAGTTCAGCGCGGTCGAGAGGAACAGGAGGAACGAGCGGGCGAGCTGAAGCGTGAGCCGATTCGCCCGCAGCACGCCCGGGTGGCTGACCGGGTTGATGAAGACGAACACGAAGGCGACGCTGACGGCGTAGCGGGCCCAGACCGTCAGGAGCGGGTCGACGGAGCGGTTGAGCCACTTCGCGGAGGCGTCGAGCATGGAGAAGCACAGGAGCGCGACGCAGATGAGCCCGATGCCGGCGAGCCGGCGCTGACGCTCCTGGTTGTGGGAAAGGGGCGTGGCGGCCGCAGTCCGGATCTCGGTCATTGCCGGCAGGCTACCGGGCCGAATCGGGGCTGGCGACCACGATTTGCGCAGGCCCCCTCTGCGCGGAGGGCGCGGGTGAGGCGGGCTTGCCGCCCGATCGGGCCGGGGATGCGGCCCGGCTTCAGGCGGTGGCCGCGACCGCGACGACCGGTGTCGACTCGGGAAGTCCGTCGAGCTCGTCCTCCGGGCCGTCGAGTCCGCGCGGGTCGGCGCCCGAGGCGTCGGCGAGGTTGCCGGCGGCCTTCCTGAGCAGCTTGCGCACGCGCTTGCGCTCCTTGGGGTCGAAGCCGCGCAGGAGCTCGCTCTCGACCTCGTCCCACAGGTGCTCGATGGCGGCGGCCTTGCGGTGCCCTTCCGCGGTCAGGCGAACCCGCACCACGCGGGCGTCGCCGGGCTCCGCATGGCGCTCCACGAGGCTCATGGCGGCGAGCCGGGAGACCGTCTTGGAGGCCGTCGGCGGGCGCACCCGCAGCACGGCCGCGAGGTCGCCCATGGTCATGATCTCGGCGGCCGCGAGCGCCTGCAGGACCTGCTCCTGCCCGGCGAACAGGCCGAGCCCGGCGAGCTTGTCGCCCATCCGGCTCCGGTGGAGACGCGCGGCCTGCACCAGGGCCCAGCCGACGCTCTTCGCCCCCGGATGCTTCATGTGTCGCTCCATCGGCGCACCCGCATCGCTGTTCATCGCGGCGGAGTATGGCCAGGCTCGGTGACGGTTCGATGACGGTCCCATGACAGCCGGACCATCCGCTCTCCCGCCCTGGGGCGGGGTAGGAGCGCCGGAGCAGGGCCATCCGCTCCGCGCCGCCGCAGGGCGGGAGCGTCGCAGCAGGGCCGTGACGGCTCAGCGCAAGGCTGCCGGAAGCCGCCGGCGCAACCTGTCGAGGAAGGCGGCGCGGCTCTGCGGCGTCGAGGAATCCATGCGGTGGTGGGCGAACCAGAAGGTGCGGCAGCCGGGGGCGCAGAGCACCGAGATCCCGGTCAGCAGGACCCGCCGGCCCGGCACACCCATGACCCACCACCACCAGCGCGGGCTCCCGAGGGTCGAGACCGCCCCGACGACGCGGATGTTGGTCATCACGCGGGCGATGGGCTTGCCGGGCTCCGGCATCCGGAAGGTCGCGTGCGGCACCCATACGCGGTCGAGCCACCCTTTCAGCATCGCGGGCTGGCCGTACCACCAGGTCGGGTAGACGAAGACGAGGGCCTCGCACCAGCGCAGGTGCGCGAGATGCTCGGCGACCGGGCGCTCGTTCTCGCCCGGCGTGTGGTAGCCGCGCCGCTCCCCGGCCGAGAGGACGGGGTCGAAGCCCATGGCGTAGAGGTCGAGGAGGCAGACCTCGTGTCCGGCCTCGGCGAGCGTCGCGAGGGTCCGATCACGGATGGCGGCGCAGAAGCTCTCCCCGCACGGATGGGCGTAGACGACGAGAACCCGCATCAGAAACTCTTCCCGGGCGAATGGGGGTAGACGACGAGGATCCGCATCAGAACCTTTCTCCGCACGGACGGGCGCAGACGACAAGGACCGGCGTCAGAGCCTGCCCATCGTCCGCTCGACTTCGGCCAGGAAGGCCTCGCGCTCCCCTTGCGTCTGCCGGTTCATGTCGTGGAGCGCGAGGTAGCGGCAGCGCGCGCCCGGCGCCGCCAGGACGCGCAGCATGCGGGTCACCACCTTGCGGGGCGGATCGCCCATGAGAAACGCGCGCCAGCGCGGCGCGCCGTAGGTCGTGACCGCGACGAGCCGCTTCACGTGGCGGAGATTGGGCCGCGCCAGGCCGTCCTCGATCCGGAAGCTGACGCCGGGGAGGAAGACGCGGTCGAGAAACCCTTTCAGGATCGCTGGAAAGCCGAAGTTCCAGACCGGGAACATCAGGACGAGGGCTTCGGCCGCCTCGAGGCGCCGCACGTAGTCTGCGACGGGCGCCCGGTTGCGCGGCACTTCGTGGTAGGCGAGGCGCTCCTCGCGCGAGAGGACGGGGTCGAAGCCCTCCGCGTAGAGATCGCAATCGTCGACCTCGTGGCCGGCCCGGCGCAAAGCCTCCAGCGCGGCCCGGTGGAGGGCCGCCGCATAGCTCTCCGGGTTCGGATGGGCATAGAGGACGAGGACGCGCATCTATTCGGCGGCGTCCTGCCCGGCGAGTCCGCGGAACAGGAAGGTCTTGCCCGAGCGGTAATCGTAAGTGGGGTCCTCCCAGGCGATCATCTTGCCGGGATTGAGCAGGCCGCGGGGGTCCGCTTCGCGCTTGAAGGCGAGCTGCACCGCGTCGGTCTGCTTCATGCCGCCTTCTTCGAGCGTGTAGCGGTGGGGATTGAAGATCGGCGCGCCCATCTCCTCGTGGATCGCCATGATCTCCTCCAGGCGCTCCTCGGAGGTGAAGCGCACCAGCGGCAGGCCGAAGCAGGTGACCTTGCCGTCGAAGCGCACGAATTCGAGATGCGCCGGCACCTCGTCGCCGAAGCGGTCGTGGATGCGCTCGACGAGGTCGACCTGGTTCGGGAAAGGGTAGAGCACCTGGAGGTAGGTGATCGTCGGGTCGACCCGGAGCGCCCTGAGCGTGGTGTGGTTCCACGACAGCTCGAAGACCGGCGGCAGGCCTTTCAGATCCGCGGCACTCATCCGGTCCTGGCGGAACAGCACCTCGGCGCCGCGGAAGCGGCCCGTGAAGGCGAAGAGCGCGTCCAGCGCGTGCGGCGCCACCATCGCGAGGGCGACGTGCTTGTCGCGCGGCAGGTATTTCTGGTGCCGCAGGAAATAGTCGTGCGCCACGGGCGCCGCGACCACGGCGAGCTGCTTGATCAGGAGGCCGTCCTGTTCGCCGAGCGCGTTGGCGTAGGCCGTCGCGGCCCTGAGGCTGTCGAAGCCGACGATCACGTCGACCCAGTCGTAGGCGGGGGCGAGCGGCATCTCGACTTCCGTGATGATGCCGTTCGTCCCGTAGGCATGCGCCACCTTGTGGAGGTCGTCGCCGGCGATCTCGAGCACGCGCGGCGTGGCCTCCATGGTGACCACCTTCAGCCGGATGACGTTGCCGGCATCGCGCAGGCCGCCCCACTTGATCGAGCCGACGCCGCCCGAGCCGCCGGCGATGAAGCCGCCGATGGACGCGGTGTTGTAGGTGGACGGATGGAGCCGGATCTCCTGGCCCGAATGAGGCCGAGTCTCCTTGTCGATCGCCGCGATGACGGCGCCGGGCTCGGCCACCACGCGGCCGGGCGCGATGTGCTTCACCTGGTTGAAGCCGGAGAGATCGAGCAGGATCCCGCCCGACAGCGGCATCGCCTGACCGTAATTGCCCGTGCCGGTGCCCCGCGGCGTCACCGGGATGCCGAGCGCGAAGGCGGCTTCCAGCACGCGCACCACGTCGGCTTCGTTGGTCGGGCTCACGACGATGTCGGCCGTAACAGTGTCGAGCTGGCGCTTGAGCGTCGGCGAGTACCAGTAGAAGTCGCGGCTCTTCTGCCGGACGAGAGCCGGGTTCTCCTCCGTCCGGATGCCGTCGAGGCGGCTCTTGAGGGCGGCGATGTCGTAGCGGGCGGTCATCAGGGTCTCCAGGTGTCGGTGCGGCCGGAGGGGAGGGGGCAACGTCATCTCCGGCCGGAAGCGGCGTCAGCCGCTGGAGGGGAAGGGGATCCAAAACCCGCGGTGTCAGCCCCGGCCGGAGCACGAAGTGCGGAGGGGAAGGGGATCCAGCACGATGAAGCTGCCGCGAAGCGGCTCCTTGTGTGGAATCCATAAGGCGCTGCTTCGCAGCGAGTCGTCGCTCTGGATCCCCTTCCCCTGCGCCCTGGCGGGCTCCGGCCGGGGATGACAAAGTGGATGGCCCTGCGGACCCCAAGCGCTCGAACCCGCAGCGCCATGGTCAACCCAGCATCCACCGGTCGAGCTCCCGGTAGTCCGGCAGCGTGGTGTCGATCGCCTGCCCCGCGACCAGCACCGTGCGGTCGGCGTGCGGGCGCGCGAGAAGCTCCGTGAGGCCCCGCGCCCGCGTGAGCACGAGATCCGCGGCGTCGCCGGCCTCGATGCGGCCGTGGCGGTCGAGGTTCATGAGGTCGGCGGGCGTCGCCGCGACGGTGCGGAACGGATCCGGGCCGCCGTGGTCGAGGTGCAGGATCCGGGTCGCCTCGCGCAACACCTCCAGCATGTCGAGATCGCCGTAGGCGTGGAACGGATCCCGCGTGTTGTCGCTCGCCACCATCACGGGGATGCCGGCGGCCTGGAGCTCGTGCAGGGGCGCGACGCCGCGCCAGCGCGGGGTGCGGCCGGGGCGGCGGTCCTGCAGATACATGTTGCACAGCGGCAGGCTCACGACCGCGAGCTTCGCCTCCGCGATGCGGGCGATGGCGCGGGCGAGGTCGCGCTCGCTCATGAGCGCGAGCGAGCAGGCGTGGCCGCAGAGCACCTTGCCGGCATAGCGGTTGCGGATCGCGGCCTCCGCGACGCGTACCAGGGTCCGGGCCGCCGGCGAATCGCTCTCGTCGACATGCAGGTCGACATCGATGCCTTCCGCCGCCGCGGCCTGGAACAGGCGGTCGAGGGCGCGGTCGGTGCGCTCGGTCGGGGCCTGCCCGAGGAACGTGACGCCGCCGAGCACGCCGCCGTGACGGGCGGTCTGCGCGACGATGGCGCGGAACTGCGCCTCGTCGTCGAGCACGAGGTCCAAGGGGAACAGCGACACGGCCTGGAGCGCGATGCGCCCGCGCCATTCCTCGCGGGTCTCGGCAAAGACCGGCCAGGAGATCGCGGTCTGCGGCCCGATCGAATCGAGGTGGGTGCGGATTGCGCCGGTGCCGTGGGCGAAGGCGCAGCGGAGCGCGAAGTCCATCCGGGCGCGCACGTCCTCGGCCGTCCAGCGCGCCTCGCGGTCGGCGCCCGCGTTCTGGAGGGCGCCCAGGAAGGTGCCGTCCGGGTTGGGGCGGCGCGGCCAGATGTGGCCCTTGTCGAGATGGGTGTGGATGTCGACGAGGCGCGGCAGGACGATGCCGCCGTCGAGGTCGAGGGCGGGCAGGCCGGCGTCCAGGGTCGCCATGCCGGCCGGCACCACGGAGGCGATCCGTCCGTCCTCGACGGTGAGGTCGATCGCGCTGAGGCCCTCCCGGTCGGCCGCGAGCCCGCTCGCGGTCAGGAGCGCGAGCGGGGCGCGCGCATTGACGAGCCGGTAGGCCGGCGCGTTCGGGAGAGCCGCGAAACCTTTCGCCATCGTCAGCGCTCCCGGCCGAGCGCGCTCTCGTGCCAGCGCCGCAGCAGGAGATGCGAGAGCGCCGACATGGCGAGGAAGATGATCACGCCCGTGAGCGCCAGGAGCCCGAGCGCCGCGAACAGGCGCGGGATGTTGAGCCGGTATTGGCTCTCGACGATGCGGTAGGCGAGGCCCGACCCGGCGCCCGCGGAGCCGGCGGCGATCTCGGCCACGACCGCGCCGATGAGCGAGAGGCCGCCCGCGATCTTCAGGCCGGCCAGGAAATAGGGCAGGGCGGCCGGGCGACGGAGGTACCACAGGGCCTTCACCCGTGACAGGAAGCGGCCCAGGAAGGCCGGCGCCCATTTCGGCCGCGTGGCGCCGTAGAGCTCGAACAGCTCGAGCAGGTTGCGGTCGACCGATTGCAGGCCGAGCGTGGTGTTGGAGAGAACCGGAAAGAAGGCGACGATCCAGGCGCAGGCCAGCACGGCGAGATCCTGGGGCAGGTAGATCAGGAGCAGCGGCGAGATCGCCACCACGGGCGTCACCTGGAGGACCACGGCGTAAGGATAGAGCGAGTATTCGATCGCCCGCGACAGGCTGAGCAGCACCGCGAGCGTCACCCCGCCCGCGACCGCGAGCCCGAGGCCGAGGAAGGTGGTCTTTAGGGTGGTGAGGAGCGAGGCGGAGAGGACCGGCCAGTCCTTCAGGAGCGTCGCCCAGATCGCGCTCGGAGCCGGCAGGATGTAGGGCGGCACCTTGTTGCGGGTGACGTAGGATTCCCAGAACCAGAGCGTGAGCGCGAAGAGCACCAGCGGCAGGCAGACCTTCAGCACCCGGTTCCAGTCGAACGGGTCGCGCGGGCGCGCGGTTTCGAGCGTGGGGGAAGAAAGGAGCGAATCGGTCATGCCGCTAGCCTATCCCGCGGGCGATCACAGGTGCTCGTCCGGCGCCATGGCGCCGTGCAGCGCGCGCGAGGCCTCGCGGCAGAGTTCGGCGTAAAGCGGGCTCGCGCGGAAGCCCTCGTCGCGCCGCGTCGCGTCGACCGCGATCTCGGCGACCACCCGGCCCGGCCGCGCCGCCATGACGACGATGCGCGAGGAGAGGTACACGCTCTCGTACACCGAATGGGTCACGAACACGATCGTGCAGCCGAGCTCCCGCTGCAGCCGCAGCAGGTCGTCGTTGAGCTTGAACCGGGTGATCTCGTCGAGGGCCGCGAAGGGCTCGTCCATGAGGAGGAGCTTCGGCCGCAGGGACAGGGCGCGGGCGATCGAGACGCGCATCTTCATGCCGCCCGAAAGCTCGCGCGGATAGGCGGCCTTGAAGCCCCCGAGCCCGACGAGCTCCAGCGCCTCCTCGAGCCGCGGCAGCGCCTCGCGCCGCGAGACGCCGCGCAGGCGCAGCGGCAGCCAGACGTTGTCGAGGGCGCTGGCCCAGGGCATCAGGGTCGGTTCCTGGAACACGAAGCCGACGTCGCCGCGCCGCTCGTCGGCGCTCGCGCCCGGCCATGCGACCTCGCCCGCGCTCGCGTCCGCGAGGCCCGCGACGATGCGCAACGCCGTCGACTTGCCGCAGCCGGACGGCCCGAGCAGCGACACGAACTCGCCCGGACGGATGTCGAGGTCGAGCCCGGCGAGCGCGGTGGTGCCGTTCGCGAAGGTCTTGCGCACGCCGCGCAGCGACACGAGCGGCGGGGCGGAGAGGGCAGGGCGGTCGGACGTGGCGAGCATGGTCACCCCCTCTCCCCGTCTACGGGGAGAGGGTTGGGGTGAGGGGCCGGTCGGTGGAACGCCATGGCGGTTCGTCGGATCATCGAGGTCGGGGTGGCGGACCTTCCTAGCCGGAAAGCGCACGAGGCGGGGGGCGGATGCGGCGTGCTTCACCGA
>JAESGR010000529.1_pt1 | contig 24109 bp, 25 predicted proteins | sample 9269771 | NCBI WGS metagenome assembly JAESGR01 (sample SAMN15739572, study PRJNA653492) | algae metagenome | isolation source: Chroococcus sp. CMT-3BRIN-NPC107 and co-occurring heterotrophs from well... | place: USA: Clark Mountains Wilderness, California | collected 2010-04-18 | reverse complement strand
GTTCGCCTTCCCGCCCTTGATCGCCGGCGACATCCTGTTCGAGGTGGAGCGGCTGTTCGACTGGCCATTCTTCAACCCGGAGCGCGGCGGCGACCCGATCCTCTGGCAGCACCTGTTCTGGATCTTCGGCCACCCCGAGGTCTACATCATCTTCCTGCCATCGATCGCACTCCTCGCCATGATGGTGCCGACCTTCGCGCAGCGGCCCATCGTCGGCTACGGCTGGATCGTGCTCGCGGCCGTCGGCACGGGCTTTTTGAGCTTCGGCCTTTGGGCCCACCACATGTTCACGACCGGCCTGCCCGCGATCTCGCTGGGCTTCTTCTCGGCCGCGTCCGAAGCGGTCGCGATCCCGACCGGCGTCCAGATCTTCGTGTTCGTCGCGACCATGCTCGCTGGCCGGGTCGTGTTCTCGATCCCGATGCTCTACGCCAGCGGTGCGCTTGCCATCTTCGTGTTCGGCGGCCTCACCGGGGTGATGGTCGCGCTCGCCCCCTTCGACTGGCAGGCCCACGACACCCACTTCGTCGTGGCGCACCTTCACTACACGCTGATCGGCGGCATGTTCTTCCCGCTGGTTGCCGGCGTGTACTACTTCTATCCGTTCCTGATGGGCCACATGCTGTCGGAGCGCCTGGGCAAGTGGGCGTTCTGGCTGATGTTCTCAGGATTCAACATCGCCTTCCTGCCCATGCACTTCACGGGCCTGCGGGGCATGCCAAGGCGGGTGTTCACCTATCCCGAGGGCCTGGGCTTCGACTGGCTGAACATGGTGTCGACTGTCGGCGCCTTCATCATGGCAGCGGGCGTGCTGGTGTTCGTGTGGGACGTGGTCCGTCCGTTCAGCTGGAAACCCAAGGCGCCGCGCAATCCATGGAACGCCGGCACGCTGGAATGGGTGGCCGGCAATCCTAGTGAGCCATGGGGCATCCGCTCGGTCCCCATCATCACGACCCGTTACCCGCTCTGGGACCAGAAGGACCTCATCCGGAACATCGACGAGGGCCGCTACTTCCTGCCGGATGCCGAAGAGGAGAAGCGCGAAACGCTGATCACCGGCGTGCTCGATGCCGAGCCGATCCAGGTCCTGCGCCTTCCCGGCAACTCCTTCCTGCCGATGTGGGCCGCGATCTTCGTCGGCGGCTCGTTCATTGCCGCGACGTTCCACTGGTGGATCCCGACCATCCTCTCGGGCGTGATCGGCATCTTCGTGATCATGGCGTGGCTCTGGACCGGGACGTCGATGATCCCGGAGAAGCCCGACAAGGATGCCGGCCGCGGCAAGCACCTGCCGCTCTACGCCTCGGGCCCGCGCTCGGTCGGCTGGTGGGCGATGTTCATCACGATGGTCGGCGACGCCACCGCGTTCGCCAGCCTGGTCTTTGCCTATTTCTTCTACTGGACCATCCACCCGGACTTCCCGCCGCCCGACGCCAAGGGTCCGGGCGTCTTCCTTCCTCTTCTCTCGGCCGCGCTTACGCTCGGGGCCTGGATCTGCATGCTCCTGGCCCGGCACCGCAATGCGATCGGGAACAGCGGGCAAGGCCTCTTCCTGCTGTGTGCCAGCGCGGCGCTGGCTGCAGCATCGGGCGCAGCGCTGCTGGCAGCCCCTTGGTTGACCGGCCTCGCCCCCACCACCGACGTCTATGACGCCACGGTCTGGGTGCTGGTGCTCTGGACGGTGGTCCATGTCGCGGTCGGCATCCTGATGCAGTTCTACTGCATCGCGCGCAGTCTGGCGGGCAAGCTCACGCCCGAGCACGACATCGATCTGCAGAACGTCACGCTCTATTGGCATTTCGGCGCCATCACGGTGGTCGTGACCGCGCTGGTGATCGCCCTGTTCCCCCTGGTGGCCTAGGAGGCGCGATGCTGTTCTGGCGTGACCGGGCGGACCTGTGGACCCTGATCACCCCGCCGACGGTGTGGGCGATCCACTTCATGGTCTGCTACGGCATCGCAGCCGTCGAGTGCGCGAAGTCCGGCATGCAGTCGGACCTGTTCGTGACCCAGGTCGCCATCTCGGTCGCGACGGTGGTGGCACTGGCGCTGATCGGCATGTCCGGCCTGTTCGGCTACCGCCACTGGGGCGTGGGCTCGGAACTGCCGCCCTATGATGCGCCGACCAGCGAGCAACGCGAACAGTTCTTGGGCGTGTGCATTCTCCTGGTCAGCTGCCTCAGTTTCGTCGGCGTCGTTTTCGTCGCCCTGCCTCCGGTCTTCATCACGGACTGCCGCTGATGCGCTGGCGGTGGCTGCTTGCAGGCGTGCTGGTACTGGCGGCCTTATGGCTGGGGCCACTGCGGCCTGCAGCCAGCCATTCGTTCACGGCGCACATGACGATCCACATGGGCGTCGTTGCCGTTGCCGCCCCCCTGATCGCCACGAGCATCGCTGGCACGCGCTTCGACCCTTCAGCCCGCCATCCGATCCTGTTCGGGCCGCTGCCGGCGTCGCTGGTCGAGCTGATCGTGGTCTGGGGCTGGCATGCGCCGGCCCTGCACGAGGCGGCAAGGTCCGAGCCGGTCGTCTTCCTGATCGAGCAGGCTTCGTTCCTGGCTTCCGGGCTCCTCGTCTGGATCGCCTGCCTGGGCTTTGCGGCCAGCGGCAGGACCGGACGGAGCCTGCTTGGCACGTTGGGCCTCCTCTTGACCTCGATCCACATGACGCTGCTGGGCGCCCTTCTGGCCTTTGCGCAGCGGCCCCTGTTCGGCCATGCCGGCCTGCATGGGTTGGACGACCAGCAGCAGGGCGGGGTCGTGATGCTGCTGGTGGGCGGGGCTTCCTATCTGATCGGCGGCCTCGTGCTGATGGCGCGGGTCCTGCGCGAGCCTGCCGGCGCCAACGAACGCGGAGCCCCCTCATGATCATTCGGCTGCGCTACGTCCTGTGGGCCGGCTTGGCTGCCGCGATCCTGGCCTTCCTCGTCGGCTGGTCGGGCATCGTCGGCATCCGCGCCAGTTCCGGCCACTGGCTGATCACCGACGTCGTCCTCCACTGGGCGATGCAGAACTCGGTGCGCACGGACGCGCTCGACGTCACGGCGCCGCCGAATCTGGATGATCCCGCGCTGGTGCGACGCGCTGCCGGCCATTTCGAGACGAGTTGCGCCTTCTGCCACCGTTCGCCCGCGAGGCAAGAACGCGCCCTGCCCAGGCGCATGACCCCGCCGCCGCCGTTGCTCACCCACGCGGCCCGGGACTGGACGCCCGAGCAGTTGTTCGTGATCGTCCAGCATGGCGTGAAGTTCAGCGGCATGCCGGCCTGGATCTCCCTGGACCGTGCGGACGAGGTGTGGGCGATGGTGGCCTTCCTCCGGCAACTGCCGGAGATGGACGCGGCCACCTACGAGCAGCTGGCCTTCGGCGAGGCGCTGAATGGACAGGGCCGGCCGGAGGACCCGGTGCTGGACGGCTGCATGCGCTGCCACGGCAGCGATGGCGACAGCGACGGCGGGGCGTTTCCGGTGCTCGCTAGCCAGCGGGAGGACTATCTCGTGCGGACGCTGCAGGCCTTCTCGGAGGGCAGGCGGGCGAGCGGCATCATGCAGTACGCAACGGCCGGCCTGAGCCCTGAGGATCTGGCACGTGCCGCGCATCATTATGCCGGGCAGCCTCCCCCATCGCCGTCAAAGGGGCAGGAATCAGCAGAAGCGGTCGAGCTCGGCCGCGCCATCGCCACCAACGGGATCCCGGAGGAAGGGGTGCCCGCCTGCCAGTTCTGTCATCGGACCGAGCCTGTCCGCAACCCGATCTTCCCACTGCTGGAGGGCCAGGAGAAATGGTACCTGGCCACCCAGCTGCGCCTTTGGAAGGATGGCGTCCGCGGTGGCACGAATTATCAGGAGATCATGAGGCAGGTGGCGCGACATCTGAGCGATGAAGAGATCGATGCCTTGGCCGCCTTCTACAGCTCCGAGGATCGCGCACCTGCCCTGACCTCGGCAGAACCTTGAGAAGCAGCCATCCTCGTCGTTGACAGGGCGACGACCCTGGCTATAGTCCGCCAACCGTCCGGATAGCCATATCCGGCGTGCCGTGTTGTGCGGCACGTTCCGACCGCAGGATCTTCGTCCCATGTACGCAGTCGTTAAGACCGGCGGCAAGCAGTACCGCGTGACCCCGAACGAGGTGATCCGCGTCGAGCTGCTGCCCGTTGAAGCTGGTGCCACCGTTGAGCTTACCGAAGTCCTGATGGTCGGTGGCGACTCCCCGGTCGTCGGCTCCCCGCTCGTCGCCGGCGCGCGGGTGACCGCGACGGTCCTCGAGCAGGACAAGGACGACAAGATCATCGTCTTCAAGAAGCGCCGCCGGAAGCACTATCGCCGGCGCACCGGTCATCGCCAGATGAAGACGGTGCTGCGCATCCAGGAGATCCACGCAGCCTGATCGGCAGCGTGCACGACATCGGGGCTTCGGCCTTGTTCGGCAAGAGCATCGTCTCCAGCTAAGGGAGACGATCCAATGATGGAGACATCCCATGGCGCATAAAAAGGCCGGTGGTTCTTCGCGGAACGGTCGCGATTCGGCCGGTCAGCGCCTCGGCGTGAAGAAGTTCGGCAGCGAGGCGGTCGTCGCCGGCAACATCATCGTCCGCCAGCGCGGCACGAAGTGGCATCCCGGCACGGGCGTGGGCCTTGGCCGCGACTACACGATCTTCGCGCTGCAGGACGGCCAGGTGAAGTTCCACGACGGCACCAAGGGCCGGAAGTTCATCTCGGTCGTCTCGCCGAAGGCAGCCGCCGAGTAGAATCCCGGTTCATCACTTTGCAGGTGACATGACGGCCGGGATCTGCCCGGCCGTTTTTGTTTGGACATGACACGATGCGCTTTCTCGACAGCGCCAAGATCTGGGTCCAGTCCGGCCATGGCGGCGCCGGCTGCGCATCGTTCCGCCGCGAGAAGTTCATCCCTGACGGCGGCCCCAACGGTGGCGACGGCGGCAAGGGCGGCTCAGTCATCGTGGTCGCGTCCGACGATCTGAACACCCTGATCGACTTCCGCTACGCCCAGCACTTCAAGGCCGAGCGCGGCGAAGCCGGCATGGGTGCGGAGCGGCATGGCCGCAACGGCAAGGACCGCGTCATCACCGTACCGGTCGGCACGCGCATCCTGGCCGAGGACAAGGAAACGATCATTGCCGACCTGACCGAGGACGGCCAGCGGCTCGTGCTGTGCCGCGGCGGGGACGGCGGGCGCGGCAACACCCATTTCAAGACCTCGACCAACCGGGCGCCGCGTCGGGCCGAGCCTGGCTGGCCTGGCGAGGAGCGCTGGATCTGGCTGGAATTGCGGCTCCTGGCGGATGCAGGCCTGGTCGGCCTGCCGAATGCCGGCAAGTCCACCTTCCTGTCCGCCTCCTCCCGCGCCCGGCCGAAGATCGCCGATTACCCGTTCACGACGCTCGAGCCCAAGCTCGGGACGGTCACCATCGACCATGACGCCTTCGTGCTGGCGGACATTCCGGGGCTGATCAAGGGCGCCTCGGAGGGAGCCGGCCTCGGCGACCGGTTCCTCGGCCATGTCGAGCGCTGCGGCGTCCTCATCCACCTGATCGATGGCACCGATGCGAAGATCGCCCAGAACTACAAGACGATCCGCAAGGAACTCGAGCTCTACGGCCATGGCCTGGCCGACAAGACCGAGATCGTCTGCCTGAACAAGGTCGACGCGCTCACCAAGGAACAGCTACGGCGCAAGGCGAAGAGCCTGGAGCAGGCCTGCGGCCAGGCGCCGATGCTGATTTCGGCCGCTACGGGCGAGAATGTCCGGCCGGTGCTGCTGCGCGCCTACGAGCTCGTGAAGCAGGCACGTGCCGAGGCGGCTGCCGCGAAGGCCAAGGTGCTGGAGGTTTCGTGACCTCGCCCTTCCGGGTCCGGCGCCTGGTCGTCAAGGTCGGCTCTTCCTTGCTGGTCCAGCCGGACGGCAACGTGCGCAAGTCTTGGGTCGATTCGCTGACCTCCGATCTGCGCCGCCTGCGCATGCGTGACACCGAGGTCATCGTGGTGAGCTCGGGCGCCATTGCGCTGGGCCGGCGCGTGCTGGGGCTGCCGGCCGGCACCCTGCCCCTGGAGCAGAAGCAGGCGGCCGCTGCGGTGGGCCAGATCCGCCTGGCGGCGGCCTGGGCCGACAGCCTTGCCGTCCATGACCTGCCTGCGGCGCAGATCCTGCTGACCCTTGACGACACCGAGGCCCGACGGCGCTACCTCAATGCCCGCTCCACCTTTGCGGCCCTGCTGGCGCAAGGCGCCGTGCCGGTGGTCAACGAGAACGACACGGTGGCCACCAGCGAGATCCGCTTCGGCGACAACGACCGGCTGTCGGCACGGGTCGCGGTGATGGCGTCGGCTGAGACACTGGTGCTCCTGTCCGACGTGGACGGTCTCTACACGGCCGATCCGCGTCGGTCACCGGACGCCGGGCACATCCCGGTCGTCGACGAGATCACGCCGGAGATCGAGGCCATGGCCGGTGGCGCCGGTACCGCCGTCGGGACCGGCGGCATGGTCAGCAAGCTGGTGGCAGCCAGGATCGCGACACGCGCCGGCTGTTCGGTGGTGCTGACCAGGGGCGACTCGCTGCACCCGCTGAACGCCGCCGAGGAAGGCGCCCGCTCGACGCTGTTCCGTGCCAAGGCCAGCCCGCACGGCGCCCGCAAGCACTGGATCGCCGCAGCGCTGGGTGTCAGCGGCGTGGTCGTCGTGGACGAGGGCGCTGCCCGGGCGCTGCTCGCGGGCAGCTCGCTCCTGCCTGCGGGCGTGCGCTCGGTCGAGGGGCGCTTCGAGCGCGGCGACGCCGTGCTGATCCGCTCGCTGGATGGCCGGGATGTTGCCAAGGGCCTCATCGCCTACGATGCCGAGGATGCCGTGAAGATCGTGGGATTGCGCAGCCACGACATCGAGCGGACTCTGGGCTATCGTGGCCGTGACGAACTCATTCACCGCGACGACCTGGTGCTCTTGTAGCGAGGAGTAGGTGCTGTGGCCGACACCGACATGGCGGACCTCATGCAGCGGATCGGACGCCGGGCCAAGGAAGCCGCCGCGGCACTGGCCCTGGCACCGCGTCATCTCAAGGACGCCGCCCTGACGCGCGCGGCCGGTGCGCTGCGTGCGGCGCAGGATGAGATCATCGAAGCCAACCGCAAGGACCTGGCAGCCGGCGAGGCGGCCGGCTTGAGCAAGGCGCTGATGGACCGCCTGCTCTTGAACCCGTCGCGGGTCGAATCGATGGCGGCCGGGCTGGAGGTGGTGGCGGGTCTGGCCGATCCGGTCGGCAGGGAACTCGCTCGCTGGCGCCGGCCGAACGGGCTGGACATCGCGCGGGTCAGCGTGCCGCTGGGCGTGGTCGGCGTGATCTACGAGAGCCGCCCGAACGTGACCGCCGATGCCGCGGCCCTCTGCCTGAAGGCCGGCAACGCCGTGATCCTGCGTGGCGGCTCGGACAGCTTCCACAGCTCGCGCGCCATCCACGCGGTGCTGGCCAAGGCGGTTGCGGACGCGGGCCTGCCCCAGGACACCGCGCAGATGATCCCGACGACCGATCGGGCAGCCGTGGGCGCCCTGCTGCGGGCGGGCGAGCATGTCGACGTGATCGTTCCGCGCGGGGGCAAGTCCCTGGTGGCGCGCGTCCAGAACGAGAGCCGGGTGCCCGTGTTCGCGCACCTGGACGGCAACAACCACACCTATGTCCATGCCAGCGCGGATGCAGAGATGGCTCAGGCCCTGGTCCTGAACGCCAAGTTGCGGCGGACCGGGATCTGCGGCGCCACGGAAACCCTGCTTGTCGACCGGCCCGTCGCTGGCCGCCTGCTGCCGCCGATCCTGGACACCCTCGCTGCACGCGGCTGCGAGATTCATGGCTGCGGCGAGACCTTGGCGCTCTGGTCACGGGCCCTGCCTGCCACCGAGGACGACTGGCGCACCGAATATCTGGACGCCGTGCTGGCGGTGAAGGTGGTGGCGGACCTGGACGAGGCCATCTCTCATGTGAACCTTTATGGCAGCCATCATACCGACTGCATCGTCGCTCGGGATGTCGACGCTGCCGAGCGCTTCCTGAACGAGGTCGACAGCGCGATCGTGACCCACAATGCGTCGACGCAGTACGCGGATGGTGCCGAGTTCGGCTTCGGCGCGGAGATCGGAATTGCGACGGGGCGGCTGCATGCACGCGGGCCGGTCGGCCTGGAGCAACTCGTGACCTACAAGTATCAGGTACGAGGCAGCGGACAGTGCCGGCCTGGCTGATGCCCTGCATCCATCGCCACCACCTCATGCGTAGTAGCCTCGAACCTGCCGCTGTCGTGAGGTCGAGGTCATGGGTCGGCTTGGCGCCGAGCCGCTGCGGGCCTATTCCACCTGCAGATGCGAGCTCGCGAGATTAAAGCACCATCTGACAGCGAAGCTTCCGAGAAGCCGCTGGACGCCCTGTTGCAGAAAGTCGGGCAACAGGACGCGGCCGCCTTCAAGGAACTCTATGCGGCGACAGCCTCCCGGCTGCTCGGCGTGGCCATGAGGATCGTGCGCCGCCGCGAGGTGGCGGAGGACGCGTTGCACGATGCGTTCGTGCGCGTCTGGTGGCATGCGTCGAGGTTCGATCCTGCCCGGGGCCCGGCCCTGGCGTGGATGATCACGATCGTGCGCAACAGTGCGATCAACCACATCCGCAAGACAGCGCGCGAGACGGCGCTGGAAACCGAGGTGGATGGGGAGGCCGACAGCCTGCTCGACCGCATGGCCGAGGTACCGGGCATACCTGCGGCCGACCGGATCGGGCTCGCACGCTGCCTCCAGGAGCTGGAAGCCGGGCCACGGCAGTGCGTCGTCATGGCGTTCGCCGATGGCTGGAGCCACGAGGAACTTGCGGAGCGGCTGGGCCATCCGCTCGGCACGGTCAAGAGCTGGATCCGCCGCAGCCTCCTGCGCCTCCGGGAGTGCCTGAGCGCATGAGCGACCTTCCTTCCGATCGTGACGATCTCGATGCGGATGCCGGAGAGTACGTGCTCGGAACACTCTCCCCGGAAGATCACATGCGGTTCGAGATGCGCCTGCGGACCGATCGGCAGGCGCAGGCGGCCGTGGCCTATTGGGAGAGGCGCCTCTCGCCCCTGGCTGGCCTGGCCGCCCCAGCTGAACCCGACCCGCAGCTGTTCGGCCGCATCGAGCAGACCATCAACCGGCAGGCTCGTCCAGCACGGCCCGGCCGGGTGCTGGTGCCGGCGCGCACGCGGATCTGGAACAACGTCACGATCTGGCGGAACGCTGCGCTGGCGGCTGGGCTGGCGGCAGCAGCATTCGCCGGTCTGCTCCTGATCCGGCCACTTCCTCAAGGTGGCGGTCCTTCCTATGTCGCGGTACTCGACAATGCCGAGGGAGCACCGGTCTGGCTGGTCACCGCCGATCCGGCCAATCTCACCATCTCGGTGGATCCGGTCGGCCAGTCACCGAACGATAGCCGTGTGCCAGAGCTTTGGCTTATCCCCGAGGGCACCGACACGCCGATCTCGCTGGGCGTGCTCGGCGGCCACCGCACGACGGCCGTCATCGACGCGGATCGACTTGCCCAGATCGGCGAGGGTGCAGTGCTGGCCGTTTCGCTGGAGCCGCCCGGCGGTTCTCCCACCGGGACGCCGACAGGCCCCGTTGTGCAGCAGGGCAGGATCGTTCCGTATCTGCCCTGACTCGCCGCCGAATAGCTTGCTTCGGACCGCAACTCTCAGTTCAACCGGCCGTTCAAGTGACGCAACACCAGCGATCGAGCGAGCGCGAAAGGACATGTCCACGATGGCGGACGCCAGCGGCGGGACCGGCGAGTTCAACGAGACGGACAGCCCGATCAGGACCGGCATCCGCGGCCGTTGCCCTAGGTGCCAGAAGGGGCACATCTTCGCCGGCTACCTCCGGCTCGCGAAGAAGTGCGACGTGTGCGGGCTCGACTTCTCCTTCGCCGACCCGGCCGACGGACCGGCCTTCTTCGCGATGTCGGTGGTAGGCGTGCCGGCCCTGGTGATGGCGGTGTGGCTGGACCTGGCCTTCGACGCGCCCTACTGGGTTCAGCTGGTGACGACCTTTCCATTGACCATCCTGGCCTGCATGGCACTGTTGCGACCGCTCAAGGGCTGGCTGGTCTGCTCGCAGTACTTCCACCGCGCAGGCGAAGGCCGACTGGTGAGGCCGGAGTCAAAGGATCGGTAGGCGGCACCTGCCGGCCCTGCAGGGATGATCTCTCCTGACAGCGTCACCCACTGGACCGGTGTTCGATGGATCCCGTTTCCCTGCGCCGCCCCGTGGCTCGCATCGCTCGGCCGGCCATGTCGCCGGCGCAGCCCCTGCCGCGCGCCGTGCCGCGTGTCGGCTTGTTCGGCGGCTCGTTCAACCCGGCCCACGATGGTCACCTGCATGCGACCCGCGAGGCGTTGCGCCGTCTCCGGCTCGACAAGGTGGTGTGGCTGGTCTCGCCGCAGAACCCGCTCAAGACCAGGAGCGGCATGGCCTCGTTCGCCGACCGGTTCGCCAGTGCCAGGCGCGTAGCTGCGGCCGACCCGCGGATCGAAGTCAGCGACTATGAGGAACAGAAGAACCTGCGCTTCTCCGTCGACACCATTACCGGTCTCGCACGCGACCCAAGCAGGCGGCACGTCTGGATCATCGGCGCCGACAATCTGATCCAATTGCCGCGCTGGAAGCACTGGCTTCGACTGTTCCATGCCTGCCCGGTTGCGGTCATCGCCAGGGCACCATATCTTGAGCGTGCTGGACTGGGTCTGGTTGCCCGGCGCTTTGCCGGCGCTCGCCTCGACGAGCGCCAGGCTCATGTGCTGGCCGACCTCTGCCCGCCGGCTTGGGTATTGTTGCACCATCCGCTGCACCCGGCGTCGTCGACCGCTATTCGGCTGCGCGCCGAGGCGGCCTGGCAGGAGAGATCGAAATAGCCAGATCAGGCAATGGAGGCGTTCCATCGACCGACCTCCTCGACTTCGTGCTGAAGTCGCTCGATGACGACAAGGCTGTGGACCCGATCGTCGTCGATCTAGCTGGCAAGACCGCAATGGCCGACTTCATGGTCGTTGCTTCGGGCACATCACAGCGTCACATCTCGTCGATGGCCGAGAAGATCCTGCACGCCTTGAAGGAGCGCGGCATGAAGGACGCGTCGGGCGAAGGTCTGGGCGCCTCCGACTGGGTGCTGATCGACGCCGGCGACGTGATCATCCATCTGTTCAAGCCTGAGATGCGCAGCTTCTACGACATTGAGAAGCTGTGGTCGGTCGAGGCTCCCAAGCGGCTGGTCGTCAGCCCCGGCTGACGATGCATCGTGCGGGCGACGATCCTTGCCGTGGGCCGGCATCGTGACCCGTTGATCGACGGACTCGTCCAGCACTACCGGCAGCGCTGCCCGATGATCACGCCGATCGTCGAGGTTGAGAGCCGCAAGCGTCCCGATGATCCGGCCCGCCGCGAGGACGAGGCCAGGCTTCTGCTCGCCAAGGTTCCGGCCGGTGCCAGCGTCGTCGCGCTGGACGAGCGCGGGCGCCAGCTCACCAGCGTGCGGTTTGCCGAGCAGTTGCGGACTTGGCGGGACCAGGGCCAGCGCGACATCGCCTTCCTGATCGGCGGGGCCGATGGTCATGGGACAGCCGTAGCCGGGCGTGCCGACCTGAAGCTGGCGCTCGGCATGATGACCTGGCCGCACATGCTCGTGCGGGCCATGCTGGTCGAGCAGCTATATCGTGCCTCGACGATCCTTGCCGGACATCCCTATCATCGCAGCTGAGGGCTACCTGCCCTGGCGACCATCTGACGCTGCCGAGACGGGAAGAGCACGGGTGCGGGACTTTCAATTGCCGGGCCGCAGCCCGGCCATCGGCGTCGACGGCATGGCCGCGACATCCCATCCACTGGCGACGCTGGCGGCGGTGGACACGCTGCGCGCGGGCGGCAACGCCGTGGACGCGGCGATCGCGGCCGTGGCGGTGCAGTGCGTTGTCGAGCCGCAGATGGTCGGCATCGGCGGTGACATGTGGGCGCTCTATGCGCCTTCATCGGGCGGCGTGATCGCCGTCGACGGCAGCGGCCATGCTCCGGCGGGGGCTACGATCGAGCGGCTGCGGGGGGAAGGTCTGCAATCGATCCCGCAGGACAGCGCGCATGCCGTGACCGTGCCGGGTGCCGTCGCCGGCTGGTCCGCGCTTCTGCAGGCTCATGGCACGCGCAGCCTGCAGGAACTGCTGCGGCCGGCCATCAACTACGCCCGCAACGGTTTTCCGGTCCATCCCCGGGTCGCCTTCGACTGGGCGGGGGATGTTGCGGTGATCGGCAAGACCGAGGCTGGTCGCCGCTTCTACCTTCCAAACGGCCGCTCCCCCATGGTGGGCGAGGTCATCCGGCTGCCGGCGCTTGCGGCCACGCTGGAGAAGATCGGCAAGCATGGCGGGCGGGCGTTCTACGAAGGCGAGCTTGCGGCAGCGATGGTCCGGAGCCTGCGCGACTATGGCGGCACCCATACCGAGGACGATTTCGCCGCGTACCGGGCGGAGTTCGTCGAGCCGGTCTCGGCCAGCTATCGCGGCCTGACGGTCGTCGAATGCCCACCGGCCGGCCAGGGCATCGTGGCGCTGATGATCCTGCGGGCCCTGGAAGGCTTCGACCTCGCCTCCATGGACCCGCACGGCAGCGCGCGACACCATCTCTTGGCCGAAGCCACCAAGCTGGCCTATGCCGAGCGGGACCGCCATCTCGCCGATCCGCGTCACCTGGACGTGCCGGTCGATGCCCTGCTCGGCGAGGCGGCCATCACGACCATGCGCAGCCGGATGGTGCCGGACCGCTGCGGCTCCCATGCACCGCCTCCCCTTCTGGAAGCGCACAAGGACACGGTCTACCTGACGGTCGTCGATCGCGACCGCAATGCCTGCTCGTTGATCTGCTCGGTCTATGACGGCTTCGGCAGCGGCCTGGTCTGCCCCAGCACCGGCGTGGTGTTCCAGGATCGCGGGCGATCGTTCCGACTGGAGCCCGGCCACCCCAATGCGCTGGCCCCGCGCAAGCGCCCGTTGCACACCATCATCCCGGCCCTGGCCTTCGAGGGCGACCGCCTGTTCGCCTCGTTCGGCGTCATGGGCGGCCAGTATCAGCCGGTCGGTCATGCCCACGTCCTTTCGCTAGTGCGCGATCACGGCTTCGACCCGCAGGCTGCGATCGATGCCCCGCGCGCGATGGCCTATCCAGGTCCAGGCTTCGTCCTCGAACGAGGCTTCAGCAGCAAGGTCGGCCAGGAACTCCAGGCACTCGGGCATCAGGTCGAATGGGCACAGGAACCGTTCGGCGGCGGCCAGATGATCGCGCTCGATCACGAGCGTGGCGTCCTGTTCGGCGGCTCGGACCCGCGCAAGGACGGAATGGCGATCGGCATCTGACGCGCGGCCAGTCAGGCCAGGGGCAGGCGCCGGAACCGGCCGGGCCTGGCAGGATCCTGGAAATGGTCGAGCGGGCCGTTGTCCACGTAATGTCGGTGCCAGCAGGCCAGGGCCTCGTGGTCCAGCACCACGCCGAGGCCAGGACCTTGCGGCACGGCCACCATGTCGTCGCGTTGCCGGAACGGCCCGCCTTCGATCACGTCGCCCACCTGCCAGCGGAACAGCGACTGGGAGGGTTCGCTAATCCAGGGCATGGCGGCCGAGACGTGCAGGTAGGCGGCCGTGCAGACGCCGGTGTCGCCCGAATAGCACCAGAAGCCCACGCCCATCGCCTCGCAGGCGCCGATGAAGCGGATGGCCCGGGCGATCCCGCCCAGCACGGCGAAATTGACGACGATCGCCTCGGGCGTGCCGAGGGCGACGGCCCGGCGGATGTCGGGGATGTGCGTGGAAAACGGGATGGACGAATGCCGGCGCAGCGCCGCCATCTCCTCGAAGCTGCCGACAGGATCCTCATAGTTGCGGATGTCGAAGGGCTCGATCTCGCGCAGGATCCTGATCGCGGTCGGCAGCGACCACTGCATGTTGGAATCGAGCCGGATCACCGCTTGCGACCCCAGCGCCTCACGGAGCAGGCGCACCGTCCGGATCTCGATCAACGGGTCGCCCAGGATCAGCTTGCCCTCGAAGAGCGTGCTGCCATAGGCGCCATGCATCGCCAGGCAGTAGTCCGCGACCGCTTCGGGCGTCTCTTCCAGCCCCTCGCGAAAGCCGAAATATTCGGTGAACGGGATCTGGTCGCGTACCTTGCCGCCCAGCAGCTGGTACAAGGGCTGCCCCCACGCCTTGCCGCGCAGGTCCCACAGGCCGATCTCGATAGCACCGAACGCCTTGGCGACCGATGCGTTATCGGTGTTCTGGACGATCTGCCAGGGCGGCAGGCAACGGCTCTCGCAGGCGGCAATGTCCAGGGGATCCTCCCCGAGCAGGCGCTCGCCCATCTGCTCCACCGTCCGCAGTACATCCGTCGACGGCGCCTCGCCCAGTCCGACCAGGCCGGCATCGGTGCGGATCTCGATGATGACCTTGGAGGTGCCGGGGTAGAGGCCACCGCTCCACCACAAGGGAGCCTCCAGCGGAATGTTGACCGGCGTCGCCTTCAACTCGGTGATCCGCATGGCTGCCTCCTCGCCTTCCGGCGGACGCTTGCTCCCTAGTCGTGCACGGCCGGCATCGGATGGATGGTTACCTCGACATCCGGCACCAGCTCGTCCAGCTCCAGCTCGACACGGTCCATGATAGCGCGCGCGTCCGACACCGTCGTGTCCGGCGCGAGCTCGATGTGGAACTCCACGATCCGGGTGCCGCTCGCCTGGCGGGTGCGCAGGTCGTACATGGCGACGATGTCGGCATCGGCACGGACCACCGCCTCGATGCGGGCGCGCAACTCGGCCGGCAGCGGCCGGTCGAGTAGCGTGCCGACGGCGTCGCGCCCGATCCGGTAGGCCATGAAGAGAAGATAGATCGCGAGGGCGCCGCCGATCAGCGGGTCGAGCCTGTGCAGGCCGTAGATCCCGGCGCCGACGAGCGACAGGACGACGGCGATGTTCGTGAAGAGGTCGCTCTCGTAATGAGCCCGGTCGGCGGCGATCGCGGAGGAACCGGTCAGCGCCACCACCCGGCGCTGGTAGATCATCAGGCCCAGCGTCGCGACGAGCGACACCATCATCACGGCGAGCCCGCTCACCTCGTGGCCGAGCGGCTGGACGTAGATCAGCTGCCTGACCGCGATGCACAGGGCGAACAGGCCGGCACCGGCCACAAAGGCCGACTGGGTCAGGGCGGAGACCGCTTCCAGCCTGCCCTGGCCCAGCTGGTAGCCCGGCTCGGGCGGCTGCTGCGCCCCTCGCAGGCTCAGCCAGATCATGCCGGACGCAGCGACATCGGCGAAACTGTCGACGGCCGAGCTCATCATGGCCACCGAACCCGTGCCGATGACGGCCGCGAGCTTCAGGACCGCCAAGCCGACGGCGACCAGCAGGCTCGTACGCGACGCGGCCACGGCAAGCCGCCAGCGGTCGGCCATCGGGGCCTCGGATGGCGGAGGCGTCCCCTGGCCCTCCGTCGTCGTTACGGAAGGAGCGGGGATGGTGGGGGTCTCGTTCATGGTCACCCCGGCCGTTTGCCCCCAACTCCACCAGCGATCAAGCAGCGAAACATGCCGCCAGCTCAGTGGAAGGAGGGCGGCGACATGCCGACGGCGCCGGGACCGACCGTGACAAGGCCGGCAAGCCGGTCGCCCAGCGCCATCGCCCCGGTCAGCCCACGGGTCAGACGGCCGATCATCCGCCCGAAGCTTTCGCTCGGGTCGGGGTACAGCACGAGCGCCACCTCGTCCTCCTCCCGCAGGCCCATCTGCTTCTTCGTGGCGCCGATCGCCTCGAACAGCCCGCCCAGCTCGTCGACCAGGCCCGCCGGCTTGGCCTGCGCACCCGTCCAGACCCTGCCCCGGGCGACGTCCTCGACCTGGACCGCCGTCAGGCCGCGGCCGGCGGCGACCCTGTCCTTGAAGGCAGCGTAGATCGCATCCACCGACGCGTTCACCTTGGCGAGTTCGGCAGGCGTGTAGGGCTTGTTCAACGACCAGATGCCAGCAGCCTCGCTCCGGCTGGTCAGGGTCCAGTTGACGTCGAGCCATGCCCATAGCGCATCGAGCACGGGCTTGCCGGCGATGACGCCGATCGAGCCGGTCAGCGTCGCGGGATTGGCCATGATCACGTCGGCATCGGCAGCGATCCAGTAGCCCCCGGAGCCCGCGACATCGCCCATGCTCACGACGACCGGCTTGCCCGCGTCCTTGAGCCGCTCGATCTCCCGACTGATCGTCTCCGAGGCGACGGGCGATCCGCCGGGTGAGGAGATGCGGAACAGCACGGCCCGGACCGATTGGTCCTCGCGCGCTGCCGAGAGGGCCGCCGCGACGTCGTCGGCGGCGGCCGTGCTGTCGTCGAAGCCGGTCGTTCCCCGCAAGATCGGGCCGAGCGCATGGACGACCGCGATCACCGGGGCGCTTTCCGGTGCTGCCCGCTCGCCACGCTCGGCGTAGTCGTCCAGGTCGACCCGCTGCAGCCGCCCACCGTCAGGGGCCCCGGCACCACGGCGCAGTTCCTCCAGCAGCACGTCCTCGAACGCCAGCCGGTCGATCAGGCCCGCAGCCAGCGCGGCCTGCCCCGTATACGGGCCGCCATCAATCAGGCCGTCGATGCGTCCGGCTACGGCCGGGCGGGACCGCTCGATGTCCGCCCTGAACTGCTCGTCCAGCGACCCGATCAGCGCCTCGCTCATCTCCCGATGGGCCGGAGACGGCTCGCTTGCGGCCACGAAGTCCAGGGCTGTCTTGTATTCGCTGCGCCGGGTGACTTCCAGCTCGATGCCGAGCTTGGCCAGGAGCCCCTCCGCGAACGGCTCTTCCAGGGCCAGACCAGTGAGCCCGACCGATCCCATGGGCTGGATGGTGATCTGCTGGAAGGCGCTGGCCAGGTAGTAGCCTTCATTGCCGGGCGACAGTTCACCCAGGCTGTCCGCAAAGGCGATCGTGGACTTGCCCGCGGCCGCCACGCGCAGGACCGCCTGCCGCAGCTCCTGGGTGACGGCCAGGCCGCGCGGCGCCTCGTCCAGCCGTGCATAGACGGCCTTGACCCTGGGATCGCCCGCTGCCCTGTCCAGCGCCCGGACCAGGTCCAGCAGCCTGTAGTCCTCGCGCGGCGCCAGCCAGCCCGCCCCGAAGCCTGCGGTTCCCTCCAGCACCGGGCGCCGCAGGTCGAGCGTCAGCAGCATCGAATCGGGCAACGGCTCGGGACCGGAACGGACGAACCACCAGATCAGCCCGCCCACGGCAAGGCCGAAGACCAGGACCAGCGCACCCAGCGTGGCAAGCAGGCCGATCAGGAAACGCCGCATCCGAACTCTCCTGCAGCCTCGTCCGCCGCATCACGATCTGGACCAGACACCGGGAGGCCATGCCCTCAGTGCAATGCCGCCTCGGCCCTGGCGGAAGCAAGGTTCCCCCTTACCCGGGCGCGCTCGCTGGCTGTCTTCAGCTGGCCGCAGGCAGCAAGGATGTCGCGCCCGCGCGGCACCCGCACCGGGCTCGAATAGCCGGCATCCTCGACGATCTGGGCGAACGCCCGGATCCGGTTGTTCGAGGAGCACTGGTAGATCGTGCCGGGCCATGGGTTGAACGGGATGAGGTTGACCTTGGCCGGCATGCCCTGCAGCAGCCGGACCAGCTCGCGCGCATCGGCGTCGCTGTCGTTCACGCCGGCCAGCATCACGTACTCGAACGTGATCGGCTTGTTCCGGTGCGGATAGGCGCGGCAGGCGTCGAGCAGCTCGGCGATCTTCCATTTGCGATTGACCGGCACGAGCTCGTCCCGCAGGTCGTCGCGGACCGCATGCAGGGAGATGGCAAGGCCGGTGCCGAGTTCCTCCCCCCACTGGACGATCCTCGGCACCACGCCCGAGGTCGACAGCGTGATCTTGTGGCGGGACATGCCGATCCCGTCGCCGTCCGTCGCCAGCTTCATCGCAGCGGCGATGCCGTCATAATTGAACAGGGGCTCGCCCATGCCCATCACCACGATGTTGGTGAAGAGCCGGTCGTCGCGCGGCGAGGGCCACTCGCCCAGGGCGTCGCGTGCCACCAGCAGTTGCGCCAGGATCTCGCCCGCCTGGAGGTTGCGCACGAGCGGCATGGTGCCGGTATGGCAGAACTTGCAGGTCAGCGTGCAGCCGACCTGAGTCGAGACGCACAAGGCCCCCCGGTCGGTCTGCGGGATGAAGACACACTCCACCTCCTGACCGTCGAAGAAGCGCAGGAGCCACTTCCGGGTGCCGTCGCTCGACTGCTGCTCGACCACGATCTCCGGCCGCGCCACCGAGAACTGCTCGGCCAGCTTGGCGCGCAGGTCCTTGGACAGTGTCGTCATCTCGTCGAACGAGCGCGCACCGCGATGGTAGATCCAATGGAAGAGCTGGCGGGCCCGCAGGGACCGCTTGCCTTCGGGCTCGCCAAGCTCGCCCAGCACCGCCGCCAGACCAGCCCGGTCAGCGCCGATCAGGCTGGGCAGGCCGTCGGCCGCCAGCTTCTTCCTCAACTGTTGCACGATCGTTCAGCCTCGAAGGGGGCCCGGCACGGCCAGCGAGGCACTTTTGCCGCACGCTGCCGCCAGGGCTGAATATGCGTCCGAAAATCCTGAAAGGGAGTAGGTGTCGCTAGATTTGGTGTCGCGCGTCGAGGTCGCCTGGACCAGGGCCTCCCTGCCGCGCCGCATCGCGGCGATCGCCGCCTTGTCGTCCTCGGCGCTCTTCGCCCAGGCCTGCTCGTCATTGGTAAAGAAGCTGAAGGCGGTGCCGTCGATGCGGACGGAGACCTCGCTGTCCTTCTTGTACGCGTAGCCGGTCCGCACGCTCACCTCGTCGATGGGCGGGTTGGACGGGATGCGCGCCACGATGATGAACGGGTTGCCGCGGGACTTGTAGGTTCCTTCCTGCTTCTTCGGCTCCGAGGCGATGTAGCAGAGCTTCTCGTCGCCTTCGACGACGTAGAGGTTCCAGTCCCGGTGGTTGGACAGGAGCTTGGGCGCGGCTTCGGCAAAGGTCGGGACGAACGCGGCAAGAGACAAGACGACAGCGGCGAGCGCCTTCATGCAACTCGGCTCCGGAGGCAGTGATCATGGACTCCGGTGATCATAACCATACGGGCCCGCAATCTGAAGAGGGCGCAGTGCCCTTCAGTCCCGCCCGCTGCGCCGCAGGACCACGTTGCCGTGAACATGGGGGGCCGGCGGGACGACGGGGCCGCCCGCCATGACCGGCCGCTCGCCGAACCGGCCGAGCGTGATCTGCCGGTCGTACATCACGATCGCGGCCGCGATGGCGAGGTTGACGCAGAACCGGGTCGGGATCCGGACGACATGGTCGCAGCGCGCCAGCATCGCCGGGGTCAGCGAAGCCCGCTCTGGTCCGAACACATAGGCGGCCGCGGACGGATGGCGAAACGACGGCAGCGGCACGGCATCGTCGGTCAGTTCCACCCCCACCAGCTTGCAGCCATGCGGCAGCTTCATCTCGTCCGGGCTGCCATAGCGGAAGACGGGCAGGCTCAGGTTCGCCTTGGACGTATCGGTGCGGCTGGCGTCCCGCAGCGTGGCGACAGGGTCCACCAGGAACAGATAGGCGGCCCCGAAGGCATGGGCCGTCCGCATCAGGTTGCCGAAATTGACCTCCTTCGAGATCGCCTCGGCGCCGATCGCGAACCAGCCGCGAAGTTGTTGTTCGAACATGAGCGGCCATGTAGCTGCGCGCCAGCGGATCCGGAAGGCTCCTTGGCGACCGTGCCCGGAGCGTTGGCCCGCGCCACGCTTCCGGATCTTTCACAAGGCGCCTGTCAGGACTAGGGTCGGGCCCGCTTTCTCGGATGGAATCGCGCCATGCGTGCACTGGTCTGCGAGCAGACGGTCGGGATCGAAGGAGTTGCCCTGCGCCAGCTGCGTGATCCGGAGCCGGGAGCCTGCCATGTGCGGATCGACGTGGCGGCCGCGGGCGTCAATTTCGCCGACCTCCTGATGCTGGAGGGCAAGTACCAGGACCGCCCCGCCCTGCCCTTCGTGCCCGGCCTCGAGATCGCGGGCACCATCGACAAGGTGGGAGCCGGCGCCATCATGGGCGGCGTCGAGCCCGGGCAGCGTGTCCTGGCCTTCCTGGACCATGGCGGGTTCGCCGAGAAGACGCTCGCGCGTGCCGAGGACGTCATCCCGATCCCGGACGATATCGACGACCTGACGGCTGCGGCCATGGCCCTCACCTACGGCACGGCCTTTGGCGCCCTATCCTGGCGGGCGCAACTGCTCCCGGGCGAAGTGCTGCTCGTGCATGGCGCAGCCGGCGGCGTGGGGCTGGCGGCGGTGGAGGTCGGACGGGCGCTGGGCGCCACCGTGATCGCGACGGCGCGGGGATCCGAGCGGGCGGCGCTCGCGCGCGAGCACGGCGCCCATCATGCCCTGGACAGCGACGACCCCGAGCTTCGCACCGTCATCAAGGACATCACCGGCGGCCGCGGCGTCGACGTGGTGTTCGATCCCGTCGGCGGCGCGATGTTCGATCTGTCGCTGCGGGTCACCGCCTGGGAGGGGCGGATCGTCGTCGTTGGGTTCGCATCCGGAGTCATCCCGCAGATCCCGGCAAACCTGCTCCTGGTCAAGAACGTCTCGGCCATGGGCTTCTTCTGGGGAAGCTACCGCAAGCACGACCCGGGCCGGCTACGGGAAAGCTTCGAGCAGATCTTCGAATGGCTGGAAGAAGGCAAGATCCGGCCGCACATCTCCGACGTCATCCCGCTGGACCGGGCCAAGGACGCCTTTTCGCTGCTCAAGCACCGCAGGAGCACCGGGAAGGTCGTGGTGCAGATCGCTGCCGGCCAGGCCGGGCCCGGGCGATAGGCAGGAGCAGGCGGTGGACAGCCGCCAAGCCCCTCAGGGCAGGCTGGCTGCAGCGGCCAGGCGCTCATGGGCCAGGGCCTGCCTTCGCCGCACGGTCTCGCGATGGATGATGTAGATGCCGGATGCGATGACGATAGCGGTGCCGAGCCAGGTCCATTGGTCGGGAAGCGCGTCGCCGAATACCACCAGCCCGATGACCGCCGCGTAGAGCATCTGCACGTACTGGAAAGGTGCCACGATCCCGGCCTCGGCCTTGCTGTAGGCCAGCGACATCAGCGTGAAGCCGGCACCGCCCATCAGCCCGCCCACGAGCGAGATCAGCAGTTGCGGCCCGGTGGGCGTGGTCCATACGAACGGCAGCAGCGGCAGCATGCCGGCGAAGATGCCGACATTGACCCAGACGGCGAAGCTGCTGGGATGGTCGTCCGGTGCCAGCCGGATGATCGCGTGGATGAAACCCCAGAGGCCCGAGGCCGCCAGCATGCAGATCGCGGCAGGACCCAGAAGGCCGCTGCCGGGCCGCAGCATGATCAGCACTCCCAGAAAGCCGACGGCGACCGCGGACCAGCGCCGCCAGCCCACCTTCTCGCCGAGGATCGGCACCGAGAGGGCCGTGATGATCAGCGGCTGGCTGAATGCGATCGCATAGGCGTCGGTCAGCGGAAGCACGGCATAGGCGTAGAACACCAGGATGCAGGCAAAGGGCGCCAGGATCGCGCGCGTGAGGTGCAGCCGGACATTGCGCGGCCTGAGCAGGCGCAGGCCACCAGCCGACATCGCCCAGATCGTCGGTGCGACTAGACAGCCCAGCGCGTTCAGGGCGGCCGTCTGAACGACGTGCCACTCCTCGCCCAGGAACTTCACGGCCGTGTCCTGCAGCGTGAACACGAAGAACGAGAGCAGGGCGATCAGGATGGCGGGGAGATTCGACTGGGCGCTCATGCGGTGGGAGTCCTGCGGCGGACCGCTTCACGGTGGAACACGTAGATGCCGGACGCGGCGACGATCCCCGCCCCCATGAGGGTGGTCCATGTCGGTATGTCGCCGAACAGGAGGAAGCCGACGATCAGGCCGTAGACCATCTGGCTGTACTGGAAGGGCGCGATGATCCCGGCCTCGGCCTGATGATAGGCCTGCACCAGGAGGGTGAAGGCGCTGCCGGCAATGGCGCCGGCGACCAGGCCGATCCCTGCCTCGAACAGGGTCGGCACGACGCCGACGAAGGGCATTGCGGCCGAGGCGATCAGCACGGTGGCGATGTTCCCGTAGAACGAGAAGGTCTCGACCGGCTCGCTGGAACGCATCCAGCGCAGGAAGACGGTTCCGCAGGCATGGAGGAACGCCCCCAGCACCACGAGGAGGCGCACGGCCTCGAGGCCGCCCGTCGGGTTCAGCATCACAAGCACGCCGCCAAAGCCGACCGCGACCGCCGCCCATCGCCGCCATCCGACCTGCTCCTTCAGGAGCGGGACGGACAGGGCGGTCGCGATCAGCGGCGACGTGAACAGGATGGCGTACACGTCGGCCAGCGACAGGCTGCCGTAGCTGGAGAAGACCAGGATCGTCGACACGAACGAGAAGCACCATCGCATGAGGTGGCGATGCAGCACGCGGGTCCTCAGGCGGTGCACGCCTCCACGGACCTGGGCGATGATGACCGAGGTGGCGAGCGCACCGCCGGAAACGAACAGCATGACCTGCAGGACGTGCCAGTGACCGCTGAGCAGCTTCACGACCGTGTCCATGCCCGTGAACATCAGGAAGCTGGTGAGCGCCAGAAGAATACCCTGCCGGCGTGCCGTGACGGCGGCCGCCTGACCATCCATGTTCGTCGTTCCGGGTGTTGGTGCACGCCGCGGTAGCGGAAGACGATGCCCCACTTCAACCGGATTGCCGCTGCTGGAACTGTTATGTTGCCGCAGTCTGGCCCGCCTGTCGGCGGCCTGTTCAGTGCGTGCTTGGCTTGGGACGCGCCTGCTGGCCCACACCCGGCTGCAGCGTGACGCGATGGTCCTCGCCCGCTGCATAGGCATGGTCGAAGCCCGCCGCGACCAGGTCGGGCGCGAACTGACGGACCCGCTCCCGGCCCCTCGCGGCCAGGTCGTCGACCAGGGTCGGGTCGGCGACCAGCCTGTCGAGCTGGGATCGCAGTGCCGCGACATCGCCGGCCGGGACGCAGATGCCGGCGTCGCCCACCACTTCCTGGCATCCCGGGGCCGTGGTGGTCACCACGGCGCAACCGGCACCCATCGCCTCGAGCAGGACCATGGGGAAGTTCTCGTGCGAGGATGGCAGGACGAAGATCGAGGCGGTGGCATAGAGCTCCGCCAGCGCTTCGCGGTCGATAAAGCCCCTGAAGTCGACGGGGCATGACAGCGACTTGGCGAGTTCGCGAAGCACCGGCGCGTGGGGTCCATCGCCCGCCACGATCAACTCGACATCCTTCATGCCGGCGACCGCCGCGATCAGGTCCTGCACGCCCTTGCGCCGGACCAGCCTCGTCGCCACCAGGATGCGCCCGCGCACTCTCGCCCGATCGGGCACGCTACCCGAGGCGGCGAATGCATTCGGGACCAGCAGCGCATCCGGTCCACCTGCCGATGCGATCAGTCTGGCCAGATGCTGCGAAGGCACCGTCATGCTGTCCGCGCCATTCGCGAGATAGCGCCAGTAGGGCCGGATCAGGCGGTGGATCAGGCTGAACCTGTCCGGGTTGTAGCCCGGCACGTCGGAGCCGTGCGCGGTCAGGACGAGGGGCAGTCCATGGCGCGTCGCAAGTGGCCTTGCCACGATGGCACCGGGCACCACGAAATGGGCATGGACGACATCGAACGTCGAGGCCCGCAGCAAGGCGTCGCCGGCCAGGAACGCGCTTGGAAGCCAGCTGGCCAGTTCGGGTGCGGTCGAGTAGTGCCGGGCGCGCCGCCAGCAGGCGGTTCTGACCACCTGGACGCCTCGCACCGTTTCGGTGCGGGGCAGGTCCGGCATGCCCGAGGTCAGCACCACGACCTCGTGGCCTTCCCGCACCTGCTCCTCGGCCAGCGTGCGCGCAGCCGTCGCCCCACCGCCCCCGATCGGCGGATACTCGTGGCTGACTAGCAATATCCTCTTGTGATGAGCCGTCACGCCACCCCGCTTCTACCGCTCGACTTCACGACGTTTTCATCGACACGGGTGTTGAATACACAAACTAG
>JAESGR010000528.1_pt1 | contig 24118 bp, 27 predicted proteins | sample 9269771 | NCBI WGS metagenome assembly JAESGR01 (sample SAMN15739572, study PRJNA653492) | algae metagenome | isolation source: Chroococcus sp. CMT-3BRIN-NPC107 and co-occurring heterotrophs from well... | place: USA: Clark Mountains Wilderness, California | collected 2010-04-18 | reverse complement strand
CGACTCAAGATGATTGCTTACCAGACGGGCAAAACTGTTTATCAGATCAAACATAGTATGTTCTCAAACTACTTAATTGAGCAACTCAAATATCCATCCGTTCAAATGTCCCTTGCGTAAGTCCTGATTCTGTTAGCGGTAGATCAAGCTGGATGGCACACAAGTTCAAACCTCAAGCTTCCCCCAGGACTGCATTTAACATTTTTACCACCCTATTCACCAGAATTACAACCTGCGGAACGATTGTGGACTTTAGTGGATGAGCCGATAGCTAATCGCTCCTTTGAAACCTTAGATGAATTGGAAGACGTTTTATTTGACCGATGCCAATCTTTACTTCAGCAGCAAGAGTTGATTCAAGGATTAACGGGTTTCCATTGGTGGACTACAATTGCAGCCTAATCATAACTTATTTGCCGGACATAATATCAGGGGTATGATTATCGGCAGATTTTGGGGGTGTACTATCCTGGGGTGGAGATTGCGAGGTTGGAGGCAAAGCAGAAGTCAGCCTGCCTCCTTTTCCAAATAGCTGCTGGGAAAAGAAATAGTGATAAAACTGTGATTGCCGAACACCTATGACTACTTAGTATCAGATTTCGACCCGCCGAAATTAATTAGCAAAAGCCGCCAAGACTTGGGGAATAAATTGCTGACTCGTCGCATTTTGATTTTTCCCCAGATGGACGATAACGAGTTGGTGCGAAGGAATAATGGCAATGTATTGATCCTGAAATCCTTGAGCCGTGAGAATTTGGCTTTGCCTAGATTGTGTACCAATGTTCATTAACCAAAAATGAGCGCCATAATTTTTCTTGGGTGCTACTTCCGTTGGTGTACGGCTGTACTTTACCCAGCCTTCTGGTAAGATGCGTTGTCCCTCCCACACCCCATCTTGTAAATAAAGCAAACCAAATCGCGCCCAATCTCTTGCTGTAGCATACATGAAAGACGAGCCAACTAAAGTTCCCGACGCATCCGGTTCAATAACAGCACTAGACATCCCTAGGCGATCGAATAAGGCGCGACGGGGAAACGCTAGATAATCATTATCGCTACCAATGGTATTGCGGATAACACCAGAGATAATATTAGTTGTCCCACTGGAGTATTGCCACTTAGTATCTGGAGCAGCTTCTAAGGGATGATTTGCCGCATATACAGCCGCGTTTGCCCGACCAATAGCATTTGAATCAGATCGCCTAGGGGATTTCCTTCCGATTCGTTAAACTTCAGCCCACTACTCATACGAAGCATCCCATCTAGAGTAATTTGGCTGCGGCGATCGTCCCCATTGTTCCATTGTGGCATCAGGTTTTTATCCAAGAGCGATAGTTTACCCTCTTTAATAAGAATCCCCACAAGCGCATTAGTTATGCTCTTGGTCATTGACCATCCAGGTAAAGGCATTTTAGAGGAAAAGCTTGGTGCATAACGTTCGGCAACAATTTGACCTCTATAAACTACCACTACAGCCCTAGTGTTTTGCTGTGGATGGAAAACCGAGTCTAGAGCTACTTTGAGTTGCTTTTGGTTAATTTCAGGGGTTTCTCGCTCTTTTTGCTCTAGAAACTGCCATTTATCTAGTTTATGGGGAGCAAAACGCATTGACTTAACTTGCGATCGCAACTCGGTTGCCGAGGTATCAATGACTAAAGTACAACCAAGCCCAGCACGAAAGATGGCAAAATGTTTTACTAAACCAAAAATACTTGCTGTTACAGACTGTTGTGGGCGATCGATACTAACTTGAATTGACTTGACAATTAACTGTTCCAGTGACGATAAGCCTTTAATCTCGGCTAAAATATCTTGGTTAAAAATAGATTCTGGAGTACGCCCAGAGACAAATATGCCCGAACAAAATTGTTTAGCTTGATAAGCCGTGCCAATACTTAAGACTCTCCATAAAGTATAGCCAAAGTAGCTCCCAACACCTAGACTAATCAACCCCAAACTCAACAACATATACTTGAAGCTTATTTTCATCTAATAATTGCCAGTTCCTGGCAAAATAACTTCAACCTTCTCTAAAGCTAAATTGAAATTTTGTGCCGTTAATTCAGTATGTGGATAAAAGTACTATTTATTTTTAACGGGTGGTACTAGCTACGAATAGCTACCTATGACAATACGGAAGACAGACCAGAATGCGTAATTGTTACCGCTCCAGCAGATACATCAGCGCCGATTATTAATTGAAAATCAAACATAGAGCTATGGATACAACGTCTCAAATTTACTTTGCCCATCGCCGTAGATCCAATCTCCGTAAGCCTGCCATCTTGCGACTTCTTCAAGGCTAAGGGGCGGCTTGTGCAGAACTTGTACGTTTTCGGCAAGCTCAATGCGATTTGCAGGTGAAGTTAACGCCACCTGAACGGCAGGATGATGCAGGGCAAATCGGTAACACTCAGCAGCCGTCGGGGATTGTCCTGAACGAGCGGGGTGTTCGCTCAACAAAGTTCCCCAACGGGTGGCTGTGAACGCGACGACTGGAATCTCGGCAGCTTGTGCAGCAGGAAAGAGGATGTCTTCAGCTTTGCGATGCGCCATGTTGCAGCGATGCATCAGTACGTTACAGGAGCGCTGTTCGAGCGCAGCAATTCCAGTAGGACGGTGATGCGTGGTTACACCCACATAGCGAATTAGTCCTTGTGCTTTCCAATCGTTGAGTTCTGCGATTGCGGCTTTGATTTCATCTACATCATCAGCAGGAGACAGATACTCCAAAAAGAAAATATCTACCCAACTGATGTCAAGCTGCTGCCGAACTTCGTCAAGCTGTTGACGTAAAATCCCAACCGATCGCTCTTCGCTGCCAAAAGTGTATATAATTGCTTCTCGGTTCGTTGCTAATAGCAATTTAAGCTTTAAGCGCAGTGCTTCTTGCGGCATTTGGTAGTCGAAAAAATAATTGATACCTGCCTCGAATGCTGCGCGAATGCAGGTTGCGTCCTGGGTATACTGACTAGCAAATCCAAGTCGGCTTGCGGACTGTCCTTGTCGCGTTTCAATCATTCAAAGTGCTGCCTTTGTCCTCACACGCTTACACTAGCATTATAGATTTCTAGGATCTAAGTGCGACATGATTGAAATAGCAACCTTTGGTGCAGGATGTTTTTGGGGAGTCCAAGCTGCATTTTGTTGTGTTTCTGGTGTTATTTCGACTTCAGTAGGTTACATGGGCGGACACTTCGAGAATCCTTGCTATCTAGATGTCCTGTCGCGGATTACAGGACACGCTGAGGTGTGTCAGGTTGAGTATGAATCCAAGCAGGTGAGCTACGAGCAACTGCTTGATATTTTCTGGCAAATTCACGACCCATCCAGTTTAAATCGGCAAGGCGCAGATCGAGGAGAGCAATACCGCTCGGTGATTTTCTATCACACTAGCGCACAGGCAGAAAACGCCATCCGCTCAAAAACCGAGTTGGAGCGTTCTGGTCGCTATGACACGCTCGTCACCGAGATTCAACCCGCTTCTGCGTATTGGCTTGCGACCAATGAGCATCAGCAGTATTTCGAGAAGCAAAAATTGGGCATTAATCCTCAAACCAAAATCATCAAGGATTGAATCAGCTTTCAAGAGTGCCTTGCAGCACCTCATGACAACCAGAAAACTCCGATGTGAAGGTTGCCATGCCTAAAGATTTAGCTATTAGGAAAAGAAATTAGTTTACTTCTCCCAGTAGCGCTTAGTCATGAATTGACAGAACAAATAGGAGCCAGAAACGTTATCTTGCTCCTCTATTTTGCAGCAAAGAAGTGATAAGTAGCAATGCTAGAAGCAGGATTAATAGCCAAGGGAAAAAGCTTGAAACAACTAGAGTATTACAAACAGTAATATCAGCAGGTGTACCCTAGTGACAAGCAAAAAGAAAAGATTGTTTTGCAATATTACCCTAGAAAGTTGAACGGACAAATTCAAACCCAGCAGGATAAGCTATCAGCTAATGGTTGATTAGTACTTCTTTTTTCCAAGGCTACTTATTGCCTCTGCCAATCTCCAAAAGCAGTTACCTTAACGTGCAAGTAAAATTAGGGAAACTAGAGCAATTAGGTGAAAATTTGTCACAAGCAGCGCAAAAAGCAGCGATCGCTCAATATTACACTAGCCTAGCTGCTATGAATAGAGGAGGCTGGTTAGAAGTCTTAGCTACTGATGCTGTAATTTATGACCCAGTGGGCAAACCGCATCTAAAGGTTAAAGAAGACTCACCTAAGTTTTTTAACTTATCTCTCTAGGTTCTACAAGCAATTTGAGATTGTGCAGGACTGTGTATTTATAGTTGGGAAAGAAGCTGCTGTCAAATGGACAATGCAAGTTGTAGCCAAAAACGAGCGTACTGCAAAAGCTGAAGGCATAAGTGTATTTGAATTTAACGAGCAAGGGAAAATTGCTCTAATTAAGTCTTACTGGGATGAGTCTTACTTCAAGGCGCACTTAGCAGGGTAGCGGAAGTTTATTAGTTGTACAATTGCTGCAAAATCTAGCTAATGCCAGCTTCAGTTGCTGGCGTTTACTGTCTGGAAAGATAACCCCCACGATGAGTCAGAGCTATAGAATTTACTTAGATGCCTGTTGCCTTAATCGTCCGTTTGACGACCAGGCGCAGCCCCGCGTAGCTTTGGAAAGCCAAGCGATTTTGACTATTTTGAGTCAATGCCAGCAAGGAGCCTGGAAACTCATAACCAGTGCCACGTTAGATGAAGAAATAGCTCAAACTCCTGACCTAGAAAGGCTTAAGAATGTAAAAATAATTCTCACGCTTGCTAAAATTAAGGTGGTCGACAGTCAAGTTATTGAACGGCGGGCGATGGAACTACAAGGGCTTGGGTTTTCAGCTTACGATGCATTACATATCGCTAGTGCGGAGAGAAGCAGTGCTGACATATTTTTGACTACTGATGACAGGTTACTTAAAAAAGCTCAACGAAATGCCGAGCGTATCAGTGTAGCTATCAATAACCCCGTGCAGTGGTTCCTACAAGCTACACAAGCTGAGGAAAACAACGATGACTAAAACACAGCAAGACATTATTAGACAAGGTTATAAAGCACTCGTCGATTCTTTAGGAGTTGTTGATGCCATTCGGTTTATTCAACACTTTAACCCAGGTCAGGGGGACTATACTCAAGAACGCCATCAGTGGCTAGAGTGCGTCCCTCTAGAAAATATTTTGGTAGGCATGAGCCAGCATCGAGAAGACGATGAGACACAGTACGACGAAATTATTAAGTAGAAATCTCCTCCACATCCATCGCCCGGGATTGTAAATTAGTTTGTGTCAGAAAATAAAACTAGCTCTAATGAACTACAAAACTCACTGGCTCAAAACTATGACCTTTCAACCGGAATTACTTGACGAACTGCTTAAAGGCTATCAAAATCCGAGCAAGTCATAATCCTTTTTAGGAAGTTTATAAACGCTACCAACTTCTACAACAGTTGAGCAGCCATCAAACCGAAAGTAGTTATGGTTAGAAGGATGCTCATTAAGGTCGTATTTATACCAGGTAAGAGTAATTACTTAGTTTCATTTTTATAAACTACTACGCTTTGAGATAAAAATTCCAAAAGGCATTAACGAGAAAATAATCTTTAGTAGCTACTCTGTATATACAATCGGAAATACGCTCTCTCAAAACCGTGAACTTGTCGTCTTCTTCCTCAATAGCGAAGTCCATCTTGTTCAGTAGAATACTTTGTAACAGCCGAGCGCAGTCTTCGGGAGAACGAACCACTAAAACACCATTAGCCACTCCTGTAGAAAGGTTTACCTGCAATCCTAAAGGGTGAGTATCTTTCAGATTGTTAAACCTTTTGTCGTACAGAGCAGTGACTTTTTCATGTAAAAGATTTATGACTTTGTCAACATCTAATTCTGATTTCTTTTCAACCCAGTCTCTTATCTCCTGATCTTCCCAAGCTCCTTCGGGGTAGTAACGCTGTAATCTTTCGAGTAAACCTTCAGGAACGGGCTGGTTAAAATCAGATTGTCTGATTGGGTCTAATGTATCCTGCTTAAAAGTCTGAAAATCTGGTATTTCTGGAATATAAGCAATTACAGGTTTTCCTTGAGCAAGAGTAGCAGCTAATTCCGAGTCCTTGCCGAAAGTGTCGGACTCCTGAACATGATAAATGGTACATCGAGAGCGCTTAATCATTAGACCTTCTACTAATCCCTTGTCGATACGATCTTCACAATAGGCTTGAGTGGGGTCGAAGTATCTCAATTTTAGATGTTCGAGAGATTCATGCTTAAACAACCTCTCAACAAACTCGCTAACTAGCCGAAACTCGTAGCGTTCGCGCATAGAGGTAGCGATGTAAACATCCATATGATCTGAGACTAAATAAGCGTCATGGTTTTTCCGACCTAGTTTACGGTAACGTTCCATTTTCGCTTTCTTCTCCTCTAATTCTGGATTGTTGGGATTGTCCTCTGATTTTTGCTTGAGTTCTTTCTGAATGATGTAGCCTAGGTAGTATGCTTGATCAAATTGAAGCTTATTTCGGGTGTGTAAAGGTTCGTGGCGATTTGTATAGTGAGACTCATCCAAAGGTACAATCGCTTGTAGTTCTTGGTCGATAGCCGATTTCTCCATTTGAGAAAGACGCTTGAAGGCATATTTGATATGTCCGTATAGGAGCATGGCAGTTTTGCAAAACTCGTCCACCTTCTGTTCCATATTTTCAAAACTATCGATGACTGCTTTATCCCCAAAGACCCATTTGAAGAAATCCTTTGTAACTCGGTCATAACCAAGAGTAAGTAGCAGCTCATTAAACTGGCTGTAGCCAAGCTTCCCTTGATTAAATGTGTCGCAGTTTCCTTGGTGAGCTTTTAATTCTTGTTCCTGTTCTTGATAGTTATGAGAAACAGGTTGACCAGTTAGCTTGGTAAGTAACTTTATAATATCGTCTAAAGTTGTCATCTGTTAAAGCCCAAATAAACTTGCCTTCTTAAAATACCCATTTTGAAAACTAAAATTGATCGCCCTTCTACTAAAAATTCGGCAGCGCGTCAAATTAGTGTGGGATTGCTAAAATAAAAGCAGATCTCTTCTGGAAGCTTAACTAACTCAATCCAGCTTAACTTTTTACAACATTATTAAATAACGGTTCCTAACTTCCCCAAGCAACCCACTCTAGCCCCGCCTTGAGAGCAGCTTCAGGGGTGTAGTAAATCTTGCACTCCCCAAACGCTGTCCCACCAGTGCTAATCAAGTGAAACTGCCAGCAGGGGGCTTCGGTGTAGAAGACAATTAAGGTAGTGCCGTCAATTCCGATCACCTGATGGACTGTGGTTTGGCTCATGCGCTCACTCTGCTAGCACTAATATCTAAGCGGCACGCGCGTTATGTACAATTGTAGTTGAACAAACAGTATAAATAGTTAACGACTTATATCGTAGTTAATTGGAGCAAGTGTAGCTTTAGCCCAATTATAAGTAAAAGTAATTGAACTAAAACTGGGCTAGTACCAAAGGACAAAACTCATTAATATCTAATGTAGTAAAGTTAGTGGTTGAAGTTGAACTCTATGGATGAAAGAATCTTCGCCCTTCAAGCTTATGCACGCTTCAGTGACTTGAGAGCTAAAGTTACTGAAGTAGTGACAACAGATAACTCTAGCATCGCAGTTTGGGCAGTAAAGCCTGGACAGGAAGTTGTAGTTCATCTTCACCCCAACGGTCAGGACACATGGGTAATGCTGAAAGGAACACTGACTTATTATTTAGGAAATAGTCAGCGTCAAACAATCAGTGCAGGTGAATGTGCTATTGCAGACCGCTCGGAGATTCATGGCGCAGTCAATGATGGTACAGAAGATGCTGTATTTGTCTCTATCTATTCCGCTCCCAAGATTGGTTATACCAAAGCATTGCCCTAGCGCGATTACCTGTACAAGCTTAAGGAGATAATGAATACAAGTTCATAGCTAAAATGCTCTAAATTCTGCGACCCAGTACCAAATTCGGTATTATGCAATTGAGAGGTAACTCAATTGCTGCTTAGGACATACTATACTTACCTAGTTGACCTCGATACCACTTGCCACTCTTTGCACCAACCGAGAGAACGTTTGAAACGAGATCTAATTGTAACGATCTGTATAAATTCCACATAATCACCCGTCCAGCCCGATTTAACTGGACGGGTAGCAGGAAATCAAACTCGTTTTACAACTCCGCGATGCGGTAATTCAAAAGAGACTGTTGTGGTGATGGGTGCATTAGGATTGGGTACAGTTGGTCCAGTTGGTGGGGATGGAGGCAGTAGCCGCAAATCGTTCCGCCAGCGTTCGCGATTCAAGTCGCAACGGACGTAACCGCGTTGTTTGCCATTGAAGTATTTCACCCAAGGACTTTCTGGCAAAGCTGCTTCGATGCGTTCGCTCGCTCCAAAGCCGGAGCTAATTGATGTACCAACAAACTCAGTACCAACAGTTTCCGAATCGGGATTATTGAAGTCAGCCTTCAGGTCGCTGACCCAACTAGAGTGAGTGTCGCCTGTAATTACAACAGGGTTTGAAGGACGGCGTTGTTTGAGAAAATTAAGGATTCTCTGGCGAGGTGCTACGTAACCATCCCAAGCATCGATGTTAAATTCTGATTTTGAACCCGCTGTCCAGTCGTGCTGGGTAAAGACAACTTGTTGAGCGAGTACGTTCCAACGAGCGCGAGAACGGTCAAGTCCTTCAAATAACCATTGCTCCTGCTGAGAACCAGTCATGGTAGCATTCGGGTCGAAAGCTCCAGGGCAACGAGGTTCGATGCTGTCATTACAAGGCTGGTCAGAACGATATTGGCGAGTATCTAAAACATTAAACTCTACCAGGTCGCCAAAGGTCAGCCGTCGGTAAAGCTGTAAATCAATCCCTGAAGGCATGGAAAAGCGACGGAGTGGCATATTTTCGTAGTATGCCTGGAAAGCAGCAGCACGGCGCTCTAGAAACTCTGCACGCAACTGTTGCTCTGGGTCTTGAGGAATTTCATCTGCCCAGTTGTTATCCACTTCGTGGTCATCCCAAGTTACTATCCAAGGAAAAGCGGCGTGAGCTGCTTGTAAATGTGGATCGCTTTTGTACTGAGCATAACGATTGCGATACTGCTCTACCGTGATTGGCTCACCAGTTCCTTCATGAGAACGTAGTGCTTGCGAATTCGGTCGCCCCTCGTAGATGTAGTCACCTAAATGAACAACTAAGTCAAGGTCTTCCTCTGCCATATGCTTGTAGGCAGCGTAGTAGCCCTGTTCCCAATTCTGGCAAGAGGCAAAAGCAAACCGGAACTGGTCTGTACGATAACCAAATCCTGGTGCAGTGCGGGTACGTCCGATGGGGCTGACTTCATTTCCGACGCGGAAGCGATACCAATACCATGTTGCGGGTCTTAACCCTTGCGCTTCTACGTGAATAGAATGGCCCATTTCTGGCATTGCTATCACTGTGCCGCTGCTGATAATCCGTTTCATGTTCTCGTCATCAGCAATTTGCCATTGTACAGGCACTTTAGCTGACGGCATTCCACCACCATTTAGCGGATCGGGAGCGAGTCGCGTCCACAGGATGACACTATTTGGTAGTGGTTCACCAGAGGCAACACCGAGTTTAAATGGATAATCAGAGAATTTAGGTTGAGCAATAACTTTACTAGAAAATTGATTGGCAAGCGCTAAACCAGTTAAAGCACCAACTCCTACTAAAACTTGTCGCCGTTTGACTTGACTGGAGAGTAAGCGATCAAAATTCAATGCTGCCATATTTACCCTGATTCAGATTGTTAGCAAATTTGGGGTACTCAAAACAAGACAAGTGATGTCGAAACTGATTTTTACTGAGCATCAGGATTAAATTTTCTAATATTCTCAGAAGCAAATAATACATTTGCAGCAAAGTATTCCTTTTGTACTAATAAATTAGATAACTTATTCCAAGCCGACAATTATTGTTGGTCTTACTTATTGATTTTTGAGTTCCACTTAATGACGCAAGACGAATTTATCAATTGAGCATTAACTGCTGGTCAAGGCTTGATTAAATTTGACTTAACTTATCGATTTCAAAGCAATAATCTTCTATCCTCGCGGTCAAAATAATCGGAGTTGGCAGGATTGCAGCCGATGAGATAATTTCTCCTCATGAATACAAAATCAAAATTCTACCACCGTCCTGAAGGGGTGATTACATGGCTAGAAAGGTAACTGGCAATCTTCTATATCGGTTGCTTCGCTATTAAAATGGTTAGCCAAACTCATAGCGGTTGATGAAGGGTGTGGTCAAAAGTAGTTGGTTGAATATTGTATCTTGAAGCAACGAAGAGATTTCTAAGTCGTTCTTTTAATTTGTTGTTTGTTACAAGCACTTTGGGGTAGATATAGACAAGCTACTACGAGGGACAATATCAGAAATTTTGTAGCTTTTAATACTTGAGGCTGCTGCACTTATGGAGCGTTGACTAATCGTGAAAGAACTTAGGGAAACTAGCTTATAACAATTTATTTTCTTAATATGATTACGTCAATTTTGCTATTTGTACTTGAGTCCTACAATGCCTGAGTCTTTGTGAAAGCTCAGTTTTCAAGTTTTGTAACCTCTACACAGTCAATGTTTTGAGTTATCTTGCCCCTTACAGCAACTTCGCGCTTGTTTACCCCGATTAGGTGAGGCAATCGATCCCTAACTGCTCACATATCATCATGATTTGACTCCCCTTGTGTCGTCTTCCGTACCAAGCTAAGAAATGCGCTGAGGACTGGCGAGGAATCATGCTGCCGCCAAGTCAGATAAAGTCCAGTTTTAGGAATCTGCTCTTGTAGGGGTCTATAAATGACTCCACTTCTGTGGAAGTTTTGCATGGAGGCGGGAACGATCGCAATGCCCAGTCCTGCTGCAACTAATCCGACGATCGTCTGCATCTGAACTGCCTCTTGAGCCACTTTCGGACGAAATCCAGCGTGTTGACAAATGGTAATAATCTGCTCGTAAAAGACGGGTCCCATTTTGGCAGGAAATAGGATAAATAATTCCGAAGCCAATGCGGAGAGAGACAATTGAGTCTGGGCAGACAACGGATGGCTTTCTGGCAACGCCAAGACCAATGATTCTGGCAAAAAGCACTCCACACTCAAATTTGGTTCGCTGATGGCAGAACGAACAATGCCGATATCAACCTGTTTGTGATGCAGCGCTTGAATCTGCTCTTGCGTCGTTAGTTCATGCAATCGTAGTTCTACCGCTGGAAACTGTGATCGAAAGACCTTTAAAATCTCTGGTAGTAACGTATACATTGCAGAGTCAACAAAGCCGATCACCAACCGTCCAACCTCACCCCGCCCGATCTGTTGAGTCGCTTCGATCGCCTGTTCAAGTTGCGCTAACACTCTATGGGAGCGCTCCAAAAACAATTTGCCTGCTTCAGTCAGATGCACTTGCCGCTTCGTTCGTTCAAACAGCTTAACTCCTAGTTCATCTTCCAAACTCTGAATCTGCTGACTGAGCGGGGGTTGGGAAATGTGCAACCGCTCTGCTGCTCGACTAAAGTGTAGTTCCTCAGCCACCGTGATGAAGTAGTGCAGGTGTCGTAATTCCATCACACTTATATCTCTAACCTATTAATCCTAATCATATATATATTGGACAGGCGCAGGACTGTCTCCTACCGTGAGAAACATAAGATGTATCTCATCGTTTTAATATTGGAGAAAAGAAATGAATTCAAACAAAAATCGTATCGCTCCCAAAGTCTGGTTGATTACAGGATGCTCAACAGGATTCGGACGTGCCTTAGCAGAAGCTGTGTTGAAGAAGGGCGACTACCTGCTGGCGACTGCTCGTGAACCAGAGCAACTTCGTGCTTTGATTGAACACTACCCAGAAACCGCAAAGCCTGTACGTCTGGATGTAACATCGCCTCAAGACATACAAGCAGCCATTGATACAGCCATCGCCACCTTTGGTCGAATTGATGTGCTAATCAACAATGCTGGTCATGGACTAATTGCTGCACTCGAAGAAGTCAGTGATGATGAGACTCACCAATTTTTTGAAACGAACTTCTTTGGGGCGCTCCGCCTAATGCGAACGGTATTGCCTGTGATGCGTCAGCAAGGTAGCGGTCACATTGTGAATATGTCATCCACGGCAGGATTAGTGGGATTTGCCGGAAGCAGCCTCTACTGTGGCGCTAAATTTGCCCTGGAAGGTACGTCTGAAGCCCTGGCTAAAGAGGTCGAATCCTTTGGAATTAAAGTCACTTTAATTGAACCTGGGGCATTTCGCACTGACTTCAACGGACGCTCCCTGGCAGCAGCCGAACAATCTATTGATGCCTATGCTCCGGTAAGTGGTGCTTCATTGCAGTGGTTCAAAGAGATGGATGGTAAGCAACCGGGCAATCCACGATTAGCAGCGCAAGCCATTATTCAAGCTGTGGAAAGTCCTCGTCCACCGATGCGACTGGCATTAGGCACGGATGCCATGAGCCTGATTCAAGAAAAATTGGAATGGGTCAAAACGGATTTGGATGCTTGGCAGCAGGTGGCTGTAAGTACGGATTATACAGAACAAGTCAAGTATGCCAAGTAGAGGATTATCCATGATTCACACCAAGACATTGCTGCGTGTTGCTCTAGTCATCGTGTTCATTGTTGTCATGAACACCAGTGTCGGACTCTCACAAACCTCTAGCAAAGGTGCCAAAGCGACAGGTAGCGTCATCCACCAACTACGGATCTACCAGATCTTCGACGGCAATAAAACGGCGTTCCACGAACGGTTCCGCGATCATGCGATGCGGATCATGACGCGATACGACTTCAAAATTGTGGCAACCTGGGAATCTCGACACCACAACCGCACAGAGTTGGTCTATCTGCTCGAGTGGTCTGACACAGAAACGATGAAGAAGCAGTGGGCGGCGTTCATGGCTGATCAAGAGTGGGCGGAGATTAAGAAGGTGACGGCTGAGGCGCATGGTTCGCTCGTCGGCGACATCGAGGATTGGATATTAGAGTTAACAGATTACTCGCCAGGCGGACGGATGGAAAACTAAAGTTCAGAATTTGGTAGTCCTACAGAAGTAAGGATGTAAGTATAGAGAAGATGTCTCTTAATGCTCAACCATGTCAGCATCTCCGCTCACTTGTCCGCGATGTCAAACAACGGTTGTTGTAAAGAACGCAGAATTCAAGTCAGGAGAAAGTGAAGTGATTCGACTCGACGATCGAGTAGCAATTATTACTGGAAGCGGGCAAGGTTTGGGGCAGCCTATGCCCGCCTGCTGGCGGAAAGAGGAGCGCGTGTCGTTGTGCATGACGCAGGCGTTAACAATGATGGAATCGGATTCGATCCAAACGTGGCGGCTGATGCTGCAAACAGGATTCGAGAAGCAGGCGGGGTGGGAGCATCTCACCTTTGGAACGAGTACAAATACTCGAATGCAAAATTAAGCTTTTTAGGTATCACTCGGAACAAATCTGGCTTGGGAATCCCAAATTTCACACCCTGTTTTTGCCACAAGTCCTAATATATAAGCTTTATCGTAATAAGTATTTATACGTATTACAACGGTGAGATGCTTCCCACAGGAATGGCTAAATCTTATTCTCAAAGCAAATTTTTTAATTCGCTTATGGCGTACCAAGGATGAGCCTGTAATTGTAGCGATGAATGTAAGCGGCGGTCAGGAGATTCCCCAAAGCCAGCATGAACTGATAAAATCCCCAGAGTTTAGTAAGGCAAGAAAAGATTTAGGTATTGCTAAACACTGGTGCTTAACTATCCAAAATCTAGAGCAAGCGCCATCACTAGATGAATTGCTAGATATGTTGTATGCTCAACTAGACAGTGAATCAGAGGGTGAGTTATTGGTTGTTCCTGCCCCTCCTGGTTCAGATTGATAACCCAGCCTGTCGTGCGCTGGAAGCTTGGCTACGAGCCAAGTTTTGCTGCTCTTTCTGGGGAATGCTGTTTAGCCGCTCTTGCAACTGAGGCGACTGTAAGCCTTTAGCAAGATTCCGCATCTCCATAGTTTGGGGGGATTTATCCCATAAAGAGTAAGCCCTTTCCAGCTTGTTCCATTGCCCTAATTGGTTTTGTCTCTGTTGCAAGTGAGCGATCACATTATCTAGCTTGTTCGCCGTCTGTTCCACCTGGGCGACGGCTAAATCGTACTTACCATTCCAACTACGGAAGGGACTTTTTTGCATAGCTTCAACGGTAGCTAACTGCTCGGATTGTTGGCTTCCCAAAGCGTTACTTAACAGGCGTACCATTGCTTGTTCCCTTCTACTCTATTTTTAGAAAAATTTTACTCATCTTTTTATTCAGTTGGATAAACTCCTGTAAAACTACGGGCTTGAAATTTAGTTAAGTGAACACAAGCAAGTAAAATTACGGTTTTCCGAGCCAGTTAACCTAGCTTAGTATGAGACGAACAGTGTCTGTTTTCGAGTTTTGTAGTTTATAAGCTTTGTATAGCAAGCATTCGAGGATAGATATCATCGTTCAATTAAATGTAATAACTAATAATCCTATTACTGAAAAATAAGCCCATTGGAGGGTAAATGAAACTTAATCAATTAGGAAAAATCACAATCGCAATATCTCTGGTAGCTAGTCTGCAAACTTTCGTTAGCGCACCAGGTACCAGCCAAGAAATATATAAAATAGTTGGATTGACTAGCAATAATACTTTAGTAAATTATAATTCCAAGTCTCGACGTTCTGCTCAAGCTATAAAGATTAAGGGAGTAGATGGAAATGTTATAGGCATAGATTTCCGCCCAGCTAACCGTATGCTTTATGCCATTACAGACACAGACAAAATATATACAGTTAATACCGACAACGCCGTTGCGACTAAAGTTAGTACCTTATCCGTCAGCTTTAATGGTGGATTTCAAGCAGGGGTAGATTTCAACCCAGTTGCAGATAGGCTGAGGGTGGTAGCAAACAACGGTCAAAATTATAGGATTGACGTTGAAACAGGAATTGTTACTAGCGATAAAACATTAAACTACAACCCTACTCAAGGCTTGGGTATTACGGCGGCTGCCTATACTAATTCTAAAGCTGGGGCTACTGCCACCAAGCTTTACAATCTAGACTACGTTTCTAATAACTTGGTAGCCCAAAATCCGCCCAACGATGGTGTTTTAACCACCGTTGGAGCGCTAAAAATTAACCTGCCACCAGTAGCTGGATTTGATATTGTTACCGATAGTAAGGGCAATAATTTTGGATTTATTGTTTCTAGCAAGTCTTTGTATACCGTAGATTTGTCAACTGGAGTGGCTAAAATGATGGGTAACTTCCAGGAAGGTAGTTTAATTGGGGTAGCTGTTTCTCCCATTTCTAGTAACAAATAGTTTATTTCAACTAATTTAAGGACAATGGTAGTATTAAAAGCTTGATACTACCACTGTCCTTAAGGTATTCGGGGAGCATCTCAGTTTTGCAAATAGCCAGTTGTAGATAGCATTCCATTAAGATAAGTTATGCAATGTTTGAGAACTTGCGGCACATTGTGTTTGTTCTACTGAGCGCCGGAGATTTTCACACGCCTACCAATTTGTTTGACAGTAGACTCACTTGCCCAGAGCCAATCGAACTGATCTGTTCGGTCTGAAAATACCAGTAATCAGGAATGCGAGAGTGATGCTTATGAAGATAGGCAATAAAATTGTCTACTTGAGGAAGTGACCACCCGTCAAATTCGGCAATAGCTGCGGCAACATTTCCCCGCCACAAAAAAGCTTCTACTCTTGCAAAACGGTACTTGTCGCTGCTGACTTTATAGTACAAATTTTTAACGTCTGTTGCTGATTCGTCCAACGGAGCAGAGCTTGGTTATCTTGAAAATAGGCTACAACTGCTAGGCGTATTGTATGCTCAACTAGACAGCAAATCAGAAGGTGGCGTTATTAATTTCGGATAAGCCTCGATTTAAGCTGATAACCCAGCCTGTCGAGCGCTGGAAACTTCGCTACGAGAGAAGTCTGACCGCCATTGAACCAGACGTATCGCATAGTAAAATTACCGGACAACGCGGTTCGGGGTTTTCTACAAATTCAGGCAATTCTATAGGCATCCGAGCAACTCCAGAGCAAACAATTTTGACAATTGATGCCAATTAGCATCGCCGTCATGCTTAGGATGCCCAAATAAAACTACGAAATCACACTGCTAGGAAGAAAAATATATTTTGATTAGATATTTTCAGAGAAATAACAAAATTAAGTAGCGGTAAAGAGTGATCGCACTTTCAATCTTACAATTCTTGGCAGAACTCTTGATAAAATTCTGCATGAGAACCTGTAAAATTGCTCATCTCCTCTTTTGTCAAATACCCACTGCTTTTATTTGTGTGCGGATCTTTTATGTAGCTATAGATAAATTTAGGATGGTTTGGATTCTCATGCCAGCTAATGTTGAAGGCTGCATACTTAGGGAAAAATGTTATATCGGCATAACCCGGAATGTGATCGCAAATCCACCAAGCTAAAGCCGTCCAGTCTCCTGTCTTTTCGTAGTAAGGAATAAACGAAGTGACAATAATGCAGGCTGTCGCGCCCGCATAACCCTCTGCATCTCTAACATCCCAAATATGTTTGGCATAGTTTGATTCATTCTTTGCACAGTTGTATTGATTTTTGTTTTCTGCGCCTTTGCTGTTTACTTCCCGCGAACGGTAAGCTGAACGAATACTGATTCTTCCTAGCTGCTGCTGGATTGGTTCTAATACTTTTTCGCACAAGTTTCTGCCAGATGCGATCGCAAGTTCTGGATTTTCGGGCATATTACTTATGTTTTCTATTTGAGAAATTTCTGAATAAAGAAACTCTCGCATAAAAAAGCTTTTAGATAGCTGAACCCGACCTAATTCTTCTAATGCTTTTACCGTTTGCGGAGTTTTCATAAAAATACCTTTGTATCTGCGGCGGTGTAAGCGAAAGTTTAGATAGGTAGTGACTTCTGAAGCAAGTAAGCAATCGCAATTTAGAGGCTTGCGGTTAGCTGGATTTTTGCACTATCCAAAAAGTTAAGTCAATCGAGCTTAACTTTCCTCAATATTGAAGATGGCATTAATTATTAAGGAAGAAGTAGCTAACTCCCCCAAGCAATCCACTCTAGCCCTGCCTTAAGTGCGGCTTCAGCACTGTGGTAAATCTTGCTCTCTCCAAATATTGCTCCATCAGGGCTAATCAACCGGAACTGCCAACAGTGTTCTGTGGTGTAGAAAACCATCAAGGTAGCACCGTCGATCCCGACAACATCATGGATTATGGTTTTGCTCATGGCGATCTTCTCTTTGCCAGCATTGTTACCTAAGTGCTAACTCGATAATAATGTAAAACCTTTGTTTGAGAATGACCTAAGCAAATGCGCTCTTTGGTGGCTGCTTTTAAACAATCACGGACTTTTCCCCAATTTCTCGACACATACACTTTCGCCTTTTCCTACTCCCTAAAAAATTAAAACTCTCTGTTAAATCAGACATTTTGGCTTAACGCGCGTGCCATTCGGATAAAAATATTCAAATAAATGTTAGAAAATGAAACATTTTGGGAACAATAAATTAGTAATTACAAAAAAGTCTCCAGAGCGAACAAGCCATGAGCCGCCTTTTAGGAATAGCATTACTAATTTCAGGAATTTATTCTTTAGGGCAAAACATAATTTTTGCTACTGGTTACTCTCCATATTTCTGGCGAGACATCCCGGCTGCTGGTTCAGTTCTAGCAATTATGGGTGGAATTATCAGCTTATTATTTTTCCCCAGGCAAACCGGAAACTTTGGTTGGATATTACTCGGTATTGGTACTGTTTTAGTATTTTTAAGTGGCGGCGTTATCTTAAAACCAACTAGCTTATGGAGCTTTATCGTTGCCTTTGCTGCTTTGGCAGGAGGGTTTCAGTTGATGACACAGGGTAGGCTTAGGTTTTAGTGTTCAAACGGATTGCTAACTCTCCTGAGCAATCTACTCCAGATCCGCCTCTAGCGCAGGTCACAATTACCATACTAAGGCAATTTTCAACGACCCTCCTTAAGCAGGCTCAGTCCAAACAAACTTGGGTATCCTGACCATTGGCTTGAGTGGATGATTTATATAGGTAGCCTCTAGGTCGTACTTGACGGCATTGAGAAAGACAATATCCGATTTAGTTACGATTTCTTTTAAATTCAATCTCAAGAGGACTTCAAGTGGATTAGTAATCGTTGAGGTTGCCGTAGCGCTTGACTTGGCGTTCTGCCCAACGAAAGAGGAAGATACCAAGGGCAAAGTAGATCCCGCCGTTGATTAGAGCAACACCTAACTGCGGCAAATCTAGAGTTTGTTGCCGCGCCATCAAGTTACGTAATAGTCCTGCACCGGGACTCATGGGTAGGAGATTTCCCACCAGACGCATACTACCTGTCCACTCTTCGGTCGGTACACTCATCAAGAACAAGAGCGCGAACTGGAAAATTCCCGAAACTTGCCCAATGCGCTTGAAGATCAATGCTAGAGAACCAATGGAAAAAGAAATGCCGTAGGCTCCTAGTAGCACGGTCAGTAGTGGTAGGCAGAGGCTGAGAGGGAACGCTAACCAGCGCCCAGTCAACGCCATAATAATCACTAAAATCGTACAAATCAGCCCTGATTGCAGTAGTAGGTCAGCTAGCGCCCGTGCTAGAAAAACCTGCGATGCACTGAAGGGCGAAATGAATAACTGCTCTAAGGTTCCCGTCTGAGCTTCTCGTTGTAGAGTGCCAGAAATACTTGTCATGATAAACAGTACCAGCGTCCAGAGAACATAGCCAACGATAATCGCGTCTAGCCTCTCGCCAAACTTTAGTCCTGATCCTGCAATGTATCTGGCGCTGAGGAATAGACCGTAAAAAGCAAACGTAGCAATCGCTATGCCACCGAGTGACTCAAACAAGTAACGCCGAAATTGAATTCTGCCTCGCTTTAGCTCTGCTAAAAATAGTTCAAGCATGAATACCTCCGTGCGTACTTTCTGAGGTCAAAGTAGATTGAGTAAGTTTGAGGAAAATATCGGTGAGATTCGCTCGCTCAGTTTCAAGTCGAACAATCGGTAAGGGTTTCAAAATTTCCAGTACCGGATAAAGCAACGCCGGGTCAGGAATACGAATGGTAGTGTCCTCAACCAGCGCACCTAGAGCGATTAACTTGCCAATTCGCTCAACAGGCAGTTCAGATAATTCCAATCGATAAATCGCACTGGAAAACTGCCTAATCAAGGCTTCGGTCTGCTGCCCAATAACGATTTGTCCTTGGTTAATGATTGCCACACGATCTGATAGTTCCTCGGCAATATCAAGCTGGTGCGTTGTGAGCAGAATTGCTCGACCTTCGCTAGCAATTTCGCGTACTAAGCGCTTTACTGTTTGGGTTGCTTCTACATCCAATCCCAAGGTTGGTTCGTCCAGCAGCAGCAATAGTGGCTGATGGATGAGCGCCACCGCGATCGCTACTTTTTGCTGCATACCCCGCGAGAGCTTTTGCACCATTGTTCTATCCTTATAGCTTAGTTCAAATCGATCCAACAGCACTCGCGAACGCTGCCGTGCTACGCGCCGTGATAGACCTCGCAGTACCCCAAAATATTCCAGATTTTCTAATGGCGTAAGCCGCCAGTAAAGATTGCGGTTGCCCTCTAATACAGCCCCAATTAATCTCCGCGCCTGCGCTTCGCAATGGGGGTCGCGTCCGGCAATTATAACAGTCCCCCGATCTGGCAGTACCAGCCCCGCAATCATTTTGATCGTCGTCGTCTTACCAGCGCCATTTGGACCGAGAAATGCAAGGACTTGATTAGCATTAATCTCAAGCGATACATCTTGCACTGCATAACTAATTTTGCCTTGAAAGCGGTAAGCTTTTTGCAAATTTTGAACCTGGAGCAGGGGCATTGCCGCACCGAATAGATTACGTATCACCTACAAATTGTAACGATAAGACACAGCAATGTTATGGAGAAAATCAGAACTTTAAAGATTGCTCTCTGCCTTTATTTGATTGGTCTACTCCTCACTTTTTGAGAATAAATTAGTTTTATGAAGCGTATCTTGCATAAACTTTAGAACGGCTGTAGTAACTGCAATTGCAGCACCAGAGGAGGCATCATGACCGCAATTGCGGATAATTTCTAATTTAGAGTTAGGGATGAGAGCGCATAGTTTTTCCCCATCGCTAGATGGATACCAGCTATCTTGTTCGCCCCATAAAATCAGCGTTGGACACTTAATCATACCCAAAGCGTTTTGAATTTTACTAATCAGGTTTGGTTTATTTTCTTGTAAATGCTCAATTTCCCGTGCTGCGATTTGGACTTCTTGGGCGACTTTAGCAAAAGTACCAGGTAACTCAATAAATGGGTAGCTGATCCAATGCAAATCTTCCTCCGTTAGAATTGATGCGTCGTACATTACGCTACGTCGTTCTCTGCCCATAACTTCTTTAAGCAAGGGGGCAAACAAGTAAGGCAGGCGCAAGTAGTCGATTATTTGCGCTAGTTCTAACGGTATTTGTGCGAGTATTGACATTCCCCAATGAGGCAAGCCTTGAGGATAAATCGGTACGTTGATCACTACTAAGTGTCCGATTAAATCTGGATATGCCTGAGCAAGTGCTAGGCTAACTAACGCCCCTAGCGATTCAGCAACAATCACAGGTGGTTCATCGCACAAGGCGCTGATGATTCGTTGGAGTTCAATAATTTGATGGTCAGGTCTTTCTGGGTACATGGGCTTTCCAGAAAATCCATACCCTTTAGCATCAAAACAAATTACTTGAAAGTATGGCGATAATGGCTCAACACAGCGCTGCCAGTTGTAGCTCCAACTACCAAGCCCATGAACTAAAAATAGCGGTGTTCCTACTCCTTTCTCGCCATAAGCAATTTGGACAGGATAGCCATTAGCGTCAATAATTGTTAAGGTCTGCCGCCCTTGAGGAAATGTCGAGTGCCACCAATCTTGCATCAGTTATGTAAATCTCATTCGTCAACTACTTCAAGCTTGCCATAGGAGATTCAGTCCTGTATGTACAAGCATCGATTAGTGACAGGATATTGTTAATTCCCCCAAGCAATCGATTCTATCCCTGCCTTTAGAGCCGCTACAGCAGTGTAATAGATTTTGCACTCTCCAAAGACTGCCCCACTAGCGTTAATCAAACGAAACTGCCAGCAGTGGGCTTGGGCAACGAAGATTATCAGGGTAGTGCCGTCAATCCCGCTCACCGGGTGGATTGTAGTTTGGCTCCTGTGATCGCCCTATCCTACCTAACACCCTCCTGCTATTTTGTAGCTAATATGCTTGAGCGAGTATCTTCTCTAAAATAGAAAATTTTTAGTTATCCCCTGAAGAATTAGCTCTGTTCATACCTACAATTCTGAGGCTGAGGTGTTAACAGGAAAGGTAAAAGTCAAGCTAAACAACGGCTATATGGTTTGGTTAAGTATCAAGTTGAGGTAAGACGATGACTTGAAAGAGCGATCTGGCTCGTAAAGCAACTTTATGGACTGTCCTCATTGTCAGAGCAAAGCTTATAAACATGGCTTGATGCTCAATGGTCATTAACACTATCTTTGCCTCGCAGTTATTCAAGTAGTTTTACTTCGGAGTAAGCAAAATTGAAAAGTCCTAAAGAAATATCAAGGCACAGTAAATATTACTGTGATAATATTCGACACAGGAAAACATCTAACCTAAATAAAGCATAGATAACAGTAACGCTATAGTCTTTTATCTTAGTTTGAGGCGAGAAAAAATTACATCTAACAACCTTTGTTTAAGTATCAGGCAGATCGTTGACATTAGCACTTCTTACTATTAGAGGAATGAAAATGAGAATAGGTATACAGAATATAGGTTTTGTAACAGCAGTTCTGACATCGGTTAGTTTTGGATTCGATGCAGTAAAAGCAATCGCTCAGACTACCTATCCATTTAGCGGCAGCTACAATACAAAAATCGACGTTGTACCAATTGGAGAGGGTCTTTCACAGTCAATTGAGTTAGCTACAAGTGAGGAAGCCCCATACGGTCTTACTCAATATCAAGGATTGATCTACGCACAAACCGATCCTGCTACTGGCGGACTCATATTTAACACAGATCCACTGGTATTTGGCTTACCAAATTTACCATCTGGCTACATCATATTTTCAGGAGAAGGTACTGACAATAAATTGTATGGAAGCGCTACTGCCACTGCTATATTTGACCTCGAAAATCTCACAGGGCAAGGTTCGGGTACTTTAACTATTACAGGCGGTGAAGGCTTATTTGCGGATGCTACAGGTACGCTAGATTTCTTTGAGGTAGACCAGCTTAATCCAGATCCAAGTATCCTTTCCATCAATGGCAAGGCGCAGATAACTGGTTCGATTACGGCAGTTCCGGAACCAGGTACTGAGCTTGGTACCCTGGTTACTACTGGCGGTTTGATTGGAGCTACTGTTCTACTACGTCGCCGTAGAGCCGTTGCCCAAAATTAACATCTTCAGTATCGACATTAATTGCCTCTGGTAATTCAATAATAGTAGAGCGATGCCGAAGGTGGTTCGCTCCGCGACCATTGTGCCGTTGCTTAAGTATAAAATTGGCAAGGCGAATATACTGCTGATGTTTGTTACTATGAGGACGAATCCTAGCTGAGACTAGCAGTTGCTTTAGTGTGACCACCTTATGAAGCTGAATTTGCTACAAGAGGAAGATTAGATTATATCTGTTGCGTAGATTCTGGTGGTGCGGACGGAGATCGCCCTTGCGTCGGTTTAGTCGCCGATCCTGGTGGTCAGCGATCAATTTGCTAAAGAACGCGATGCCGAGTACGGCGGGCGCAGCCATCGCCCAAACCAATAAAACTAAGCAACCAAGTCCAATCAGGAAAGCAAAAATCTCCATTTTACTTTTTGGTAAACTTATCCCATAAAACCTGCGGCAGTAATTTAGTTTCACCGCCAGCACTCTAAGATTGTGGCAGACACCGTTCTCCTTGGGGCAAGCTACGGCAACGGGCATTCCCATAAAGGCGATTGCACTATAGAAAACTACCAACGGTGTCCACACTAGATAAAAGAAAGTAGTGCGGTTGGATGCTTTGTGTAAGTTTCCAACCGTCCACTTTAGCCACATTTGCCACCGCTCCATCCTGGCTTTGTTCAAACGTTGTTCTTGCGCGACCGCTTTAGCCTGTTCCCGCAACTTGTAATTGTTCAACTCAATTAGCTGCCGATCTGTGGTTGAAATAACTGTAATGCGCTGTTGGATACACTCGTCAATTAACCAGGCAAACGCTTCTGATTCGGGCTGCTGCTTGACCGCAACAGCCCCAGTGAGTTTCCCGAAGAAGTCGCTAGTACGCTCTTAGATGCTTGGCGAATCTCTGCTTCTAGTTGCCCAGAGTCAACATACTGTCGCAATCTTTGAGCGGTCATTTGCCAGAACAATGCTTTGATTTCCTCAAGTTGCTCAACTGCCATCTGGGGCAGGGCTTCGCGGATTTGTTCGGCTTGACTAAAAGCAGGTTGACTAAGCAGTTGTCTAACTTCTTCAAGCAAAATACTATGAGCGTTAGACTTGCTCTGTTGAGCAATCCCAAAATGTGCTGCTACTTCTTCGTAAGTCTTGTTTTGTTGTTTGACTAAGGTACACGCCTCCAGAAAGCGATCGCATTCTTGGGAGTCATACTGCTCTTTATCCGGTAAATCGCAGGCTGACAGGATTTTCCCTGCTTCAATTAAAGTAATTCTCGTCCCAGCCTGTTCGCTAGCTAAAGTCAATAGTTCAGATATTTCTAGTGCGTTAGCATCTGACTGGGCATCTCCAGTTTGCTTGAGTTTGTCTTGTTTGCGAAACTGTGCTGCTGCCTGCTTGTAAGTCTTGCCTTGCTGCTCTACCAAGGAACGGCAGTATTGAATCCTAGCGAACTCATCCTCTGTAAACTCCTGTTTATCTTCTAGAGAACGGGTGTGACCAGATATTGATGTAAGAAAGAGAAGCTGGTATGCTTTAGATATAGTGGGCGCTGGTGGAGGGATAGGGGAATGAGTGTAACGATTGTGGAAAGCAATGCTGAGTTTGTCACACT
>JAESGR010000527.1_pt1 | contig 24118 bp, 26 predicted proteins | sample 9269771 | NCBI WGS metagenome assembly JAESGR01 (sample SAMN15739572, study PRJNA653492) | algae metagenome | isolation source: Chroococcus sp. CMT-3BRIN-NPC107 and co-occurring heterotrophs from well... | place: USA: Clark Mountains Wilderness, California | collected 2010-04-18 | reverse complement strand
TTGAGGAAGCCCGTGCTATTACCTGCTGCCAATTTACAGGCTCAGTATAGGGCGCATAAACTGCTTGTTTTGTTACTGGATTATATACACGGCAAAACAACACCTGCTCAGTGTCTCCAGGTTCTACCGCAATGGTTATTGGTTTATTGAAAGCGCCCCACTGGCGACGAGCGCCACCCGTTACTGATGTAGAGAAACTTTTATAATGGAAAGTACCCTGACAGCTAAAACCGAATCCTCAGTAGTGCTTTTAAGCCTGCTTGAAAGCGTGGTTCTGGGCTTTTATGGTTACTATATTGGTGAAGTGGCTTTCGCTACTATCCCGTTCAGAAGATTATCTAATAAGACCGGCCCAGGTCAGGGTTCTCATCATTATTTGGCTCTAGACTTCAGCTGAACTCTAGGCAACTTTGATGTATGTGAATTTCCACATCGCATAAATCTTTACTATTTTTAGTATTTCCAGGCTCTAAGTGTGGAGTAAAGAGTTTCTCAGAAGAAGTTACTGGCAACTTGGAAAAAGTGTAAACTAAACCTTTAGCAAAGAGTGTTTCTAAACCTGACTGAATTACATAATTGCGGTCGGCTTTAATATGCAAATTAGCTTTGAACTCTGGTTTGCCTTTATACTCTTTTTGGTCTATTTCCAACTTCTCAACAATGCCCGTCAAAGCTTGGAATAGTATTGGCTCATGTTCTTTCTTTGCACCGTCCCAAAAATACCATAAGCTGTCTGGATACTGGCGGTTAGCGTATATGTATCGCGGTTTAGGAGAATGGCCAAACCCTAGTTGCTGTTTCGACGCTTGTAATTCCTGGAGGATTGCTCGCAAGTAGGCGTTGGTGTCATTGTTGAAATCCATAAAGTTCTCTCCTGTTATTTCCTGCCACTGGTAACGTTTACGGTCATCTCTAATGGAGGAAGTTGCACCTGGTCATAAGTCCTCTTTGGCGATGGTTGTACCGAAGCCAAGCTACAGGTAACTTCAATGTGGCGTTCGGCTAACAACTGTACAGGAATCGAAGCAGCCAAATTGTTAGCTATCTGTTGACACTTGACAAGATCCACTTCATCGCTAATAACGTCAAATTCCAAAACGATTTTGTGGGAGTGTCGTTTTTTGAGAGTTCTGCTATCAAAACCCATAGTTATTTGCTTTCCTTTTTCTAGTAAGTTTGCTTAGATTAACTGTGGATAATTAATTTTTAATTCCAGACCGTAGAAGTGTTTTGAATAGGGCAATTTGTGCGAATGGAATTAAAAAAGCGATCGCACTCATTAGCAAGGCTGGAAGTATGCTATTTGCCATATATGAACCTCCAAATAATTATTAGACTTTCAACATTGACTGCTGCAAGTAGGAAAGGCGCTTTATGTAGAGTTGAAAGCGCCTCAATCGTTAAAGAGTGCGAAGTCTTTTAGTCAGCGTAGGAGGCTAAAACCCGTTCCCGATGCTCCTGCCAAAACTTTTCCCCTGCAATGTACTTCTGCCCAATGCGCTCCGCTTCTTCGTGGTCGTCTGCTCGACCAATAGCGCGATTGCCTACCCAGACCCAATACCACTGCCACTTGTGATCGTAAGTTACTGACCAAGTGAGGGGTTTAGGAGGAGGAGTTGGTATGTAGGGTTTAGTATGTTGTCTGTGACCTTCTACATATCCTTTGGTATACTCGCATTCGGCTTTTGTATAGAGTGGAATTGTTTTGTCTACCGCGTCTAATCGCCCGTGATTAAATCCTTGCTCAAACTCGGTTTGTGGAGGAGGAAGCAAATCATCTTCTTCTTTTTCTAAAATCCACTCCTCTGTATAACAAGAAGCGTTTGTAGGTTTGACTTTTAGCCACACTCGACCATCGGTGTAGACATCTTTATTGATCACCTGCATGACAGGGGTAAAGGGAGCATGGATAGTATCGCCGATGCTTGCTTTGGTTGTGGCTTTATCCCAGATTTTCGGGGTAGATTCAGAGCAGACTTGAACTGTAGGTTTGTCTTGAGTTAGCATTGTATTACCTATGAATTTAGGAACCAAAGCCTGTAAGCGATCTCCCGGTCAAAGTTGAGCGCTACAGGCTTTGTTGTACTTGGGTTAATTATTTAATCAACAAAGTTTTTTTATTTGGGAGTCCGCAGGGTATAAAAACCTTGTCGTGGGCGTTTCTTCCTCTGACCGTTGCTACTGCTTATCGCTTCGCTGTTATCAGTTTCCGGGCGGTGTTTCGGCAGTTCCGCTCTCTGCTACTTTGTTGTAATTGCGGTGAGATTCTGGATTGCGTTTCAGGTGCGGGCTATCTCTTTCCCCTTGCCTATATCTATATTCTACGTCAGACGTAGATACGTGTCAAGTAGATTTTTCTACGTCTTGTGCTAGAATAAACGAGCAGTAGATTAATCGCCCTGAAACGAGTATTAAACTTTGGAGAGAAGTCTATGGATATTAATGTGATTCGCTGGAAACTTAATGAATTGATGGCGCGAAAACGTATTCGCAACAAAGACCTTGCTGAGGCACTGGGAATTACCGAAAATTCGGTGTACAGGCTTCGCAAGATAGATGAAATGCCCCGATTAGCTCCAGAAAGGCTAAACGGTATATGTGCTGTCTTAAAATGCCAACCTGGAGAACTATTAGAGTGGGTTTCAGATGACGATGGGATAGGAGCAACTGCTCAACTAGAATTACAGCTATCAGACAAGGAGGAAAAATTAGTAACTAAGAAGCAGGCGAAATACCACGAACCTAATCAATCTTTTCTTACTGTGGTTTCTAATGTGCCAGAGTCAGCTTAAGTTTTTGCTTACTATGTTGTTTTCCCATCAGCTTTAATTGCCACTAGGTTTGACTCTTACGCAACACGGAGCTTTACGCACAAAAAATCCCCTTTATATATGACAACTAGCTTTGAGCAGTCAAGTCATTCTAGTAAAGAAGATAAAAATAGCTACTGCTACCTATCTCAAAATTATGGAGTCCTAATATGAATCTTCCACGTTTTAGTTACAACGCTGATGCTCAAGAGCGCAAGAGAGCGATCGCTTACAGCATGGATGCCTTAATTCCAGGCATATATATTTGGCTTGGTGCTATCAATATCCGCATTGGTGGTAGCCCTGCGGAAAAAAGCTACCCAGGTACTATTCATAGCTCTGCGGGTATTACTTTAGTTCTACCAGGTTACAAAATCTGGAGTACATATCAAGGCAATTATGACCCTTGATAAACATCAAATTGACGGCATTGCCAGAATTACATCTAAAACACTACCAACACAGGTATTTGACCAACTTTTACTTGATGCAGGTTATAGCAAGATTGGCACTGCTCCGGCTCAGGGGAACAGAATTAAAGCTTGGTGGACTCATCCTAGTTACCGACGAGTCGAGGTAATTTATAGCCCTAATTTAAGTATTGCAATTACTGCTTATCACACAATCTGAAGGGCAAAAGCAGAATATTAATCCCCCTAGTGACTGCCTGGAAAACTGACACTAGAGGGCGTTGCCGACCCAAACCTTAACAGTAAGGACACAACAATGTCTAATTTAACAGTTACTGAGCGTAATAGCGTTCTGGTTGTTGATTCTCGATTGGTTGCTGCCCAATTAGGTATTCAACACAAAAACTTTTTAGTTACAGTTGAAAAGTACAACTCCAAAATGGCATCTGCCCTAGAAATAGGACCAGCCTCGTTTGAAACGCGATTGGTAAAGCGCTTACAGGGCGGGACTTATGAGGAACGGTGGGCTTGGCTGACCGAAACACAAGTAACGTTCATCATGACTCTCAGCCGTAATACAGAGCAAGTAGTTAACTGTAAGCTAGCTTTGGTTGTAGCATTTGAGAAAGCCAAGCAAGTTATTAAACAGGTCATCCCCGCCCAGTCCCAAGAAATCGAACGTCTAAAATTGGAGCTTCAAGTAGCGCAAGCCCAAGCCACCGCCGCCCAAAGTCAAGAGCGGCTAATGCAAGCAACGAATGCGATCGCTAACCTTCATGGTACGGGTATGGTGGCGCTAATCTTGGGTAAACCGGATGCAGTCATAACTCATACCGAGGTAATCGAGAAGACTATTGCTGTCGATCCTAAAGGACGAGTTGTTGCCCAAAGCGACGGTCTGACCATTGGCTACTTAACAAAGCGCCTAGGCTTCAAGAACAACGAGCAAACTTGGCAGTGGCTTAACTCGGTGCAGCTAGGTAAAGATTCTGGTGCTTGGGCAAAAGAGTTAACGGCTCACCCTACTCTAAAGTTACCTCGGCATCTCCTACCTCAAATCCAGCGTTTGTTTGCGTACCAGATGGGCAACCGTCAACTTTTGCTTGGGGAAGGTGGCGGAAGATGAGACAACATAATTATTTTCTTTTCCAAGTAGCCTCTGCTTTAGACAGATTAACTAAGGAAATCAAGAGACAAGCCCATTGAATAGGTCACGAACAAACTTACAAATCTTTAAGAAAGTAATATTACTTTTTTGAGCCTGGGTTAATCTAAAGTCTCAGTTGCTAAAAGCATTATCAAATAAGGTTTCCGCGTTTCTTACAATTCTCTAGAGAGCCAAAAACTATGAATTCATATCAAAGACGGAATAACTTTTCTGAAGAATTATCTACTGCTACGGGATCAACAGAGTTCAGTTATGGTATTCTTAACTTGGCGACTCGCAAAGTCGTTCAACAGCACACTATCGAGATTAAAGGTTTGCTTCGTCGTACTGCCCAAGATATCGTTGATATTGGGGAGAAGTTAAGTGAAGTTAAGCAGGAGTTAGGACATGGACAGTTCTTGGCTTGGTTACGGACAGAATTCGATTGGAGCGAGTCCGCCGCCAGAAAATTTATGCAAGTCCATAAGAAATTCAAAACAGTAAACTTTACACATTTGAATATTGCGACTTCAGCAATGTATCTGCTGGCGGCGGATTGTACCTCGAAAGCAGCCCGCGATGAAGCGGTGCAACGTGCTGAGGCGGGAGAAGTAATTACTCGTGCTAAAGCAAAGGAGATCGTTCAACTTCACGAACAATCCATTAATAATCTAACCCTTAACATTGAGACTGAAAATAGCTCAACGTCAAGGGTCAATCTTAATCAAGAATCTGTGGAAGAAATAGCTGCTCCCCCAAGCGATGCTCATAGATATCAAGAGTTAAGCGCCCAACTTAACCTCCTTAACGAAAGTCAAATCGCTGCTCTGTGGGCAGCATTGTCTAAACGTCTAAGCCCGAACCTGCTAAAGCGTTTAGTTATCGAGACTCAACAAAAACTTTTGGAGCGATAGACGGTGCATACAAATATCTAAACTTTAGCGATTTGGTCAACAAAACGTAAAATCAAATGTCCCAATTTGGGTTATTTGAGCGAACTATCCAACGGCAAATGTCCCAATTTGGGTTATTTGAGTAAACTACCCAATAGCAAATGTCCCAATTTGGGTTATTTGAGTAAACTACCCAATAGCAAATGTCCCAATTTGGGTTATTTGGTTCTCACTATCCAACGGCAAATGTCCCAATTTGGGTTATTTGAGCGAACTACCCAATAGCAAATGTCCCAATTTGGGTTATTTGGTTCTTACTATCCAACGGCAAATGTCCCAATTTGGGCAAATGTCCCAATTTGGGTTATTTGAGCGAACTACCCAATAGCAAATGTCTCAATTTGGGTTATTTGGCAGCAAGGATAGAAAATCAAATGTTTCAACTTTAACAATTTAACGGAGAGGTAAATTAGGTAAATGTCTCAATTTGAGCAATTTAGTCATCACTTCCCAAAGGCAAATGTTTCAATTTGGGCAATTTGGGTGAGAGATAAATTAGGTAGTTTTTTCAACCAGAGCGACGGCAAAGTCATTAAAATTGAAAATGCTGTTGTTATCTGTGTCATTTTCATGACTGCTAGTCCTAAAGCCTGGAAAAAGTTTGATTACACTGCTCTTGATGTCTCCACCTCCCATTTTGTACAGCAGCAGACTGGGGAAATAAGGGGATTGATGAAGCGCACGGTTGAAACCATCTTTGAGATTGGGCAGCGCTTAATTATCGTAAAAGAACGCTTGGGGCATGGGCGTTTTGGGTCTTGGCTAGAAACTGAGTTTGACTGGGATGAACGTACTGCTCGAAGGTTTATGAGCGTCGCTGAAAATTTTAAAAATAAATCGGACAAATTGTCCGAAGTAGACTTTGCTCCTTCAGCACTATATGTACTAGCTTCGCCTTCTACACCCGAAGCTGCCCGTGATGAGGCATTTGCTCGTGCCGCTTCAGGTGAATCTATCACGTACAAAGCTGCCAAGGAAATTAAACAAAAGTATGTTTTACCTAGCGCTAAGTTAGAGTCAACCCTGAAACAAGAAATACAACCAGTTTCGCAGTTATCATCTACAGCGCTGACGTTTACACCACCGCCGCGCATTAAGCAAGAAATTGTTGCTATTCGTAATCCTAATCCCGTTGAATTGCCTTCTGCCCCCAGTCAAGGGGTGACTTCAGCACCAGAAAAGGTCATATTATTGCCACAAGGCTCTACTTCAGCACCCTTAGATGATCAGCGTGGTGTTTGGTGGCAGCTAGGAGCAAAGCATTTGTTGTACTCTGGCGACCCTAATTCACTTAAGTTTCTAGCGCGAGTTCCTGACAATCTTGGTTTATTATTTGCTTTCCCATCCACACCTAACTGGCAGCCGCTAATAGAAGCCAAAACTCGTATTGTTACTAATGACTATTTACCTCAAGGCAAAGATGTGAGATTATTTGAAGATACCCTAGAGTCAATTCTTATCTTATACTCTGGTGTTGGCGAAACAATAGTTAGTTGTTTCATGCCCTCGGTTGAAATTCTTTCAATTCTTAATCGCCAAGGTCGCCGCGCTTTGATAGCGGAACCCGACTCTAAACGAGTTAACGCTATTGTCTCTGATTGGAAACAGGCAGGACTAACAGTAGAAGGAATTAGCTAAAAAAGATGAATCAAATCTGTGCTTTCACCTTCTTAAAAATCAAACCTTTGGTGCTTGACAAATGAACAATTATCTATACTTCTACAAATATATAAAATTCTTGTACTGGGTTCAGCTTTGGCTACTAAATCCCGTATAATATTCACAATCGAATAAGCTTCGTGGGTGAGGAAAGTCTGTCGTAAGCAGACTGTTATCTTCCGCCACCGAAGGCTCCGACCACACACCGTTCACTTGGAGGTCGAAACATCAATGCTACTAGTAGTATTGTGCAACTTTAGTGTGCCTTTTGGCAAGTTATTTCCCAAAATAATTTCAAAATCTTTTGTGTCAAAGACATTAGATAATGACAACATAGGAATTACAGCCACTACGATTACTCTCAAAGAAAAAGAGGTAGCTCTATGACTGCTGCCGTCAAGGAAAAAAGTAAGTTTTGTCTGTTCGTTAAGTGTGAAATAGACAACTATAGGCTAGATGCTCACGAATTTTGCATCTACGCCCAGATAACCCGCCGCCCTGAAAACGGTCAAGCGTGGGAGAGCCTTGCTAATATGGCGAGTGCTTACCGCATGGCTTTGAGTGAAGTACGAAAAACTTTACAACTATTGAACTTAGCTGAAATTACCCAATAAAAAAGCCGAGACAGCCCCAAACCTAGAAATAAACCTAGAGTAGACTGCCACGACCCTATCGCATCGTAAGTCTAACAAAATTTAGCCAAATAAGCATAATTTATTTTTAGGGGTTGTCTTGGTTCAACAATAATGAGAACCAAAATGAACTACCAATTTCCTCAAACAGACCGCGAATTAGCCCAAAAACAATTAACCTACCTTGGTTACACTTCTAGTCAAGTATTTCTACGCTTTTTCTACCACTCAGATAATCCTAAAAAAGGCGATGATAAAGGGCGTAAATTAAATAATCTGGACTGGAGAGCGATCGCATCCTACCAACAGGACGAGCGCGGAACCTATGTAGTAGTTAACGGCGCTGGCGGCGGACACGAAGACAAAGATATTAAGCAGTGCGCGGCGATATTTTGCGAGTGGGACGATCGCCCGATTGAAGACCAATTATTGCATTGGGAAACATTAGGCTTTTTTGAGCCAACGTTTACGGTCTATAGCGGCGACAAGTCTGCTCAACCCTACTGGGTATTTGACACGCCAATAAATATAGAACAGTGGAAAGAACTGCAACGCCTTTTAATTGAGGTTATGGGGGCAGACCCAGCTAACAAAAACCCATCCCGCGTATTTCGCCTAGCTGGAGGCTGGCACGTCAAGCCAGGGCGCGAACCGCGTAGGACAGAAATAGTCCAGGAATCAGGAATCAAATATTCTTACGAGCAATTGAGAGAACGCCTCTTATTAATTGCTAAACCTTCTATTGAATGCACGACACGTCCAGAGCTTCCTGTCTTTAACTACCAGCGCTACGAAGATATTTCATTGCCCGTACCCCAAGCTGTACCAATTGAAGTTTGTCTAGCTAAGGAATCCCGCAGTTTACTCCAGTCGGGCTGCGCCCAAGGAGGGCGGAACTTTGGCGGCGCTAAACTAGCCCGTGACTTGATCGGCACAGCTTCTTACTTGCAAACTATCGGACAAAGCTTTGATGGCAATCCTCAATTACTGCTAGAAAATTACGGTACTCGCTGTTCTCCCCCCTTGCCCACAAAAGAAATTGAATCAATTTGGGCAAGTGCTGCTAAAAGTAATCCCGCCCCTAGTTGCACTCCCGAAGGGATTGAAAACTGCGTCCGCGCTTGGTACTGGAAAAACTACGTTAAGAATAATACAACTAACAATAATAAGTCCCTCAAAGGGTTTAGCCCTAGTAGCAACAATCAGCCAAGCACAAGAGGGGGGATTTCCTTGTGCGATCGCCTAAAAAGTATTCTTACAAGCTACGAAACCGAGTCCTCTCAAACGGCGGCATTGATGGATTTAGCTGCTGATGTTAAAAAATCCTTCAATGAAATTAAAAACCTCGCCCGAATCATTCACAGTGAGGGAGAGCAAGCAACCGAAGTAGTTGCCGCCATTGAATCATTTACGCCCATCATCAAAAACTGCCGCAAGCGCTTAGATATCCGGCGATACCTCAATCCCATCCTTGCCGAACCACTGATAGCAAAAGCTTCAGCAATGCCCACAGCGCCAGAGTACCTGTTTAACACTCTCTTGCCTGCTTGCGCCTCAAGAATTGGTACAAGCGCCAGGATAGTCATAGATCCCGTGTCTGGCTACACCCAAGACTGCATATTTTGGACAGCGAACGTCGCTCACTCTGGGCAAGCGAAAACGCCGCCACAAAAAGAAGTAGTTTATCCTCTAGAAAAAATGGAGGGAGAAGCCAAAGAGATTTATGACACGAATCTCGCCGATTACGAGCAAGACAAAAAATCCGAGGAGAAACCGCCCGTAAGAATGCGGCGGTTGCTCTCCAATGTCACCACCTCAACAAAAATCCGCATTCATCAAGAAAATCCGCGCGGGTTGCTCGAATATATCGATGAGCTTGTCGCGGATTACCAACGCCTCAACCAATACAAAGGAGGTGGGAAAGGAGACGATTTACAATTAGAGCTAAGTTTTTTCAATGGCGCTGCCTGTAACTACGACCGCCACGACGCGAGATTATTCCTAAGCCGTACCGCTTTTAGTAAAACGGGTACTTACCAGTGGGATACGTTAGCGCGGCTGATGAACGATGATGTGAATTTTATCTCTAGCGGTTACAGTGCTAGATTCCTTTATTGCTCAATTCTCGATGCTCCGCCCCGTTATCTGGATTTGCTTACGCCAAAGGTAAATAGCAATTTCACCGAAACAATTGAGTGGCTGTACGAACAATTAGAGGGATTGCCACAGCAAGACTATTTACTATCGCGGGAAGCTAAAGTCCTATTCCAAGCTTGGAATCATACTTTAGCCGATGACGAGAGAGAAGAAAACTATTTTGGCTTCTCGATTGTCTACGCAAAAATCGAAGCTTACGCGGCAAGAATTGCCCTATGGCTGCACATAGTTAACTCTGTCCTAGCTGGCAAGTTGCCCGAACCAACAATTTCTGGTGAGACAATGCGTTGGGCTATAGAAATTTCTTCTTTCTACCTATGGCAGCAAAAACTAATTCATGGCAACAATGCCCCTTCCAGAAAGCTAGAGGGGATATTTTTTAAAGTCCAAACCCAGGCAGAGAAATACTTTGCTAAATCTCAGCAGGGACTAAATGCTTCGTTTCTCAAAACTCGGATTAATGCCCTCAAAAGTTGGGCAACAGAGAAGATACGCACGGTGGTATTCAAAGCATTAGCGGCGGCGGGGCATGGACGAATTGAGGGGGAGGGTAGTGAGATGAGATACATTCCCCTGACTCAACAATTGGTGGAGATTGGTGCAGAATTGGTGGAGTCACCAATCGCTGAAACCTTATCTATAGATGAAATACAGCCAACGATTGGTGAAGTTGGTGAAGTTGTAACACCTGGTGATTTTTCTATAGTTATAACTCCAGAAGACCACAGGCAAGAAGCTCCACCACCACACCATTTTTTACCGGAGCAAGTAATTCACCAATTCACCAACAATAACGCTGAAACTATTTCTGTAACTGGTATAGAGGCGGTTGGTGATCCCACCAATAGTCCACCAATAGCACCAACTCCTAACCTAGCCCTACTACTGTTGCAATCAAGTACCTGGATAGAAATAGCTAACTCATTACAGAAAGACAGCCAGAAACTGATTGATGTAATGAATTCTTTTGATAAAGCTCAAAGGAAAAAAATTGCTTCAGTATTAATGGAATTTCTCTGCTGTGAACCACAGAACATTACGGAATTAACTTGGATACCAATCAAAATGCTCAATTGGGTGTTTAAGCGTTTAACCTTCGCTATTTCGCGGATTGGTGGTGATTCGATTGATGATGCGCGCCTGGAGCAAGTTGAAAATTTGTCTTTCGTGTCGGTGGAAGGCTTGGGTAGCAGCAAAGAGCTTTGGGTGTTCTGTGAAGCATCAAGCGGTAAGAATATCCCCGTTTATGGTGCAAGCGCCATTTGTAAGATTGCGGTGAAAAAATAGCCTAAACAGAAAACCAAAATGGTTACTGAATCAACAGAAGAATCAGAAGGCAAATCGCCTACTCTTACAGTTACCGTTGATACAACTGCTATTACGGTTCAAGAGAGCAAGGAGTTGACAACTGATGAAGAACGGGAACGCCATCGATTAGAGTTGAAGGTAGAACAGGGCTTCCAAGAAGCCGTTAAAGCATTAAAGGAGTTACGAGATAAAAAGCTATATCGTTCTACGCATCAAACTTTTGAAGACTATGTTGTAGGTAGATTTGGAATGCAACGCGCCCACGCTTATCGGTTGATTAACGCTGCGGTTGTGATTGAAAATTTGTCTCCAATTGGAGACATTTTACCGATGAATGAATCGCAGTGCCGTGAAATCGCTAAGTTACCTAGCTTTGAGCAACAACGAAAAGCTTGGAGACAAACCCTTGCGGGAACTGGTGGCAAGATGCCTACTACCAAACAAGTTAAAAGCATCGTTGAACGCCTCAAAGAAAAACCTCTGACTTTAGCCAGCGACTTCTGCCAAATCGGTGATGCGTTTATCTTGACTAAATTAGAAGGAACGGAACGAAAATACAATGGTTGCTGGGCGATCGCATCGGAGCTAAGGGACTTTACAATAGCCGTTGACGTTCACGATACTACTTTGGCTGTGAAGCCGGACAACCTTGACCCCATCGACTTACCGGATGCGCGTCGCCAATTACCAGAAATGCTGAAACGGATTAGGCGGTTGCGATCAACTGGCTTGTTGTCTCGTTGCGTTTATGCAATGTTGGAATCATTAGGACGACAAACGTACTTAGACGACTTTGAAGCCCAATTGCTGACTTTCATGGAGCAACGTTATGGAATTGAAAATTGAGACAAACCAAGTTCAAAGGAGTAATAAAGCAATTACTTATCAGGCGATCGGCTGGGTTATTGGCAATTATCAGCCGAGTAAGGACAATCCAGATTGTGGAGTGCTGGTGACTCAGGACGGTGTTGCTGTCCCTGCACAACTAAAGGGGCGCTTGCATCATCAACTCGAAAAGAAGTTTCCCAATTACAGCACAAAGCTAGATTTGCTCCCAGAAAATGCTTTATGGACAGTTTACCCAAGCACAAAGCCGCTAAGTTTTTTGCTGGTGAATATTAACACGCTAGAATCAATTAGCTCTCATTCTCCTAAGCTAAAGAGAGAAAATCAAAGAAAAGTTGATAGGTTTAGGCTAGTAGGGCAAATCGAGGCGGTGGCAGATGGAAGGATTACTATCGTTATTCGGCGGAACGCACAGCGACGTAAAAGTAAAAAGAAGGCTTTGAAATATCAACTTTTTGTCTTGCAAGTTGTGGGTAGTTTGCCTGCGGAAGCTGTAGGGCAAATTTGGGAACTAGAAGTACAACGGCGAAAAGCGAAATTGGTTTTGGCGAAGGGATGTTGTGTGCGTCATTCCCTAGGAAAGCCGAAGCTAGTAGAGCCTAAGCCAGAGAAGGCTCTTAGAAGTATAGAGGCTGCAACCGATACGTCGGCACTAAAGAGTAAGCCATCTGAAGAACAATCATCAGAACAGGTTCTGGTAGAGGAGGAAGGACGAACTAATCTGCAATCTGAAGGTGTTTAAAAGGCTTTGACAAGCCCAAGAGAACTATCTGATGTGGGTAGCCGCTTGTTAATACTGTTAGTTGGACAGCCAAAACTAACAGCTAGCTTCAAACAAACATAGTTGAATTGCTTTGGGTTCAGTGGCTCCGTCAAGATTCGATAGAGAAATACCTAATAGTCGAACGCTGCGCCCCTCTAGAGAAACCGATGCTAACAGGTCCTGGGCTAGTTGGCTAATTGCCTCCGCCTTGTCAATAGCAACAGTTACAGTTTTACTGCGCGTGATTCGCTCATAGTCAGCAAACTTAACTTTCAAGGTGATGGTGCGTCTTAGAGTTTGGTAGCTTTGTAAGCGATGCTCGACAGTTTGGGCGATAGTTTCCAATTCAAGCAGTATTAGTTGTGGCTCGTCTAAGTCCTTAGTGAACGAAGTTTCAGCACCAATTGATTTGCGAAGGCGGTTAGGCTCGACTATCCGGTTATCTTCTGCCCTAGCGATCAGGTAATAGAAATGTCCTGCCTTACCGAAGTGACGTACTAGCTCGGCTTGGCTGTATTGCTTCAGGGCTGCTCCAGTATGAATTCCCAAATCGTGCATCTTGGTAGCAGTAACTTGTCCAATCCCGTGAAATTTCTCCATGGGTAGGGCGGCAACAAAATCTACGGCGTGTTCGGGTAGAATCACCGTTAGTCCGTTGGGCTTGTTCATGCCCGATGCCATTTTTGCCAGGAACTTATTAACAGAAACTCCTGCACTTGCCGTTAGGTTAGTCTCGGTGAGAATTGCTGCCTTAATTTGCCGAGCAATGGTCGTAGCGTAAGGCAGCCCTAGCTTATTTTGGCTGACATCAAGGTATGCCTCATCTAAGGCTATAGGTTCTACTAGATCCGTGTAGCGCTTGAAGATAGCGTGAATCTGGGTACTAATGCTTCGGTAGACCTCAAAGCGGGGTGGGACAAAGACCAGAGCGGGACATTTTTGCAAAGCAAGGTAAGAGGGCATGGCAGAATGAATACCGAACTTCCTCGCCTCGTAGCTGGCAGCAACTACCACACCACGCTGTTGGGGCAATCCACCGACTACAAGTGGTTTACCCTGGTAACAAGGATTGTCTCGTTGCTCGACCGAGGCATAAAAAGCATCGAGATCGACGTGAACAATCTTTCTATCTCTATTCATGCTCATGCCTAAAAATTACTCGCTTGGAGCAACCTTGTCCCTGAAAGACTTAAGAGCAGAAAAGCCCGGAACGAGAGTAGTTGAAATTGTCATTGCTTCACCTGTTTTAGGATTATGCCCAGGAGCGGGCTGGTTGTATTGCAAAAAGTTATTGAGTCGCAATAGTCCTTAGTTATTGACAGTTACATTCCACATATAACGTCTTAAAAAAGGAGTAAACACTAAGTGTAAAACTTGGTTGTCAACTACTACAGGCTATTGATAGCCAAACACTAAATGTGGAATTCTTGTTGTCAACTACTACAAACTATTGACAACAAGAATTCTTTTCAATACAACTCAAGAGGCTCCATCTGAGGAAGTGTTATCAATTAGGCTTGAACGTTCAAGATTCTTGATAAGCAGGAAAATCAACGTAACCTTCTTTATCAAACGAATACCAAATACTTGGATCGGCGGGTGGATTTAGAGGCCAACTATTAGCAAAACGCTCAACTAAATCAGGATTGCTAATTAACGGTCGTCCAAAAGCAATCAAGTCAGCATAATTATCCGATAGTGCTGCTTCGGCTGTTTCTTGTGTATAGCCACAATTAGCTATGAGTGGACCTGTGAACACACCGCGAAATTCAGCTAATACCATCGGCTCTCCCAACTCGTGAAAGCCAAATCCCAGTCCATCTACTATATGCAAGTAAGCCAGATCGTAAGTGTTCAACTGCTGTGCGACATAAAGAAAGGTTTCTCGGAAATCTGGCGAACCCATGTCGTTGAAATTACCATTTGGAGACAGTCGAATTCCTACTCGGCTAGCGGGCCATACTGTCAGGATAGCCTCTACAATTTCTTTAAGAAACCGATAGCGATTCTCTAAGCTACCGCCGTATTGGTCTTTCCGCTGGTTCGTCTTAGATTGCAAAAACTGATCGATTAAATAGCCGTTAGCTGCGTGAATCTCTACCCCATCAAAGCCAGCATTTTTCGCTCGTTGAGCAGCAGAACGATAATCTTCTACCACTAAAGGGATTTCGTGCGTCTCTAAAGATCGGGGTGTTTCGTAGGGTTGTTTGCCAATAGGAGTGTAAATGTATTCTGCCTGAAGTTTGACAGCAGAAGCGGAAACTGGCAGTTGACCATTTTCCTGAAAACTACTGTGACTCGCTCGACCCATGTGCCAAAGCTGGAGAAAAAACGGCGTTTCTTTAGCATGAACTGCATCTACAACTTGCTTCCAGGCTTGCGCTTGCTCGTCTGAATAAATACCAGGGCTATTTAACCAACCATTAGCCTGTTTCGAGATCACCGTAGCTTCCGCAATCATCAGACCAACGGTTGCCCGTTGAGCGTAATATTCCGCCATGAGAGAGTTTGGCATACGCTCCTCGCCTGCACGAGCGCGAGTTAAGGGAGGCATTACTACTCTATTGTTAAGGGTTAAATCTCCTACTTTAAAAGGGCTAAGTAGCATTGAAGACATCGGTTGAGTAGGCATTCGTTTGTTGTTTCAAAATAATGTAATTGTGTTGCCAGAAATTCGTGAGGATAGAAAAGCCTGTTGCTCCACTAGCATAATCTCCATGCCACAATGAGCGCAAGTTCGTGTACTGTCAAGAGTTTGGTTGTTTTATTCATAGAATATGGTTGGCGTTTCTGCTAGAGGCGGTTTAGTCAAAAGAATGACTGCTTCTAGATAAGCAGATTGTCCAAAAAGTTAGAGAGCAAACGTTGCTACTACAGATAGTAATATTTCCTGAAGTATTGCCTGTCACGCCACCTCAAAAGCAGCAACTTGTTCTCACTTTCAATCCGCTTATAGCTTGTAACACTTTGTAAATATTATTGGGCTTGCTTTGGCAAGAATTAAGAATGTCAACGCTTCTTTCTGGTCTGGCGTAAGGGTTTGCGCTTAATTACTTGCTGTTTTAAATCTTCTTTTGGCAAGTCGTAATTGGAGTATTTCCCGACTTCATGCTCAACCGGAGACAGCATTGATAAAGAAGCGACTGCTCCTAATACTTGCGCCTCTGCCACCTCTAAATAATTTTGCAGTTGGCTTAAGTCTCTGTGACCTGATATCTCTTGAATAATTCTTAACCCAATTCCCGCATTGCTCATGTTTGTCAGGGCAGTGCGCCGAAAACTATGGGTTGAAACTCCCTCTAATCCTACTAGGTGGCAAGCTTTGCGTAGAATTCTCGCCGCCGAATCCGGGTTAATGTGGCTGCCATCGTAACGACCGGGAAACAGATAGTTTTGACCCTTGACTAGGCTATAGCTAGATAAAAGCGCTCTCAGGTCAGCAATTACGGGGATAGTACGGGTGGCTAATTTCCCTTTAGTACTACCCTTGCGAATAATTAAATAAGGTCTAACTCTTGCTCTGGTGTCATAAACGTCTATTACCTGCAAAGTACAGGCTTCATTAATTCGGCAAGCGGTAAACAGGCACACGCCAAACAAAGCACGATCTCGCTTGGTGGCGAATCCTTGGTTGAACAACAACCTAATCTCTGCTTGTGTGAGGACTTTTGCTCTGCCATGCCTGTCTATTTTCATGCCCAGTGCTACCTGTTAGTAATATATTTCCAGGCTACACCGTCCATCTTCTGTGTCAGGTATAACACCAGCACTAAGAGCTAAATATTTTTATCCTTAGAGCAGTGTAAGTTTCAAACGTCTAAGCCTTGGTTAGAACTTCCTGTTTGTTATACTGCTGAGCCTTCCTCAACGGCGGCACTTGACATACTATATTTACCAGCAAGCCCTCGATACCATTTTCCTTTTTTCGCACCCACCGATAGGACATTCGAGACACGTTCTCGCGCCTTGCTTCTTATCTCCTTTGGGATCTCCTCGACAAAAATGGCATCTAGTATTGTTGTAATCTCTAATACTTGCTCTTGTTGCTGCTGCATAACTTCAGCGACAGCTTCCGCTAGACTAGCGTTGCTAAAGTCATCTTTTAGGTACTGCTGCCAAGTATCTGCTTCCTTATTTACGTCCTTGGTGGGTAAAGATTTTTTATTTGACTTGCTAATAGTAGAAGATGGGTTTTTCTTTCCTTGTCGCTTTTGAGTGGATGGCGCAGCTTCGGTAGTATCTATCGTTGTATTTTCTAATTCTGGAGTTACTTCTGGAACAGGGGGTTCTGCTTGTTCTTCAACAACTGGGGTTGATATTAATACAGGTGTAGGAACGGCAGTATCTCCAGGAGGAAATAGGCTAATAACGTTTTTGAGACTGTGGCGTTTTTCTTGAATGGACTGAAGTTGAGCCGCTAACTGGACTTCAGTTGCTGCTAAATCGGCATCGATTTCTAAAAGTTTGGCAACGATGGAATTAGATGTAGGCGAAATGGAGGAGTTTTGCACCGTAAAAATAACTTAAGTTGAATAAGGATAAAGGTATTACTCACTATTATGCACTTGCTGATAACGACTATAAAAATGTTATCTGGTAGTCCTAGATGTTTTCGGCAAAGTTTTCAAACGCCAGTGAGAAGGGGCAAGCCAGTAGTTATCGCAAATTTCTGGCAAGCGGGGAGACAACAAATAAGCACCTAAAAGATAGTCGATGATATTTTCATCGGCGCTGATACCAGAAAAAGCTTTGATTTGGTCAAAAGCAAGCAAAAAAGTCTCCTCACGCTTGCGCTCAATCGCCTGGTACTCAAGTTGTGTAGAGGCAGGCATTGCAGAGGAGGTAGCGTAGTAGTTCCACAGCAGGCAGCACTCATGGAGAGACAGATTGGCTCCTTGCAGCAACAGAGCAGCGCGGTAGTACAGTCCAGAACGGCGGAGCATATATGGGTGAACCGGGATTGATAAATCAGCTACAATGCCAGCTTGGTAAACAATATGGTGCAAAGAGCGATCGCTTAGGCGTTGTTGCCTTTCGCTCTCTAAAATCCAATCAGTTTTACTAAGTTGTACTAATTCCTGCAAAATCTCAATTTCCGCAGGACATAAAGGTTGCTGGTTGACTACAACTTGCGGTTGGATGCGGAGGGACTTAGAACGATTGCGAACAATTAGTAGAGTATTGGCAGTGAAATTGAGGTCGCACCAGCGCAGCCAGCAGATTTCCGATGGTTGCAGCGCTTGACAGAACAACAGCATGACTAAAGCTTGGTTGCGAATCGGGGCGCGGGTTTGCCTAGTAGCGATAATTAGGGCATCGACTTCATGGAGGTAGAGGAATTCGCGTTCGCGGCGAAATGAGTTGGGGAGTTTGCGTGGAGGAGGCTTAATCATGGAGCAACCAAGTAGCTTGCTATTAGAAGATATTAATACAGGCATAACCCTTTAAATCGGCGGCTTTCAGTTTTAAAAACGGCAACGCCTTTTTCAATAACTCAATAGTTTCTTTAAGCAAGACATCCATTTTACGCTGAACTAAAACCTTGATAAGTGCGGACTCAAATTGATTATCTTCGGGTTGCGGTTGGGTGGAATTATTCATTTAAGTGTTAACCAAATATTTAATAATCAAATATTAAGTATTTACGTAATCACTGCGGTAATCAATTTTACCAATGTATAGATTCTGGTTAAGGTTATTTTACTTAAAATCACTTTTTGTTAGTCGTTGAATACTAATTAGCTGCGATCACTTACTATCTCAAGCTTGCGACCTATCGGTGACTTAGGAGTTATCTGGGCTGCTCGGTATTTAGCGAGTTGGCAGCGCTCTGGGTATATCGTTCTAATTTATCAAGCAGTTTTGTAACTATTTACAGCGTTTACACTTACAAACGCGTGACCATAATACACTATTCAACTAATAATCCAAAAATCCCCTGCATCCCGATAAAACTCCCCCTGCTGTTCCCACTGATACGGCGTAGAGGAATGCAGCAGCCCTAGCCAAATTTCGACCAGTGGCATACCCAGCGCTTGCTGTAATTGCAACAGAGAAATTTTCTCCCCGCGATGCTGCCCAATCCAGTGAGCGATCGCACTCTGCCACTTAGGGATATTCTCTTTCTCCGCCAAATCCAACAATTCCTTCCTCATGGCAGCCCTAGCTTTTCGAGCAATCGCCCTAGCTTCTTTGCGGTCTATCAGCGATACGACTAAGCCTCCACTAATAGGGCTAGATTCAACCTCAAAAGTAAATTCTTCCATCAAGTCCGACAAATCAAGCGTCATCGATTGGCGCATCAAACCAGATAAAAAATCGTCATCTAAAACGGGTCCATCACTACTATCTGTTACTTCCAAGCTATCTAAAATGCCATTAGCTCGTAAGACAAAGACTTCGACAATTTGAGAGATCGCATCCCCAGCCACTATTAATTGTTCATTACTACCTTGATCAGCGATCGCCTCCTCCAAGGAGTGCCAAAGCAATTCCATGTCGGCGGATTCTGGGGTTTTCAGCGCAGTTTTCAGGTCGCCCCATAAATCCAATTCAAGTTGCTTGTAGTTTGGAGACATTAATTTTCTACTTCAACCTTCAAAGGACAAGGAGCAAGAGGACAAAGACGAGGATTAAGTTCAACGGTAGCTGCAACGCCGCCAATACTTACTCCGTACTGCTGGGAAAAAGAAGCGATCACGCTTTTAATATACTCCCTGACATTCACTTCCTTCCAGCCTAAAGTATGCACGGGTTCGCGCGTAGCTTTTTTCTGTTGTCCTACCCATAGTTCTACAGATAGAGCGTGGAGTGGCTCGTCCTTGCGCTGGCGGTAGAAATAGACAATAACCGCCGGAACCGTTGGGATATTAATTGATTCTAATTGCGCCGCAGATTCCTTTTCTCCATGATACTTAAGGCGACGGTTACGGTTGTACAAATCGCGTTTTTTATAATAGGTACGGCGTTTGTGGCATGGCTCTCCTGCCCAGCAGCCATTACCCTCGGTTCCATGAAGAGACTTCGCACTTGCCACCGAAAGCTTACTGCACTGCCTGCACTTGTCACTAGCTTTGGCTGGCATTGGCACTCCCTTGTCCATTAAATATATCGGTAACGGCGAGCGCTAATTCTGGCAGCACATCAGAAATTGTGTCGTTAACCCAAAAAGTTTGTGGAAAGTCACTATTGCCAAAAACGCTTACTGATTTGGCTTGATTGTCTACTACCCAAACCCGATCAACTCCGGCTAGTAGATAATCCGTCGCTCAAGTATTTATTTCTGACAATTGTACTCAAGCGTACCCTAAAGATTAGGTATCTCTATCAGTAAAGTTAGCCAACTGATCTTGATTACCGTATTCTCCACACTGCTGGATAAGTTTTGCTACTAAACCTGTCCAGCCAGTTTGATGGCTAGCTCCCAAACCAGCGCCATTATCACCGTTAAAATATTCATTAAAAAGAATTAGGTTGCACCAATTTGGGTCAGTTTGAAACTTGTCTGTTCCCCCATTGAAAGGTCGCTGTCCAGAAGAATCTTGTAAGAAAAGCCCCATTAGTCTTTGCGACAATTCTGTTGCTACTTCTTTCAGTGTCATCATTTGACCAGAACCAGTTGGACATTCTACTTTGAAATCATCACCTAAGTAGTGATAAAACTTTTGCAGGGATTCGATGAGTAGATAATTTATAGGAAACCAAATTGGCCCGCGCCAGTTGGAATTGCCGCCAAACATTCCGGTGCTGGACTCAGCCGATTCATAATCTACTCGGTACTGTTTGCCATTGGTTTCAAAAATGTACGGATTTTCAGCATGAACTTTAGAAACCGAGCGAATACCATAGGGGCTAAGAAACTCTTTTTCATCTAGCATTCTGTGTAAGATATGACGGAGTTTATTTTGATCTTCGCTTCCCCCTGGTGGTTTAAAGCAAATTGCCAAGAGTCGCCGCTCACCAATTCCTGGGGTCTGAACGCAAGCGATTTTTTGTGTAAGGTCGTGGCGATTATCAAGAAACCATTGCGTCCGCTTTTTAAAGCCTGAAAGCTGCTCTAAAGTTTCTGGTTCCAAATTTGCGACAGCAAACAGGGGAATCAGCCCGACGAGGCTGCGAACTTTTAGGGGGTATTGATGACCATCGGGGGAATGCAGTGCATCATAGTAAAAGTTATCTGCGTCATCCCACAGTGCTATTGCTTCTTGACCAAGACCGTCCATTGCATTGGCAATTCGGAGAAAATGCTCAAAAAACTTACTAGCAATGTCTTCGTAAGTTGAATTTTCTTTGGCTAACTCCAGAGCCATTGTCAGCATATCTAGAGAATACATAGCCATCCAACTTGTGCTATCTGCTTGCTCGAGATTCCCACCCGTTGGCAGTTCATCAGCACTACGATCAAAAACACCTATATTGTCCATGCCTAGAAAACCGCCCTGAAAGATATTTTTACCTTCGGCATCCTTACGGTTAACCCACCAAGTGAAGTTAAGTAGCAACTTTTGGAATACCCGTTCCAAAAATTGTTTGTCTATACGACCATACATTTGTTGCTCAATCTGATACACTTGCCAAGTTGCCCAAGCATGGACAGGTGGATTAACATCACTAAAAGCCCATTCGTAAGATGGTAGTTGACCGTTGGGATGCATATACCATTCTCGCGTTAAGCGACTTAGTTGACGCTTGGCAAAGTCTGGATCAATCATAGCTAACGTAATTACATGAAAAGCTAAATCCCAAGTTGCAAACCAGGGATATTCCCATTTATCTGGCATCGATAAAATGTCGTCATTAAACAGGTGAATCCATTCGCGGTTCCTACCAGTGGAGCGCGAATTAGGCGGCAGTGGACTATTAAGATCGCCTTTTAACCAATCTTCTACAACATAGAAATAGAACTGCTTACTCCACAACATTCCAGCGAATGCTTGTCGCTGCACATTGCGCTTGTCTGCGGACAACTCAAAAGGAGAGATACGCTGATAGAACTCGTCAGCTTCTTTGATGCGATGAAGCCAAATTGTGTCAAAATCAGTATCGAATGGTTGAGCTAAATTTGATAGGTCACTTAGTCGCAGCCGGACTGTTCTGGTTTCACCTGCACCAACATTTAATTGATAATGGGCTGAAGCTTTAGTTCCAGTTTGATTAAGATTAACTGCTTCTTTCTGCTCATGAACTAAATAATTATTAATTCCATCTTTGACATAGGGTGAAGCATTACTTACTCCAAATAATTTTTCATTATTGGTTTCATTTTCTGTAAACAGCAGTTGAGTTGTAGCCTCGCAATACAGCCATCGTTCGCCTAGAGTGGGATGAGAGGCTTCTATGACGCTGAAGTCACGATCCGATTTAACAACTTTGAGCAAAGGTTTGTTATGTTCATTGCTCCAAGACCAGTAATTACGAAACCAGAGTGTCGGTAATAAGTGCAGGGTTTTTTCTTCAGAGCCTCGGTTAACGATACTGATTTGAATCAGAATATCATCCGGTGAATTCTTGGCATATTCAACAAAAACATCGAAGTAACGGTTATGGTCAAACACACCTGTGTCAATTAATTCAAACTCTGGACTATGACGATCTCGCTGATTATTCTCTGTAATTAATTGAGTGTAGGGAAAAGCTACTTGGGGATATTTATAAAGACATTTCATGTAAGAGTGCGTAGGGGTATTGTCTAAATAAAAGTAGTATTCTTTAACATCTTCCCCATGATTGCCTTCATTTCCTGTCAAACCAAACATCCTCTCTTTGAGGATTGGATCTTCACCATTCCAGAGCGCTAGAGCAAAACACAATCTTTGGTGATTGTCAGAGATACCAGCGATGCCATCTTCTCCCCAACGATAAGCACGGGAACGAGCTTGATCGTGAGGAAAGTAGTCCCAAGCTGCACCATCAGGGCTGTAATCTTCCCTAACGGTTCCCCATTGGCGTTCGCTTAAGTAAGGTCCCCAGCGTTTCCAGTGAGCAGTACGATCACGGTCTGCTGCCAATCTTTGTTCTTCCGCAGTCATAGTTTTTTTCCTGAGTAATGTTTACCGATGGAACTTTGGTTTAGTGTTTGTGGCGCGATCGCTCTATAAATCAGTTTGCTCTAAATATTGACGAACCGTTAGCGGTTGAATGTGGAGATAACGAGAATTTTGGATATGGTCAAGTTTGCCTTTACTAGATACCATCGCGGCTTTACTCAAACTCATGCAAGTCACCAAAAAAGCAATTAAGCTTTATTGTACTCTACTGTATGTCGCTAGAGTTTCGCTAGAGTATTTCATCATAAAATAGGTTATGAGAAGTCATCTTCTCAATAGTTAAGTCAAGTAGGTTAAGATGTGAAAGGAGGGAGATGTTGTGGAATTGTTGATAGAGCATTAAATTGACAAGCCAAACTCGTAGCGGTTAATAAACAGTCCAATCACAAGATCGTGCATAAAAGCTGTCTTGGAAAAACAAATTGTTCTACGTGCTAAACGCTCACATCTTGCACCAAGTCACATTAATGTCTATTCCATGATTCTGGGCTAAAGGTTGTAAGCGTTGAATGTCTGCAAGCAAGGGTAATAACGCTATCAATGGAAACAAGAGTTCAAGAGCTTTTTGTGCAGCCTCGCCCCAATCAGGTAAGAAGCTAGTAGGAGAATGAAGGTAGACCCAATGGGCTAGCAAATAAGTAGTTAAGGATAAAATTAACCATCTATACACCCCCAACAAGCTTTGTTGACCAAAGCGATGAAGACCAAATCGGTGCTTTGCTGTTTTAAAAAATCCCTCAATAGCCCAACGGCGACGACCCCACCAAGTCATAGTGCTGCTCTTAAGCACTCTGGTGCAGAGGATATAGCGTTTTTCCAATTTGCCATCGGAACGCTTGAGGTAGTACCAGGATAAGCATACTCGGAATTTTAACCCATGCAGTCGCACCTGCTGACCTCTTTTATGCAAGTGTCTTATGCTGCGTCCATCAGCCAGCTTACGGATACGACAAACTCCTACAAGTACATGGTGTTTAAGCTGACGAATTTTAGTAAGAAATTCATTGTTGCCAAAAGCGGTATCAGCTAGAACTAAAATTTTGAAGTGTTGGGTCAGCATCTTCGGCAGTCGTCGGACAAGACGCAATCCTAATTGAGAAGGAGTTAGAGTACCCTTGCCTCGGTAAACTTGAAAACTCCAAGGCACTCGCCATTGCCCTACAACAAGGTAAAGCATGACAACATGAAGACCACGTTTGCCATTGTAGACTCGAACCAAGTGTTGAAACTCCTTAAACTTGCCGGCTTTCTCCAGTGTGGTTGGGTATGACCAAAATTTAATGTAAAGATTCAGCAAGAGTAAACCCATAGCGATTAATTTTTGACCAGAATTGCTGCCATCGACCTTGGGTGTAAGTTAAGGTTCGCAGGCTTAAGGCAATCTCAG
>JAESGR010000526.1_pt1 | contig 24249 bp, 23 predicted proteins | sample 9269771 | NCBI WGS metagenome assembly JAESGR01 (sample SAMN15739572, study PRJNA653492) | algae metagenome | isolation source: Chroococcus sp. CMT-3BRIN-NPC107 and co-occurring heterotrophs from well... | place: USA: Clark Mountains Wilderness, California | collected 2010-04-18 | reverse complement strand
TAAATATCATGAACAGGGGGGCGGGTCAACCCCTCCTTAAAGCCAAGAGCCTCCTATGCGATAGCAGGATTGTCTTGGAAGCCCACACTGTACTCGGTACTCCGAGTCAGTGATGGGAGTTGTCACTGTTGCTTCCCCCTACGCTCCTCAAGATATTGGGCAAGCGCAAGCGTCATAATGTCGCTCATCTCTGTTTCTTCGTCCGCTGCTGCTGACTTGAGTTGCTTATGCAGTTGCTTGGGTAAATAAACTGTAGTGCGAATGTAGTCAGGATCGGTACTCTTGGTTTTGCGGATTAGAGGCTTTTCAATCGGCTGTAATTTCGACTCCGGCTCAATTGAGTTACTTCTAGCCGCACCAAATAAATCATCAAATCGGCTGCCACTGCTGCCACCCTTCTTACTCATGAAAAAATCTCCTTGCCGATTTCGCAGTAACATCGCCATGCGATACCTGCTTTTGCATCGCCCCTAACTTGATTTACTGGTATTCCCTCTAGGGCTGCACGTTGGAAAACGGCATAGCGCCTAATTCCAGACTTAAAAACTGGTAAACCTATCTTTTGTAAAGATTGTTTTGCCTCTTCCCCAACCCGGCTGGGGTGTGGAGGAATCAGAGTCAGCAAAATCTTGTAGTTAGCGTTCAACTCATGAAGCGCATCCACCATTTGCAGCATTGCGCCCATTGCTAGAGCATCTGGTGAGGTCGGCAGCACCAACAAGTCGCAGCCAGTTGCAATAGTTTTCAATTCTTCCGTCGCGGGACGAGCCGGAGTATCGATAACTATATGTTCGTACTGGCGGGCAAACTTAACGGCGGCTTTTTCGTCAATTACCTTAAACGGCAGATTACCCCTTGCTGCCCAGTCTAAGGCAGAGCGGTTCAGGTCGCCGTCAACTAGCAGCGTCGGCGCTAAGGTTTGCAAGTAAGTAGCGAGGTGGAGTGCAGTCGTGGTCTTGCCCACCCCTCCTTTGAATGAAGCAACAGTTACTATCATCGCTTCAATAAATAGTGATACTGCTCATTTTAGCCTTCTAGCTTTTAGATGTCTAGACATCTAAATTTTTAAGCATTTAAACATCTAGATGTTTAAGTTAGGAAAAGCTCTTAAGCAGTAAACAAGGACTCAATTCTTCGGTAGGCTATGAATTAAACTCTAGAATTGTTGCGGCGCGGGATGAAAATTGACCGACACGGGAGAGCGAAGATTCTCACTATCGAAGAAATCCAATTGCTATTTAGTCAGGGGCTACAAAACAACCGCGATCGCACCCTGTTCGGTATCTGCCTGTACACTGCCTGTCGAATTGCTGAAGCTTGTACCTTAAGGCGAAAGGATGTCTTCGACGAAAAAAGAAGAGTGCGCCCGGAACTAATCATTCGTAAAGGTAACACCAAAGGCAAATTGGCGACGCGCACAATTCCTGTAGGCGAGGATCTGCGGAACTTGTTAGTTGACTACAACCCGCCATCCTACCAGTGGTTTCTTTTCCCCGGTCGTCATGGCAAAGGACACATTAACCCAGATTCGGCTGCTAGGATATTACGAAATGCCTGCACAGACGTAGGGATTGATGGCGCGAGTACCCATTCGTTCCGCCGCACCGCCTTGACAATGATGAGCGATAGCGGAATCCCCTTACGGGTCATACAGGAAGTCTCAGGACATCGCACCCTGGATGAATTACAAAAATACTTAGAGGTAAAGCCGGAGCAAGTCAGGGGAGCGATCGCGTCATTGTCGATGCTCTCCCATGTCGGGAAACCAACCTATGACGACGTAGATACCCAAGCAACAAGTCGGCAGCAAGTTGGGGTCGAGCCGAGATAGCTGTAAAAAAGTGCCACTTACCTTAGCAGACATGAATTTAGTGGGTTTTGAGTAGCATTAGCAGACATAAAACCCTTTTTTAAGCCAAATTATACCTGCTAATTTTAGTTAGCAGACATTAGCCGAGGGAAACAAACTATGGCGCTCAATCTAGAGATAGTAGGTCTTTTCAGCGAAGTGGCACTGAATTACACGTATCTCGGCTCAATCCCAAATTAACGCGTTTGGCTATCAGAGACGCGATTAAACCATTCCTGGTAAGTTTTTTGACATTCAGCATCTTCAGTAACAATTTTTACTCGCACCTTTTTGCACCCTTGATGCTGCTCAAGTGAGATTGCCTTTAAAAGTAAACTTGCTACTTTAGCGGAGCTAAATTCACCTGTAACAGTAATTTCACTGCCCAGGTCGACAGTTCTAGATGGCTTATCTTCCGTAATTTCTGAAGCATTTAACTCAACTGCCGATATTTCCTCTTGCCCTAATTCAATATCTACCAGGTGTTTGCCTTCTAGGCTAACCTGTTCAACAACCAGTTTTTCGCGCTGGACTGGTACCTCTACCATCCGAGTTTCGATTTCTTTACGGACGATCACCTCGCCCAATTTAACCTTACTACGGTCAACAACTAATCGTTCTTCTATTACACGAACAATTTCCCCTTCCGACACCTCTGGTTTATCAAAAAGCTGTAGCACACTATCATTATCAGCAGGTATCTCTGCAAGTCCAACTAAAGTGCTAACCATGCTCTCGTCATCTTTCGTGCTGTCTTCGTCTAGTATTTCATAGGTAGGTGTTGCTAGACTGTTTGAAGTTTTTGAAAGTTCTATTTCCGATTTCTCTATATTTACTTCCGACACCTCTGGTTTATCAAAAAGCTGTAGCGCACTAGCATTATCAGCAGGTATCTCTGCAAGTCCAACTGAAGTGCTAACCATGCTCTCGCTATCTTTCGTGCTGTCTTCGTCTAGTATTTCATAGGTAGGTGTTGCTAGACTGTTTGAAGTTTTTGAAAGTTCTATTTCCGATTTCTCTATATTTACATATTCAGGAAAATTTTCTACTTCTGCTTCGTTAACATCTGCAAAGACTGATTTATTCTGATGGTCAATCTTTTCGATTAGCTTACTGAGCAATAAGAACAGACGAGGACTATGAGCGGTTGCGAATTGACCTACAACAAAATTGAGTTGACAATTGTTATCCAATATTAATTCTTTCACTTCTCCTAACAGCCGACCTTGTTTATCCACCACAGTAAAATTACTCACTGCACTCCTTAGTTTTTCGACTAAGGAGTAGACATGGGGATTACTTTCAACTAATTCTTTATTGCTCATTATTCACTACTTTTATAAATGTTTTTTAAGAACCTGCAAAAGTACAAGTATTTTGGATCTATCCCAAACACAGACGATTAACCAAAAACTGTAGGGTCTTGTTCATTACATTGTCTTACTTACATAAGCCTAGTTAATTCTCATTTAGCTAGATAACAAAAAACAAGTACACGTTGTTTCTCTTTATTATATAGAGCTAAAGTATGTAAAGTTACATATATTCCACCATCGCTAGGAAAGTAAGCAAGAAATTAGTCAATTGCCGAGTAGAAAGTAGTATCATCGGCTTTTTGAAAGCACCACTTTGTAACTTTGAATAAATCAGGAGTCAAAGCAACTTATTCTTCTTTATCTTTGTCCACTGAGACTATCAGCAAAGCACGATCATCAGGTACATTGATATTGACATTTTGACCACTAGATTGGGTTGTGTCCTCGGCAGTTGTACCTTTAGCAATGTCAACTTTATTTTTGACAATGTTAGTAACACCTTCACCTGTACCCTTAACGATGTCTACTGTGTTCTGCACAGTATCGTTAACATTTACAGCTGTTGTTGTAAGAGTATCTACTGTATTTTTCACAGTATCGTTAACGTCTATAGCTGCATCTCTAACAGCGTTTCCTATCTCTTGGGCGGTATCGTTAACATTATCGGCTACATTTTTGATGGTATCCCCAACTGCTCTTATATTTTCACTAAAACCAGCAACTGCGTTTTTAAACGCATCTCCAGCATTCTTGACAGTCTTGTTAGCATTGCGCGCCGTATTCTTCATAGCTAAAGTCCCGGCGAGTGCGCCTAGAGTAGCACCAACTAATGCACCAATGGCTACCTTGACTAACTCATTTGCATCTCCATCATTTGTATACTCGTTGGATTGCTCAACGTAGAGTTCAATATCATCGCTCGGCTGCTCCAAACGTTGTTGATCGCTTCTCATAATTATCTCCCTTGTATTATTACTTCTACTACTCAGCCCAAACAAAGACGAATATAATACCAAGTTGTATCTATACAACTTGGTATTGGGGTAAGACGACAGGTTCACATCTTAGTTTTACTAATGACCATGAACTCTCAGTAATCAAAAGTTTAATTAATCTCAAGGATTTGTCTTCGCCTGCAAAATTGTTGGGTACAGGTCGTTTGTTTTTGAGATGTTAGCTATCCGCCTCTGTAAGCCTAGAAATTTCACTTTCGAGCGATGATTCTGTCTCAAAAGGAACCGTTAAACTTGCATCGTATGTGGGGTTAGTATTACCAACTCTATCGGTTTCAGTTTTTACAGCTTGGTTTATATCATAAGCTGTATCTTCTACTGCATCTGCTCCATCATTTACAGCTTGGCTCATACCTTGAGCTGTACTCTGTACGGCATCTGCTGTACCTGCAGCAGCTTTATTAGTTGCATCAGCAACGTTTTCTACTGTACTTTGTACTACACCCGCTCCTGCTCTAACAGCTTCGCTTACGCCCTGTGCTGTATTCTGCACGGCACCTAACGTTCCCTCAGCGACACCTTTTGCTGTATCCATTCCACCACCTATGATAGCCTCGTTAGCACCATCAGCGATACTCTTTAGGGCTTCTCCTAGACCTTGCCCGATTTTAAAAATACCGTCACCTATAGTCTTTGCAGCTTCTCCTAGACCTTCGGTAACAATGTTGAAGCCAGACTCAATCTTTTCGCCAGCTAAGGCACCAGCTAGTGACCCCAACGTACCACCAATTAATCCTCCTAATAGTACTCTACTTAATTTCTCATTGTCGCCTCCGTTTACTTTAGGAGTAATTGGTTGACGCGTAGTACTAGAAACATTTACGTTTGTACGTGGACTTGTGCTGGTTGAAGAAGGATAAGCTTGATCGGCTGTCATGCGGTTAGGGTTTTTGTCCTGCATGTCCAAAGGTTGCCTGTTTTGAACCATAATGTCTTCTTTCCAGGGGGCTTAACGCCTATTTAGTAGTTGTTTACCAATGCCAATTTAGCGGCTACGTGTAACAATTTAACTATTCTTAAGACATAGATGCGGTAAAAAAGGTTGTGTTGCAAAAAATGGTAGGCTGAAATGATTCTGCTAGAAAAAATCCTTCTGCCTGCCCCTGATGAATCCATTTTCCCTATTTAAGTGGCGGCACTATCAATCCGAAGTCATCCTAGTATGCGTGCGTTGGTATCTGAGCTATCCGCTTTCCTACCGTCAAGTAGCAGAAACAATGAACGAACGAGGGCGGATATTAATCACCCAACAATTTACCGTTGGGTACAGGAATATAGTCCAGAAATAGACAAGCGCTTTAGACCACACTTACGTCCGACAAATGACTCCTGACCAGTGGATGAAACCTACATCAAGGTCAAAGGGTCTGGCAAATATTTATATCGGGCAGTAGATTCCCAGGGAAACACCCTAGACTTTCTGATGACCGCGAAGCGAGACACTAAGGCAGCAAAACGGTTCTTCCGTAAGGCATTGAAAGCAGTTCATACTCAAATCCCGCGAGTCATCACGGTGGATAAGAACCCCGCTTATCCAAAAGCTATCAAAGAACTCATTGCCGCCAAAAAGCTATCCGAAATAGTGAGATTATGACAGATCAAGTATCTCAATAATATAGTAGAGCAAGACCATCGAGGCATCAAACGATTAGTCAACTCAGGGATGGGATTTGGCTCATTCAACACGGCAAGGCGAACCCTTAGAGGATACGAAATCATGAACATGATGCGCAAAGGACAGGTTTTAGGAGTTCCCAAGGGAGCCGTCAAAGAGCGGGTTTTATTCCTCAATAAAATCTTTGAAGTGGTTGCATAATCTAAACTCCTGCAACAGGCGTTTTCTGTCCTCGCCAAGTTTTTGCAACACAACCTAGGCGAGCGTCCCACACCCTAGACGGGAAGAGAAACCTTCGGCGAACCCCTTCCCCACTCAGCACCATAAATCCTAGCTCTTGGTGAAATTGACGTATGCTCTTTCCCGGTAGCACAGCGAGTCTTGTCAGGTCATCACTACTGCCCTCTTGGTGCTACCTCGCACGAGTAGCAGTGGATAGATCGGAACGGCACAACAGTGCTCGGTCGGAACTCTAGAGATGGTGACGATCGCTTACAGTTGCAAGAGTGATCGCCGTAAGTTTTAGCTCCTGAGCAGTGCTGGAGCGCTCCCAGTACCAGCGTCCAAACTAACTAGAGCGGACGAAGCTGCCCCAAAAAGGTATAAGCCCCCCCGTCAGCATCAAACAGCGTGAACTTTTGCTCAATGCCTACCAAATTGACAACAGCAATGCATTGGTGGACGAAGTAGCCAGCCACCCAATCGCCAGCGCTATTAAGAATCTCCACTGGCTGAAGCCGACGATTCGTTGACTGCTTCTGCTTAAATTGCGGTGGTGTGGATGGCGACTCTTTGGTGGGCAGTCCTTCGGCGGCACTATTCGTTGTAGTTTCTAGTGGCGACAGAGTGGTAAGTGCATTTGTTACTGGTGTTTCTATATTCAAAGACTCTGGCGAAACTTTTTGAGGTTGTGCCATCGCTGCTGACTTACTGACGACCTCACCGACGACCTGGCTGACGACTTCACTGACGACCTGAGAGGTTAGCTGTGATTGAGGTTCAGGATTACTGATGGGTGGGGGGGCAAAAATTTCTGTTACAGCCCCATCAATTTTTGCATTGTGTTTTAATTCATCTCTACTAGCCAAAAGTTTTAAAGTCAAAAGGTCGTCAGAGTCGTCAGACTTATTGCTATGAGAGTGTTTCAGGTCGTCAGAGCGGTCGTCAGAGCGGTCGTCAGATAGGTCGTCAGTTGCCACGCTATCTTCTAAAAACGGCGCATCATCGCCATCAGCCCTCAGTTTTAGTCCGCGAATAACGCGACGACCAGTAGCATCCCGCGCCCATTGCACGTCACTCCAACCAAGAGTCTGCTGGACTAGCTCAATTAAGTCAGCGCTAAAATTATTCTTACCTTTAGCCTGAAGTCCGCTAATCCGGCAGTAGTGGCAGTAAGAACCAAATAAAGTAGAAATAAGCGGGTTGTAAGGCTGGTCTGCCCACTCATGGCGATCACTGCCAATTTGGGTTTGAGCATGAGGAGCATGAATCACTAAGTCGTTGACCCAAGCGGCAATAGAATCAGTGCGGAGCTTGGACTGCCACAAAGTAGTGCTGACCCCATCAGCGCCGAGCCGCCGCAGGACGCGGGTAATTTCATCGTTAGGGATAGAGAGCAAGTAGTTAGTAAAAGCTGATAGCTCCGGTTCAAATTCAGTTTCTAAATCTTTAACCTGACCGGCGGCGGGTTTGTGGTCAAACGCCAGCATGAGAATCCGCCGCGTTAGCCAACTGCCACCATCGGCATGAAAGATTGGGGCATTAGAAGTCACAATTGCCAAACCAGGAAAGCGGAAGTTAATGCCATCCTTGTACAAGCGTCGTCCGCAGAGGGTGTCTTGGCCAGTTAAGCGCTTGAAGTTAGACAAACTACCAGTGACCTTATCTTGGTCAGGGAGGATAACTAAGCGCTTACCAATCAACCGAGCGACCTCGTGTTTGTCTTCCAAGTCAGTCAGGCTACCATTCCAACAATTTTGTGGACCAATCACCGCCTCAAGCAAGCGGGTGTAGGTTGATTTACCTGAGCCGCCTACGCCAATCAAGTGCAGGAATTTCTGCAAGTCACAGCGACCGCGCAGGACTGCGGCAGCAAAACACAGCAACATTTCTTTATGGGCTGAATTTGTCCCTGTGGACTGCTCTAACCAAGTATCGATCTTTGTCCAGCCCGTAGCTATAGAGTTGTAAGGGCGTGGCAAGCACCAAGTCAGGCGATTGCCAGGAGCGTGTGGTTCTAATTGTCCAGTAGCGAGATTGAGTACGCCATCAGTAAAGGGCAAAATCTCGTTAGCAGAGCGCTCACTCCAAACGCGCTCAAACAGCCGCCGTCGCATCTTAGCGACGATGTTAGTCACATAAGCGGCGCTACCATAGCCGATGATGCCCTTGGACTCTAAAATCGCGTCTACAACCGATTCTAAATACTGTTCGCTGACCGCAACCCAGACTCCTGAGCGCTCCAAGCTGTAGTGCATCCATGTCTTCTGTTCGTCGTTCCACAGCAGGCGAGCGCGGTAATCCTCGATAATTTCTCGCCCGATGACATCAGCAGGGGGAATTTTTTGCGTTCCAGCAGCTTTGCCAAACTGGGTAACGCTAGGAGTGCGCCCTACTTGCTGCTCTAGTTTTTTGAGCCATTCGCTGTAGGGTGTAGCATTGTTCATAATTTGTTCAAATTCATCAGGGCCGTGAGCGACGATAAAATCATCGCAGCCCTTACCTAGTTGTAAATCCCAAGTGACGATGCGGACAATACCTTTAGCGCGATGAATTAGGTGTCCCAAAACGCGCAAAGCATCCTGCACTGACTCTTTGACAACAACATCGGCATCAAATACTAAGTCAATCGGACGACCGGGGACAACGAAAGGTATAAGTGACGGGTGCAGCTTTTTCTTTTTCTGCCCATTCCACACGCCAGTCAGCGCGAGCGCTACCCAGCCACAAGACAACAGACACGCTGCTTTTTTTGCGCCCTCAGTAATCAGGATAGGAATTTCCGGATGATTTAGCACCCACTGCCAGAAACCTAGATCGTCGCGCGATTCATCAATATCTTCATTAGCAATCGGTACGCTGAAGCGCTCACTGATCCGCACCCATTCATTGAGAGTCAGAAGCAAGCAAATGACTTGGGATTCAGCATCTTTAGGAAAAGAGAAGTATTTTTGCGGTTTTTCCTGATTGGGAAAGACAATCGGCTGATCTGGTTTGAATTGACCAAAGCTGCCTCTTTTTCCCGTTAGCGGGTCGCAGCTAGTGACATACCAGCCACCAGTGCCGAGATACTTTTGCCAATTGAGCAGATTGGCTATGGCAACTGGATTATCAATGCTTTTTAAGTTTAAGCGTGTGATTCCTTCAGTGACGCTGCTGCCCTTTACCCACTCATCAAGGTGTGATTGGGTAGCATTATTAGCCAAATTAGCGCGATTTAGTACACAATTGATCATATACACGGCACTCCTTTGAGCCGTGGATTGGGTGAGTCCTGCCAACAACATCTCGTCTCCAAACTTTGAAGTGTTGCAGGGTTTATAAGTTAAGCAGGAACCAGCAGTGTTCAACTAAGACGCTGCTGGTTCTTGTTTTTGAAGGTTGATGCAGGTACAGAATACTGTCTCATGCGCGTTACAGCATTTTGGTTCCTCTGTTTGTTCTCTGCGGTTTTCTCCATCTGTGTTCACAGCCTTATTCAACTACCTAGTAGTAGCGCTTACTTCCATGTCAAAGTGCAACTCCAGGATGTGCTAGCAATATACATCGTCGCTCACGTATCCTTCGACTCAAAGTTAGGTAGTGCTTCATTTAAAATTTTTTGTGTTAATTCACCCATAGTTGTTCCCTGCCGGATAGCTTCCATTTTCAGCCGCGCCCGGATACTCTCTGGGACTTCAACTTGGAGCATTACCAATTTTTCCTGTCTCTCTGCCATTAATGTTATTGCAGTCATTACACCTCCTATTGTGGACGGTTACAGCTTTTGAGTATAGTACCATAATATATTACTGGTATTATTAGTAATAATTGAAGATGTGAAGAAAAGCGATCGCTTTTTTTGGCAATTTCTGATTTAATAGCAATCACAACTGAATTGATGCGCCCAGGTATGGTGCTGGTAACACCAAGCCCGGACGACTTCCCCAACATTGACAAGCCAATATTGGAACGAATTTATCATGTCACAAAATCTGCACAGTACAACTGTTGCGGCACTTGATGAGCTACAGTCACTCATCCGGCTGCAAGAGCTACTAGATATTGCTTTAGAACAACTACAACGAGCAGACTTAGCACCAGAAGAAAGACGAGCAAGAACTGTATTGCTAATCATTAGCTATCTAGAGCAAGTCAAGCCCTGCCTGGAAAACATAGAAGTTGAGTTAGAAGAAATCCGCGCCTCTGTTCCTAAGTGGAATAATTGCCTTGGAGGTGCGGCATGATTGAAGACTCCATCCGCACCTATTTTCGGCAAATCGGGCGAGTGGCGCTGCTGAGTCAAGAACAAGAAGTATTCTATGGAACGCAGGTACAAGCAATGATGTCGCTCTTAGCAGCCAAGAAAACCCTAGCTCAACAGTTGCACCGCAAACCTACTTGCCAAGAGTTAGCATTGCTTGTACATAAGAGCGAAGCGGAACTAACCGAGACGTTGGCGCGTGGGCAGCAGGCTAAGTGCCAAATGATTGAAGCGAATTTGCGCTTAGTAGTAGCGATCGCCAAACACTACAGAGAACGTGGCGTAGCCTTCCAAGACTTGATTCAAGAAGGAGCTATCGGGCTGCAACGGGCAGTAGAGAAGTTCGACCCCACACTTGGATTTCGCTTCAGCACTTACGCGACTTGGTGGATTAGGCAATCAATCAGCCGGGCTGTTAAAGCCATGAGTACCATCGTCCGGCTACCGATGTGCTTGAGCCAGAGGTTAGACCAAATTAGGACGGCAAGTAGGCAGTTGTCCCTAAAGCTGGGGCGTACTCCCGACATCACTGAGCTAGCGGCAGAACTAGAACTAACGTCTTTGCAGGTAACAAAATGCTTGAAGTGGGCGCGACAACCACACTCATTGAATGTAAGGCTAGGAGAGGACCAAGAGGTTGAAATAGGAGACTTGCTGCCGTCTTCCAGCCCAACGCCTGAAGATTTGTTAATGATGCAAGAGGGTTTTGCCGTCGATTTAGAGGCACTACTTCGGCGGCTCAAGCCGAAGTACCGACAAGTCATAATCTTGCGCTATGGATTATATAGATGGTCAAGCACTGACTTTTGCCCAAATTGGTGCGTTACTTGGCATCAGCAGACAGGGCGTACACCAACTGGAAGTTAGAGCGCTGGAATGCTTGCGTTTGCATCTAGGGGAGGCGATGAATACCTAGTTTTAGCTAGCAGTTCAAGTCGCAAACTAAATTAAAAGCGCCCTCTTTACCAGGGGCGCTTTTAATTTAGCTAGAAGGGATGAAAATTAGCTGTTGATAGCAGGAGCAACTAGGGCGACAGGAGCCGCTTCACCCGCCGCCAAGTCAAGAGGGAAGTTGTGAGCATTGCGCTCGTGCATTACTTCCATACCTAGGTTAGCCCGGTTGAGTACGTCTGCCCAAGTACCAATTACTTGTCCCTGGGAGTCAATTACGGACTGGTTGAAGTTGAATCCGTTGAGGTTGAATGCCATGGTGCTGATGCCCAATGCTGTGAACCAGATGCCGATTACTGGCCATGCTGCGAGGAAGAAGTGCAAACTGCGGCTGTTGTTGAATGATGCGTATTGGAAGATTAACCGACCAAAGTAGCCGTGGGCGGCAACGATGTTGTAGGTTTCTTCTTCTTGTCCGAATTTGTATCCGTAGTTTTGGCTTTCGGTTTCAGTTGTTTCACGTACCAAGCTCGATGTTACCAAGGAACCGTGCATGGCAGAAAATAGTGAACCACCGAATACACCTGCTACTCCTAGCTGGTGGAAGGGGTGCATCAAGATGTTGTGTTCCGCTTGGAATACTAACATGAAGTTGAATTGACCACTGATTCCCAAAGGCATTCCGTCAGAGAAGGAACCTTGACCGATGGGGTAGATTAAGAATACTGCTGTTGCTGCGGCTACGGGTGCGGAATAGGCTACTGCAATCCAGGGGCGCATACCGAGACGGTAGGATAGTTCCCACTCTCTGCCCATGTAGCAGAATACGCCAATTAAGAAGTGAAAGATTATTAGCTGGTAAGGACCACCGTTGTATAACCATTCGTCTAGACTTGCTGCTTCCCAGATTGGGTAGAAATGTAAGCCGATGGCGTTTGATGATGGTACTACTGCACCTGTAATGATGTTGTTGCCATAGATTAACGACCCTGCTACTGGTTCGCGGATGCCGTCGATGTCTACTGGGGGCGCAGCAATGAAGGCGATGATGAAACAGGTTGTGGCTGCCAGTAAGGTTGGGATCATCAACACTCCGAACCAGCCTACGTATAGGCGGTTTTCGGTTGATGTTACCCATGCACAGAACCGCTCCCATAGGTTGGCGCTTTCGCGTCTCTGTAATGTGGTTGTCATAGTTGGAAGAATTGCGTTGATTACAGATGAAATAAATGTGATTGCGCTTTTAGTCCGTGGCTGGACTGTATTTATGTTAAGCAGATTTTTAAGTATTGAAAATAGCTACCGACATATTTCTTTGGACTGAGTTAAGCGTAGTGAATAGAGACTGCAACCTGGTGTCTTGTACAGCAGCAATTTATGCTAGTTCAACCTAGATAAATCATCCAGCCAAAACACAGACAGCTTTTGCCGATAAGGTGCAGAACAAATTGAAGGTAGAACGCTTGAATCCTTGGCGCTGACATCTGGGCAAATTTGGTCAGCAGTTAGTTCCTAGTTAACCAACTTTTGTAACAAAAACTTGTATCTACAAATGTAGACAAAGCTACCTACACTTGTCCGCATAATCGGGGGGTTGATAAATATAACACTGATGAATTTGCCACGACCTCTAGTTTTAGCTGTAGATGACGATCTAGACAATTTAGAGCTAATCAGCCAAGTGCTTGCACTAATCAAGTGTTCGTTCACCACCGCAGCTAATGGTCATACAGCTATAGCCATGGCACAGACAAACCAGCCGGACTTAATTTTATTGGATATGATATTGCCTGATTTAAATGGTTTAGAAGTTATCTCTCGCCTCAAACAAGACGACAAAACAATGGCAATTCCAATTATCGCTGTGACAGCTATGGCTAGAGAACAAGACCGCAATAGTTTTCTGATGTCAGGTTGTATTGAATGCGTTACCAAGCCTTATATGCTGGACGAGCTTGAAATGATTATTCACCGCTATCTATTTTGAGTTCCCAATCAGGCATGGGTAGTTAAGCGCAGGTACAATTGCTCTGAAGTAATGCAGAGATATGCTTGTAACATTTACTGACTATTCATACCCTAGAGTATCTTAATGTTTTGCTTGGACTTGTTCGTTCAAGCAAAAATTGCTTGAACTAAACTATTAAGCTAACTAACAGATTTCCCCTCTGACTTTACAAGCTAAATCCTTTGCTATTGTTTGACTCAACCTGGCGCTGACTTCTTTGCTTTAGCTCCAGATTAAACATATTTTTTAGCTCCTCGTTCCAGTCCTTCCCCTTCGGTTGCTTGCGTACACAATTAGGTAGCTGCTCCATCACTTTCTGTGCCATTGAATTACCTGGCTGGTCATTATCGTAAGCAATGATGACTGATTTAGCTGGTATTGTTCGCATAAATTCTAAAGGAACTTGCCCTGCTCCATCAGTAGATAAATAGATTGTCTTGCGCGAGTCGGTGCGGTCTAAAACAGCAAATGACATCGCATCAATTGGCGACTCTACCAAAACTGCTCGTCCAATTGGCTCGCTTGATTGCCCTCCCTGCTCAAAGTGAAACCAGCCATTACTTCGCTTAGATCCAAGCGCTAATCCTTTAAATGTATTTTCGTCTCCGGCTGTACCTCTAAGCGATGCACCAGTAATTATTTGCTCATCCAAATCGCGGCGAATAAATACAGCATTTTGCTTGTCATCTGCATAAACTAATCCCTGTTGATGCAGACTATCTACCAGGCTGCTAGGTAGTCGGCGTTCGCGGGTGAGGTAGGTTTTAACAGGCTGCCACTTGTCGGCGTTCGGCGTTGGAGAAATGAAGGGATGAGGCTGTTCGGTTTGGATAATCTCTCTAGTTTTATAAGTAACAGCTGCAAGGGTAACTGATTCTCCCAAGCGGTCATTTAACCATGCCACTGCTTGTTTAAAATCACACCCGTCTACGTGCATCACTAAGTCAATTGCACCGCCACCGCCTTTGAGGTGCTGCCAGTCATAAAACTTGCTGCCAGTGATATTGACAATGTAATTTTCATGCTGCCACGTATGTTTGTCTAGGGGGTCTGTTCTAGACTTAATTCGTAAGCAACGTGTTCGAGGGGAATATCCCGCACTTTGTTAGCCAAATTTTGATACTTACTCTGCCATAACTGTGCTGTTTGCGTTCGCTCCTTCGCAATGCGTTCTAGTTCTCTAATGCGTTGCTCGGATTGCGTCAACTTTTGAGCGAGTGCCTTAGCAGTCTGCTCCATCTGGGCGCTACTCTTAATTGCTCGTTGCCGATCTGCGACAAGTTGCTGCATTGAGGAAACATCTAGACTTACGTCAGGTGCAGAGTTGACCGCAGCGTAATACTTGCTGATTTCTGTATGCTTGGCTTTACTGCCTTTGATGCCGCGTTCTAGTCCTAGGGTCGCCATAGCTTGGGCAAAGTCATCTTGCAGTTCTGATAAGCGATAGCGACTGCCACCAAGCAAAACTCTACAGTTAAGTTTTCCTCGCTCATCCAGAGGAACCATATAGGCGTGGATATGCGGGGTAGATTCGTCTAGGTGCAGTTCGGCTCTAACAATGCGGTCGCCATATCTATTGACTAGCCACTCACAGGCAGACTGTTGGAAGTCTTCTAGGCGCTTTGGCTCAAAGTATCCGGCTCCACTTGGGTCATCTGGTCGGAAGTATTCGGGGCTGGCAGTCAGCAGAAACTCAACCGCCAGTAGAGCATTCTTGCGAATTGTCTGGTTGCCTATGTGCTGCCTGACTAGGGTTTCTAGGCCTGGGATGTTGGGGCTGTCAGGTTGCCCAATAATGCGGATATGTTGTTTTTCAGGATCGGCGTTGGGCGTATCGTATTTCCGGCTAGTGTGTTTAGCCGAGCGACCAACCGAGCGTGCTTTGAGCTTTTGGATGCAACAAATACCGTATGCCATGCTTTTTTTCTTTCCCAGCAGCTATACTACTTCTATGCCTCCCTATCAGGGCTGGGGACTGCCCCGGAGGGCGAGCGGAACAATTTTGAGCGCAGCGACCCCGTTAGGGGCAAAATTGTGGAGTAAATCAAGACTTTAGAATACTTACTCATAATCTAACAGTAGCTCCGAGGACGGCGCTACCCCTACAGCTACTGGGAAAGAAAGAACCTGGCGGGTAGGGCTGGGTGTGGGTATTGTCGGGTGGTCGCTGTGGGCAAAACTTAATTTATCTTTACCAGTATTAGTTTACCAGTGGAGTTAATTCCGTTAGACTTTACCCTATGTGAATAGGTAGTTTTATGCCTGCCAAGCAAACGGTTATTGATATTAATGAAGAGCAGTTTAAGTCAATTTTAGAGAAGGTGGAAGCTCGAATCCAGCCTAAGCGTAAACAGGGGATGACTCTAAGAGAGGCGATCTCTAAGTTTAAGCCGACGATTACTAAAGCTTTGAAGCGCGGTTATACTTACGAAGAAGTTGCTTTTATTCTTACGGAGGAAGGAATCAGTATTAAAGGAGCGACTTTGAAGCAATACTTAGCTGAATCTAAGGGTAAGAAGCGTCCAAATGAAACTGCCCCTGCAACTGAGGCTAAGTCATCAACTCAAACGACTAAGGAGGCAGCAGCATCAGATAATAAAGGAGATGCTCAATTGGCATCATCTAGCAGTATAGATGACAAAATAGATATTGAAGCAGAGGCCGAAGCGGATACGCAACAAGGGACTAAAGAAAAGAATAAACCTAAGTCAGTAGTCCGGGGTAAGTTTGCAGATATTCCGAGTAACGATGAGTTATAGAGGGGGAATTATATTATGGCAACTAAACAAGATAAGTCCGTAAGTTCTGCTTTCAAGCGCCTGGTATTTATTTATGGCGACAAGGGTAGCGTAGGTAAGTCGGCGGTCGCGCGTTTGTTATTGGATATATATCGCTATGAATCAATAGGTTGTCAAGCGATTGATTCGGACACAAGCAATGCGGATCTATATCGCTGCTATAAGCGTGTGGGTGATAAAGGAATTAGGATTGTAGATGGAGAGCCGGATGCTGTAGAACGGGTTGATTTTACGGTGCGAGGTGAAGCGGATTATCTAATTGATACTCTGGGAGAGTACAAAGATTTGATGCTGGTGGATCTGCCAGCTAGGTCTAGAGATGCGTTTACAAGTTTGATTCGGGAATTAGACTTGCTTAATGTGGCGGCGGAGTCAGGCTATCGGGTGACGATTGTTCATGTTTTGGGTAAGACTCGCAGTTCCGTGGGTGCGTTGAAGGATGTGGTTGAACTTTGTGGCAACCAAGCTGATTATGTGGTGGTGAAGAATCTGCTGTTTGGTGAGTCGCATACTTTTAGCCGCTATGATGCCTCGCAGACTAGAAAGAAGGTGGTGGAGCAGCTTGGGGGGATAGAGTTAAATCTGCAAGAGATGTTTTGGACTTCTTGGGATGTGATTGAGGATAACGATCTCCCTTTTCGCATGGCGGTGGATGCAGAGAATAGTATTTTACAGCGCAGCCAGCGCACTAGAGCTTATCGTTGGCTGATGGATATGACGGAGGAAGTGAAGAAAGCGGGTAAGTATTTGGGGTTGGGTGAATGACTTTTATTGATGATAACTATTTAGATGGTATTATTACTCGGATGACGACTGAACATAAAGCAACTATTATGCGGACGGCGAGGCGGTTAAACTTACCGGATGATGATGTGTTGTTTTTGTATATTGGGGCGGTGGAGTACACCGTGCAACTGTGCGAGGATATTTTGGGTGGGATTAGTACGGAGAGGCATCTTATTGAGCAGTCAAGTCAATCAAATCATCAGGTGAGCAACGAGCAATCTAAAAATCTGATTAATAGTCTGACTCAAGTGGGAATATCGGTTGTTGCAGATATGAAAAAGGCTGGGATGGCGAGTACGTCGGCGATAGCTGAGGCAAATGCAGAGGTATTAAGTCAATCTAGGGTGATGGTAAGGGAAGCTGTTGTACTCCAAAAGCTGTTGACGGTATGGGGAGCTAAGGTGGAATCAAATAGCAAAAATAATGAACAGGTTTTGAAGGCTTTGTTAGAGCGGATGGGGCAGTCACAGAAAGGGTTAGAGACGGCGCTATCACAAATCAATGGGGCGAATACGGCGCTAGTTGAGCTTCAACGAAATACTACTTGGATAAAAGTTACGGAGTGGTTTTCGCCGCTTGTGGCGTTGCTTGTGGCGGCGTTGGTTGGTGCTGGCGGTAGCTGGTGGGTGATGCAGCTTAAGTATAATGATTCCCTTAATGTCTTAGGGCGTAATTTGGTGAAATGGAATATAGATCGGATTCTTAAGTGCCGAGAAGATGATAATTCTAAATGCACTCTCTGGGTTGTGCCTCCGCCGGAGCAGAGGAATGATTAGCGCTAGATAGGCTTGACGGAATTTGTTGAGTCTCAAAACTCATCAATAGTCAACTAATTTTGAGACTTTAATTTCTAGATGGATTTTGAAACAATTTTACCGGGAATTTGAAGGAGCTTTAAAAGTGTCACAAAAACGGTTATCAAAAAGACATCTAATAGCAGAAATATCTGACCGTAGACCTTATGGATCAAAGGTTAAAATTATTCTTAGTGACGCTCATCATTTTGGTTTTGATGGGGAAAGCTGCTTACTTCTTAGTAACGATCTAATTATTCGTTTAATTCCTCAAAAAAATAATAAATTTGAAGTTCAAAATTTTACTGCTATTGTAGAAGGTTTTGCTACTGCAACTGAAGCAGAGCAAGCTGGTCTGAGGTTCGCAATGTCAGTACTATGGGCAGCAGTCTCGTTGAAATGTCCACTGAGATTGGAGTATCATACACCACTGCCATGTGTTGTATATGATCGAATGCCACGTTCTGAACTATTAGTGCTAGGTGGCGGGGTATCTCAGATGCTTACTAGCAGCTCCAGCCTTATTGTAGAGATGCTTGAACAAACTTTCGATTCTAATGTGCCAATCGATCAAAAGCTCCTTGTTTCAATGGAACTATTTGCCGCAGCTCGTTTAGAGGCAACAGAACGCACAAGGTTTGTGGGGCTAGTATCAGCCCTTGAGCCGTTAGCAGAACAGGAAAAAATTGAACAACCAGCTTTGCTTGCAATCGTGGAAAACACTTTGAAGAATGTGCGAGAGTCATTAGATATCCCTAGTGATCTGAAGCCTTCACTCGAAGGACGTATTCAGGATCTAACCCGTGAATCTGTTTCACAGGCTATTAACCGCCTCCTTGGAATTTACCTACAGGGAGACACGACAGCTTTGAAGATTGTACGAGAAGCTTATAGCATACGTAGTAAAATTTTACATGAAGGGTCTACTGATGCAGATTTAAGTGAGAAAAGTTCTGAAATTGAAGATATTATACGCCGTCTCTACTCAGCAATAGTTGGTTACGAGCTTCGCATTCCAGCAGTAAATATCAACTAACAAGTTATTTATTGTCACTAACAAATTAATGTTGCTAGTACAAAAAGTTCTAAAATCTTTTCATGTAGTTGCTTTGGCTCAGATGGAAGTTTGGTATAAATTCCCTGTGATTTCATAAATTGTTTTGACTTCAGCTATCTAAATCTCAGTAGAAGGGTGAAATGAGTATTGATTCCGAAAGTTACGCGCTTGGACTTGATGAGCCGCTTTCAATATTCCAATCGCCAAGGATAAAACTGTACCAATTGAAGTCTCTGAAATTTAGGAGCTTCAAACCCTTGATATGCCGTATTCAATTATTGTATCAAATAGCCTAGACTTCAATTGAAACAGTAAAAATAAGGTTTTTCGGCGATTTTCAGATATAGAGCAATTTTATTTTTGCAACCCTTTCGTAGCAAGGCTTTCAGAAGTTACGTGACGGCTCATGTCACGTTCGCAACTTTTACCCCTACTAATGACTCGTGGCGGGTAGATGAAACCTATATCTTGGTTAAAGGAAAGCAGAAATATTTGTACCGAGCGGTGGATTTAATGGAGAATACCTTAAATTTCCTCCTGACTGCGAAGCGAAAGGCGAAAGCGGCAAAACGGTCTCTCCGTAAGCTGTTGAAAGCAATTCATACTTCTCCTCCACGAGTTATCGTGGACAAGAACCCTACTCACCCAAAGGCGCTCAAAGAACTCAAGACCGCCAAAAAGCTCCCCGAAATCGTCAAATTGCGGCAGATTAAGTATCTCAATAATATTGTGGAACAAGACCATCGAGGGATAAAACGATTAGTCAAAGCAGGAATGGGATTTGGGTCGTTCAATACCGCAAGGCGAACCATCAGAGGTTATGAGACCATGAATATGGTCAGAAAAGGACAAGTTTTTGGAGTCCCCAAAGGAGCTATCAAAGAGCGGATTTTCTTCCTCAACCAAATCTTTGAAGTGGTTGCATAATTCAAACTCCTACCCCAGGTATTAGAAGGGTTTTCTCTAGCAGAATCATTTCAGCCTACCATTTTTTGCAACACAACCTTAGTTCCTACAATACTTTAATTACTAACACTTACTGCAAAAGTGAGATGCTCCCTAACTACCCTGGTGAACGTTGTAAGTTTAATCATGTCTAACTACTTAGCTTCTATTTATAATTATGAACTTTGTTTGCGTTTAAACCAGACTTAAATCTTTACTTTTGCAAAAGGTCTATTGCTTGATTGCACTATCCGCACATTCCTCTGGTTATGCCAAGTTATCCTATTCTTTTTAGCTACCTTGATAATCTCCAAATCTTGATGGTATTGTCTGCGCTGCTGCTAACTAGAGTTTGCCCATTGGAGCTAATGGCAACAGATTGAACCCACTTGGAATGGCCTGTAAGAGTGCGAAGCAGATGGCCGTTACTTAACTGCCAAATCTTAACGGTGTTGTCTGCGCTGCCACTAACTAGAAGCTGACTATCCGGGCTGATAGCGACAGAATAAGCATAGTTAGAGCGATCAGGGACAGTGCTTTTGAGGGAGCCATTAGCAAGATTCCAAATCTTGATAGTATTGTCTAAACTAGAACTGATTAAAAACTGACCATTCGGGCTAATAACAACGGAAAAAACGTGTTTGCAATGCCCTGAGATAGTTCTTTTGAGGGAGCCGTTGGAAAGATTCCAAATCTTGATAGTATTGTCCCAACTACCACTGACAAGCGTCTGTCCATCTCGGCTAATTGCAAGAGATTCAACCCAAGAAGAGTGTCCAGTGAGGGTACGTACTACGATACCAGTACTCATCTTCCAAATCTTGATGGTGTCGCTACTACCACTGACAAGCGTCTGCCCATCTCGGCTAATTGCAACAGATGCAACTGGGCGAGAATGACTAAGGGTGCGTACTAGAGTGCCAGTGCTAAGGTGCCAAATTTTGATGGTGGAGTCCCTACTGCCAGTGACAAGCGTCTGCCCATCTGAGCTAATGGCGACAGCAGTAACTCCGTTTGAATGACTAAGGGTGCGTACTAAAGTGCCAGTGCTAAGGTGCCAAATTTTGATGGAGTGATCTTCACTTCCACTAACCAGAGTCTGCCCATTCGGGCTGATGGCAACGGAACCAACTTGGTCGTTATGACCAATAAGCGTCTTGACTAAAGAGGTACTCTCAATAGAGATAGGTTGGGTTGGGCTTTGAGGTAGCTTACTAGGCTTAGGGGAAACATCAGGCTTACTAGGCTTAAGGGAAACATTAGGCATATTAAAACTAAGTTGCCAATATCCATAACCCCCTAAGCTTAGTAGCAAAATAACTCTCACAAATAGCCAGGAATTTAGCCGTTGGTAGATGATGCTCATCAGCGGTAAAGGCAGGAGCGTTGAGGGAGGTGTGGGAGGCGGTGGTAGTGACACCATAGTAGAAATCAGCGCTTGTAATGCCAGAGCAGCTGACTGGTAACGCTGACTGAAGTGATCGCGTACCATTGTGTCTAATATGTCAGCAAAACTGTCGCTGACCTGGGCAAAGTTTCGCCAGATCACTTCCCCTGTTGTGGAGTTCTGTTTCAGTTGTTGAGGTGTTAACCCTGTTAAAGCTTGAATGCCTATTATTCCGACTGCATAAACATCGCTACAAAGTTTTGGTCTGCCATTGGCCTGTTCGCCTGGCATGTAGCCAGGAGTACCTACTCCAACCGTAATGCTGGTTTGCCCATGAGCATTAATGAACATAGCGCCGATTTGCTTGACTGCTCCAAAGTCAATCAGCACAATCTTTCCATCTTTTCGCCGCATTAAATTCTGTGGTTTAATATCCCGGTGAATAACGTTATGTTGATGGACAACTGCTAAAACTTCTAAAATATCCTTTAATAGTTTAAATACGACTCCTTCATTTAAAGGCTTGCCTGGAGCAATTTCTTTACTCAAGTCATACCCATCAACAAATTCTTGAACTAAATAGAATTCCCCATTTTCCTCAAAGTGGGCAAACAGTTTAGGAATTTGACTGTTTTCGCTACCAAGCTGAAACAGAATTTGTGCTTCTCTCTCGAATAATCTTTTAGCAATCGGTAAAATAGCAGGATTAAGATTTTTCGGCTTGAGGTGCTTAACTACACATTGAGGTTGTCCTGGTAAGTCTAAATCGACTGCTCGGTATGTGTCGCCAAATCCCCCAGTTCCGAGAGTCTCAATAATCTTGTAGCGATTACGCAGCGTTTTTCCAACTTGAGGCGACTGCCTCATATTATACCTCTTACCTGCTAGACTGCTAACAAATCAACCTGCTGCTTTCAGGATATGGTGTTGGAGAAGTTTGCCCTCCTTAAAATATGCGTTTAGATTTATATAACTACAGATTTAGCAGAAAAGATTTCGGAACCTTGACACAATAAAGATAATTCATTTTGCACAAAAAATATCAGGTTTAAGTTGCTCTTTTGATAGCGTTACACAATTAAGTAAGATAGCTGACCAGTTAGAGGCAGTGGTAGTATCGGTTGTGTTGCAAAAACTTAGTAGGGGTAAAAGTAGCGAGCGTGACATGAGCCGCCAAGTAACTTCTGAAAGCCTTGCTACGAAAGGGTTACAAAAATAAAATTGCTCTATATCTGAAAATCACCGAAAAACCTTATTTTTACTGTGCCAATTGAAGTTTACTCTGTTTGGTACAGAGTTTGGCAACGTAGCCATAAAGGTTCCAGGCTACGAAAATTAGTGGAGTTCAAATGGTACAGCCTTCCATTACGGGTTAAGTTCGCCGAATTCAACTATTCCGGCATAAATCGAGCAATGCCCTATAGTTCCGTGCTGTTAGTTGCACGCTAAAGTTTAGCTTATCAATAATATTTACCTTGTCCCACAATTGAATCAAGGTTATAGCAGTTTTAAACAAACCTAGCTTACAGCGCAAGGCAATCTCGCTTTAGTTGGAAAAATTCAAGGAATTGAGCCGAGATAGGTGTAATTTAGTGCTACTTCGCTCTTAACGCTTATCTTGCCTCCATTTCAGATGTACTAGATTAGGGGCTTGTTAATATCTGCTAACGTAAGTGGCACTATTTTTCATGTATTTCGGCTCAACTCCTTAAGACTTACTGCTGTATTCGCTCTAGTTGAGTTTTAAATTTTTAACACATAACTATATTAATTACGTTTCCTCTGTGAGGTAATCAGATTCCTGCAAGTAGAGTTTAACAACTACTAAAGTTGCTTATCTAAGCAAGCTTATTAAAAGTTATAGCTGCTAATTTTAGTGTTTGTACTAGCTTAGCTAACTAGATTCTATGCAACTCCAATAGTGTTTAACGATATTTTTAACGGAAACAATTAAAAAACTGGCAACGGAAGCAGTTTTTAGCAATATTTATAATCTAGTTAACTAAAGTATTTGTAACGGAAACAGTTTTTAGTGTTTGTACTAGCTTAACTAACTAGATTCTATGCAACTCCAATAGTGTTTAACGATATTTTTAACGGAAACAATTAAAAAACTGGCAACGGAAGCAGTTTTTAGCAGTATTTATAATCTAGTTAACTAAAGTATTTGTAACGGAAACAGTTTTTAGTGTTTGTACTAGCTTAGCTAACTAGATTCTATGCAACTCCAATAATGTTTAACGATATTTTTAACGTAAGTAATTAAAAAACTGGCAACGGAAGCAGTTTTTAGCAGTATTTATAATCTAGTTAACTAAAGTATTTGTAACGGAAACAGTTTTTAGTGTTTGTACTAGCTTAGCTAACTAGATTCTATGCAACTCCAATAATGTTTAACGATATTTTTAACGTAAGTAATTAAAAAACTGGCAACGGAAGCAGTTTTTAGCAATATTTATAATCTAGTTAATTAAAGTATTTGTAACGGAAACAGTTTTTAGTGTTTGTACTAGCTTAGTTAACTAGATTCTATGCAGTTCTACATTTTTTTATCCATATAACTTCCGATTCAAAATTTAAGTAAAATACTGCGATTTCTACCCCTAAAAACAATATTTGAGTGTTAAAATTCTTGTAATAAAAGCGAAAATGCCCCGCCTTAGTATTACTAAAGTGAGGCACATTCGTCGATTTATGGCCAGAACTGATTACAGGTCAGATCCGGCAAGATTCTTTTACCTAAATAAATTATGGCAAAAAAGCGAAAACGAAGCAAAAATCATGGAACTGCATCCATCATTGCACTCACTTTTGTAATTGGTCTTCTAGTTTTACCAATTTGTAATGAGAATGCCAATTCGGCTCGCGTTGACCTAATGAATCTATTTCTGGGCGGATACATAGGTACTTTATTCCCTAGATATGAATAGGGGCAAAGATAGCGAAACCTTTACCCCTTAAACTTACGCCGCTTTGGAGCCAATCTCCTCCCAGTTGGCGGATATTGTTTTGAGCAACTCCAAAGCGGCTTGCACCCAAACTTCTTTGGGAATTTTTAACCCATGTCGCCGTTTTCCCTGCTTGAGTAGTTCGTTCAGCCAGTCGTTAGATTGAATATCTTTTAAATTGACAGCAACAATAGGTTTATTCATCAACTTAGCGTTTAAATGTCTAAACATCTAAACATTTGGATGTCCAAATGTTTTAGCTTCTCGGCGGGAAGCCCCGCGCTGTAATGTACTCAGTCAGCGTCGGGATGAGAGCCAGGGCAAGGGACGGGGCTAGATGCCCCTGAGTTTGCCAAGTCTGGTGAGTCTTGCTTCTCAAT
>JAESGR010000525.1_pt1 | contig 24323 bp, 21 predicted proteins | sample 9269771 | NCBI WGS metagenome assembly JAESGR01 (sample SAMN15739572, study PRJNA653492) | algae metagenome | isolation source: Chroococcus sp. CMT-3BRIN-NPC107 and co-occurring heterotrophs from well... | place: USA: Clark Mountains Wilderness, California | collected 2010-04-18 | reverse complement strand
GTCTCCCTGGACGGCGCGGTTCCGCCGGATCCCGACCTGAACATCCGCGCCACGTTCAAGGCCAACGCGCTGGTCGGAATCCTGCAGGTGACCGGGCGCGCCAGTGACCCCAAGATCGAACTCACCAGCGACCCCGTGCGTCCACCGGACGAGATCATGGCCGAGATCCTGTTCGGCCGGGACGTGACCAAGATCTCGGCAGCACAGGGATTGCAGCTGGCGGCGGCCTTGAACTCGCTGCGGGATGGTGGGTCCGGCGGCATCCTGGATACGGTCCGCCAGCGACTGGGCGTCGATACGCTCGACTTTGGCGGCAGCAGTGCCGACGATGCCAGCGTCAAGGCCGGCAAGTACATCTCGGACGACGTCTACCTGCAGGTCGAACGTGGCGTAGCGCCGGGATCCGGCAAGGCCACGGTGGAGGTCGAGGTCGGGCCAAACGTGACGGTCCAGACCGAGGTCACCGAGGATTCGCAGACCGGCTTCGGCGTACAGTGGAAGTATGACTACTAGATCTCGCTAGCTCTTGAGCTAATCAAGAGCGGCTGCCGGGCAGAGGACGTCCATGAAAGACCTGGCGCTGTTCTTGTAGCGTGCGGCGGTAGCCAGAGGGAGACTCATGGGCCGCAACGATCATTGGCCTCTTGTTGGTCGTGCCATTGCCCCGCACCTATGCGGCTTCCACGCTGTCAGTGATCGTATGCGCTAGCGCGCCCTCGTTGACCCCTGCGGAAACTCGATGGCATCGCCTGCCCAGGTGCGGGAAGAATCGCAGACGTCGTGCGCCGAAGCAGCACGAGGAATTGCGCCGCGCCATGTCGAATCCGTACAGCTGCCGGTGCATATCCAGGCATCATCACCACCGTCCCAGTTCGATCACCGGCGCACGCCCACTCAGCCAGGGGTGTATCGGCCAACCACACCTGCCGGGCTGCCCGGCGCCCGCCGGAAGCCCGGCAGCACGACCAGCCGGGGAAGATCAAACGCTGGTGCCTGGGGACCGCTCCGGCATCAACAGGCACGAGAGTGGCTGAGAGAGGTATGTGGGCTCCGCCGACGTTGCTCGGGAGCCGTTCGTGGCCGCGTCCGCTTCATCCTTCCCTGCAAACCCGCAACCGCCTGCTGGCAACCCTGTCGCCGGACAGGCTGGCTCTCCTGTGGCTACAGCTGGCACTGGTCAAGCCTGAGATCCGCCAGTTCCTGCACTGCCGGAAGAGGTGATCAGCACCGTCTTTGGTGAAAGCGATCCGGCGAGTGATGAGGCTCCCTGTTCAACTTCGCGAAGCCAACGCCACGGCATCGGCACCAGCAGCAAGGCGCATCGGGCAGGATGGATCGTTCGCCGCCCGCCATACCGCTTCCGCCACATCAAGGGCCCGCGTGACCTCTGAGGACTGCTGCCATCCTGCGAAAACGCGCTCCGCCAGGCCGGCATACGCCTCGGGAATACCGTTCTGCATGCGCGCTCGGGCATTCTCGCCGAACCGGGTCTCCGGAGCGCGCCCCGGGAGCACCAGACGCACGCGCACGTCGAACTGCTCCAGTTCCAGCGCCAGACACTCGGTGAAGGCATTCACCGCCGCTTTGCTTGCCGTGTACACCGAGAGCAGGTGCAGCGGCTTCAGTGTCACGCTCGACGTGACGTTGACGATGACACCCGACCTCTGCTGCCTGAACTGCGGCAGTACTGCCTGCGTCATGGCGATCGTACCGAGCGTGTTCGTCTCGAAGAGCTCGCGGGCAGCGTCCATCGAGATGCCTTCCAGCGCATTCAACAGACCGATCCCTGCATTGTTCACCAGGACGTCGATCGGCCCGGCTTCATCCACGGCCCGGTGGATGCTTTCCGGATCGGTGACATCAAGTGGCACGACGCGCAGGCGTTCAGAGCGGGGCAGGAGGTCTTCGCGCGGCGTGCGCATCGAGGCGATGACCGTCCAATCGCGATCCAGGAAGTAGCGCGCGGTCTCGAGGCCGAACCCGGATGAGCATCCGGTGATGAAGATGGTTTTCATGAGGACTTCAGCTCCGTCATCTATCCGATTGACGATAGGCCGCCGCTGCCGGACTCTCTACAATCCAAAATCCAGATTTCATTCGCAGGAGTCCAGACATGATTGACCCGCTCGCTCAGGTGGTCGGCCTGCTCCAGCCGAGCGCCTCGTTCTCGAAAGTCGTGAACGGAGCAGGCTCTTGGCTGGTCCGCCGCTCGGAAGCCGGACGTCCCTTCTACTGCGTGATCCTCGACGGCTCATGCCGCCTTTCGGTCCGGGAACAGGAGTGGGTCATCCTCGAAAGGGGTGATTTCGTCCTGATCCCCTCGGCCTATGACTTCACAACCTCAAGCCTTGAGCCGAAGCCGACGGGAGACGTGGCGACCGTACCGGTCGAGCTGCGCCCCGGCGTGTTCCAGCTGGGCAGCCGCGTCGGCCCACTCAATGTTCGGATGCTCGTGGGCTACTGCGCCTTCGGCTCATGCGATGCGGCCTTGTTGGTGTCGCTCCTTCCGCAGCTCGTGCACGTACGCGGAGAGAAGAGGCTGACCACCCTTGTGCAACTCTTGGACGAGGAATCCCGTGGGGATCGGCCCGCACGAGACGTGATCCTGGCGCGTCTCATTGAGGTTCTGCTGATCGAGGCTCTGCGCTCCATGGCGGGACCTGCGGCGGCCCCTGGCCTCTTGCGAGGACTAGCCGATGAACGTCTCGCCATCGCTCTAAGGCGGATGCATGAGCGACCGACCTGGCCATGGACGGTTGCGCAGCTGGCGAAAGAAGCAGCGCTCTCCCGGTCGGCCTTTTTCGAGCGATTCAGACGAGCGGTCGGCGTCGCTCCGATGGAGTATCTGCTCCATTGGCGCATGGCTTTGGCGAAGGATCTGCTGCGTCGCAAAGAGGGCGGCATTGCCGAGGTCGCCGACCGTGTGGGCTACAGCTCGGCAAGCACGTTCAGCGTCGCGTTCGCGCGCCATGTCGGCCTGCCGCCGACGGCCTATGCGCGCGAGCAGTGGCTGGAACGATCCTCCTCGCCTCTGCAGGGCGCGGCTTGAACGTCACCTCTAGGGCCCGCTCTTCCTTAATGTCGCTCCAGGCCTCGTTGATTTGGCTTCTCCAATACTCTGCTTCCGCTTCCTCCACGGTTCGTGAACCGCATTTCTGCGCGGGGCTCCCTCCAAGTGGGCCCGCCGCAACCAAGTGCTCAGCAACGGCAAGATGTACGGCTTGGAGCGTCGAGGGCACGTCCGAAAACTGTCGTGCGAAGGCTGGAAGGCTTCCTCGGCTAGTTGGTCAAGTTCGTTCGGCAAGTCAGACATCGGCTGGCTGATGCAGCATTCATCCTATGGTGAACACGTTGTTCTGGTGCCATCCCTGCTCTGGCTGCTGTGCCAGATTTTACACCTGAAATGCCGATCAAGACTAAATCCGGCAGGATTCTGTATTTTTCATTTCCGTTGCGATAAGAGACCTTCCTCCGCATCTTGCCCATCTACAATGGGGAAGGTTGGGCATGCGGTTGAGAGGATCATGGGCGCTGGCAGCGTTGCTCGGCATGACGGGCAGCGCATTGGTGGCCGACAGCGTGGCGGCAGCAGGGCACAAGCTGGCCTTCATCGAAGGCGACGTCCTGATCAACCGCTATCCGGAGAGCAGCGGCAACGATCTGCTGACGGGTGGGCTTGGGGCGGCGGGCCTGGCCGGGCCGGCACCTCAGTTCTCCAACCCGGCCGATCCGGAAGCCCTAAGGACGGCCGCGATCTACGGCAACTACCGGGCCCTGGTCGACACGACCACCGGGGGTGGCTACGGCCGGCTGTACGGTCCCCTGGTGGCGCCGACCATGGCCGATGCGAGCGGGAAGATCTACGGTGTGGAATATCTCGCGTTCGCCAGTGACCGGAGCGGCGATCGCAGCGTCACGCTCATGGTCCAGATCCCCGAGGCGTTCGATCCCGCCAAGGCCTGCATCGTGACGGGCCCCTCGTCGGGCTCGCGCGGCATCTACGGGGCCATCGGAACATCCGGGGAATGGGGCCTGAAGCATGGCTGCGCCGTCGCCTATACCGACAAAGGGACGGGCACCGGGGCGCACAACCTGGAGCGGGACACGGTCGGTCTGCTGCGGGGTGAGCGGGCCGATGCGGATGCTGCCGGGCAGTCGTCCACCTTCACCGCAGACCTGAGCGATCAAGAGCAGGCACGCCTCAACGAGCGCTTCCCCGACCGCTGGGCCTGGAAGCATGCGCACTCCCGACGCAATCCCGAGGCACATTGGGACGACCATGTGCTCCTGTCGCTGCAGTTCGCGCTGTGGGCGCTGAACGCCGAGTTCGTCGACGAGCGCGCCGGTGGCGGAGCACCCCGCTTCAACTGGGCGAACACGCTCGTGATCGCGTCCAGTGTATCCAATGGCGGTGCCGCCTCGCTACGGGCGGCGGAGATTGCGCCCAAGGGCATGATCGACGGCGTGGTGGTGTCCGAACCGAACGTGAACCCTGTCCCTGATCGACGTTTCGCCATCCGACAGGGTCGCGAGGAGCCGCTGCGACGGCACAGCCTGCCGCTCTACGACTATCTCACCCTGATCGACCTGTATCAGGGCTGCGCCATCCTTGCTTCCGGCAACGCCAGCGCGCCCTTCAACCTGACGCCAGTCGAGCTTGGGCAGAACCGCTGCAATGCGCTGGCGGCACGAGGTCTCTTGAAAGGCTCGACGGTGTCGGAACGGGCGCTGGAGGCGCAGGCAATCATCAACGGCTACGGCATCCTGCCCGAGCAGAACGACGTGGCGCCGGCCTACTGGAACTTCTACGTCGCTCAAGCGGTCGCGGTCACTTACGCCAACGCCTATGCGCGGGCGCCCGTGGAGGACAATCTCTGTGGATTCTCCTTCGCTGCGACCGATGGCACCGCGACCAGTACGACCTTCAATCAGATCATTCCCCTGCCGCCGGCCAGCGAAGCGATCCTGTTCGCGACGGCCAACGGCATCCCGCCCACTGGCGGGATCAACGTGGTCAACAACGATTCACCGGGCGGCGCCGTCCGCGACCAGGTCTCCCGGTCGCGCTCGAGCGGGCTGGCGGACCAGAACCTGGACGGGCATCTCTGCCTGCGCTCGCTGCTCGGCGGCCGGCCCTATGTCGGGTCGTCCGGCAGCCCGGGAAACAGCCTGGATCACTCGATCCGCCAGATCCTGGCCGACGGCAAGCTGAACGGCATCCCGGCCATCCTGCTCCATGGCCGCGACGACGCGCTGATCGCGCCCAATCACAGCTCACGGCCGTATGTTGCGCTGAGCCGGCTGCGTGACGGTCGCCGGTCGAACATCTCCTATGTGGAGGTCACCAATGCTCAGCATCTGGATGCGTTCAACGCTTTTCCGGGCTTCGACGAGCGGTTCATTCCGCTGCACTACTATTTCGTGCAGGCGCTGGACCAGATGTATGCGCACCTGACCAAGGGCCGCGATCTGCCGCCCAGCCAGGTCGTCCACACGGTCCCCCGCGGACGGACAGGCGACACGGTGCCTGCCATCGAGCACGCCAACCTGCCCCCGATCCAGATGCGGCCCGAGGCTGCGGCACGGATCACCTTCGACGGGCGGACCCTGTTCATTCCGGACTGATCCTCAAGGCGCTGCTCGTCGAGGTTGCCTGAGGCAGCGCGATGGGTAGCATGCGCATCGGACACCAGGGCGATGGCGCGGACCGCTCGATTGCCCTGTCGCCTTGAGGCTTAACGACGGAATAGCCGATCATTTTGTTTCGCAGGGAGGCAAATGAACAACGATATTATTCTGTCCGCACATTCTTTGAGCAAAGAATTCAAAGGCTTCATCGCGGTCGACAGCGTCGATCTAGACATAAGGCGCGGCTCGATCCATGCCCTGATCGGCCCCAACGGCGCCGGCAAGACGACTTGCTTCAACCTGCTTACCAAGTTCCTCCAGCCTACCCAGGGCACCATCACCTTCAACGGCCGGGACATCACCAGGATGTCGCCGGCGGACATCGCGCGGCTGGGGCTGGTGCGGTCGTTCCAGATCTCGGCCGTCTTTCCGCACCTGACTGCCCTGGAGAATGTGCGGATCGCGCTGCAGCGCCAGCGCGGGGACAGCTTCGACTTCTGGCGGTCCGAGCGGGTGCTGTCGGCATTCGACGACAGGGCGGCGGCCCTACTCGATGATGTCGGATTGAGCCGGTTCACGGCGGTTGCAGCCGGCGAACTTCCCTATGGACGCAAGCGCGCGCTGGAGATCGCCACGACGCTGGCGCTGGAGCCGGAGATGCTCCTGCTCGACGAGCCCATGGCGGGAATGGCCCAGGAAGACGTGGAGCGCATCTCGGCCTTGATCCGGCGCATCGCGGCGAACCGCACCATCCTGATGGTGGAGCATAATCTGTCGGTGGTCGCTTCCCTGTCGCACCACATCACCGTCCTGGCACGCGGCAAGATCCTGGCCGAAGGGGACTATGCCGCCGTGTCGAAGAATCCTGACGTCATTGAAGCCTATATTGGGGCAGGTCATGCCTGAGGCCGCACTAATGGAGCACGCTCCCGTGGCCGAGGCTGACGGCCTGTTGCTTTCGGTCAGGGACCTGCATGGCTGGTACGGCGAGAGCCACGTCCTTCATGGCATCGCGTTCGACGTGCGCGCCGGCGAGGTCGTGACGCTGCTGGGCCGCAATGGTGCCGGCAAGACCACGACGCTCAAGGCCATCATGGGGATCCTGCCCAAGCGAAAGGGCTCGGTGGTCTTCGACGGACGCCAGACGATCGGCCTGCCCTCGCGGGCCATCGCCCGTGCCGGCATCGCCTTCTGCCCCGAGGAACGGGGCATCTTCTCCAGCCTCTCGGTGGAGGAGAACCTCATGCTGCCGCCCAAGGTGCGGCACGGAGGCCTCTCGGTCGACCAGGTCTTCGAGTTGTTCCCCAACCTGAAGGAGCGGCTGTCGAGCCAGGGCACTAAGCTTTCCGGGGGCGAGCAGCAGATGCTGGCGATCGGCCGAATCCTGCGTACCGGTGCCAAGCTGCTGCTCCTCGACGAGCCGACCGAGGGGCTGGCACCCGTGATCGTCCAGCAGATCGGCAACACCATCGGCCGCCTCAAGCGGGAAGGCTTCACGATCGTGCTCGTGGAGCAGAACTTCCACTTCGCGGCATCGGTCGCGGATCGGCACTACGTGGTGGAGCAGGGAAAGGTCGTCGACGCGATCCGCAATGACGAGCTGGACCAGAATATCGACAAGCTACACCACTATCTCGGGGTGTAGCGCTCCGCTTTCGTCGGATCGAGCAGAAACAATCACAGGGAAGGCAGAACGATGAAGATCAAGAGCTTGATGCGGGCTGCCATAGCCGCATCATTTCTTTCGGGAACCATGCTGGCTGGCGTCGCCATGGCCGACACGGCCGTCAAGATCGGCGTGCTCAACGACCGCTCCGGCATCTATGCCGACCTTTCCGGTGAGGGATCCGTGGTCGCCGCGCGCATGGCGGTCGAGGATTTCAAGGCCGCCGAAAAGGGGATCACCGTCGAGATCGTCTCGGCCGACCATCAGAACAAGCCGGACATCGCCTCCACCATCGCGCGGCAGTGGTACGACCAGGAGGGCGTCGACATGATCACCGACGTACCTACGTCCTCGGCAGCTCTCGCAGTCAACGAGATCACGCGCGAGAAGAACAAGGTCTTCATCAACTCCGGCGCTGCCACATCCGACCTTACCGGCAAGCAATGCTCGCCCAATACCGTGCACTGGACCTACGACACCTATGCCCTGGCCCACGGTACGGGTGGCGCGATGGTGGAAGCGGGCGGGAAGAAATGGTTCTTCCTGACCGCCGACTACGCCTTCGGCCATGCACTCGAGCGTGACACCACCGCCGTGGTCGAGGCTGCGGGCGGTGAAGTCGTCGGCAGCGTCCGACATCCGTTCCCCGGCACCGACTTTTCCTCCTTCCTGCTGCAGGCGCAGTCTTCCGGGGCCGACGTGATTGGACTGGCGAATGCCGGCGGCGACACGATCAACTCGATCAAGCAGGCTTCCGAGTTCGGCATCACCCAGGGCGGCCAGGCGCTGGCCGGACTCCTGGTATTCCTCACCGACGTCCATGCGCTGGGCCTGGATACCGCCCAAGGCCTGGTGCTGACGGAAAGCTTCTACTGGGACCTGAACGACGATACCCGCGCCTGGTCCAAGCGCTTCGCCGAGGCGCATGATGGTGACATGCCGACCATGGTGCAGGCCGGGGTCTATGCCGGCGTGCTCCACTATCTGAATGCGATCGAGGCGGTGGGCGGTAAGGATCCCCAGGCCGTCATGGCCAAGATGAAGGAAATGCCCACGGACGACCCGCTGTTCGGCCAGGGCTCGGTTCGCGAGGATGGGCGCAAGCTGCAGAACATGTACTTGTTCAAGGTGAAGACACCGGACCAGTCGAAGGCCCCGTGGGACTATTACGAGCTGGTCGCTACCATCCCGCCGGAAAAGGCTTGGCGCCCGCTGGCCGAGGGTGGCTGCCCGTTCGTGAAGTAAGGGACGTGGCAGGGCTGTGCCGCGTCGGCCGGCACAGCCCGCGCTTGTTTCGATCCCCTGACCGTAGGACGGGCTCATGTTCGAGCTATTGGGAATCCCGCCGCAGGCATTGTTCGGCCAGCTTCTGCTCGGCCTGATCAACGGCTCGTTCTATGCCCTGCTGAGCCTCGGCCTTGCGATCATCTTCGGCCTGCTCAACATCATCAACTTTACCCATGGCGCGCAGTACATGATGGGCGCCTTTGTCGCGTGGATGCTGCTCAACTATCTCGGCATCAACTATTGGGCGGCGCTCGTCCTGGTGCCGGTCATCGTCGGCATCAGCGGCGTCATCATCGAGCGGCTCCTGATCTCGCGGCTGTACCATCTCGACCATCTCTACGGGCTGCTGCTCACCTTCGGCCTGGCGCTGATCATCCAAGGGCTGTTTCGCAACGAGTACGGCATCTCCGGGCTGCCCTACCAGATCCCGAGCCAGCTATCGGGCGGCCAGAACCTGGGCTTCATGTTCCTGCCGAACTATCGCGGCTGGGTAATCGTCGCCTCCCTGGTCGTCTGCCTCGCCACCTGGTTCGTGATCGAGAAGACCAGGCTCGGTGCGTACCTGCGGGCGGCCACGGAGAACCCGACCCTGGTCGGCGCCTTCGGCATCAACGTCCCGCGCCTGATCACGATTACCTATGGCTTCGGCGTGGGACTCGCCGCCTTTGCCGGCGTGCTGGCTGCACCGATCTACTCGGTCAATCCGAACATGGGGGCTGACCTGATCATCGTCGTGTTCGCTGTCGTGGTGATCGGCGGCATGGGCTCGATCCTGGGCTCGATCGTCACCGGCTTCGGTCTTGGCGTCATCGAGGGGCTGACCAGGGTCTTCTATCCCGAGGGTTCGGCGGTGGTGATCTTCGTGATCATGGCGATCGTGCTGCTGGTGAAACCGGCCGGGCTGTTCGGGAGGACCGCGTGATGGCGAAAACCGAGGCAGTGCTTCCGTCGGCGCACGTACGGCCCGTGGCCGCAGGCGGGATGCCGCGTCATCACATGGCGATCTTCCTTGGCTTGCTGCTATTGGGCCTGGTGGGGCCGTTCGTCCTTTATCCCGTCTTCCTGATGAAGATCCTGTGCTTCGCGCTGTTCGCCTGCGCCTTCAACCTGCTGCTCGGGTTCGGCGGACTGCTTTCGTTTGGGCACGCCGCCTATTTCGGCTCGGCAAGCTATGTCAGTGCCTATGCCGCCAAGGCCTGGGGGCTGAACCCGGAACTCGCGATCCTGCTCGGGACGGCGGCGGCCGCTTTCCTCGGCCTGGTGTTCGGCTCGTTGGCCATCCGCCGGCAGGGAATCTATTTCGCGATGGTGACCCTGGCCTTCGCGCAGATGGTGTTCTTCTTTTCAGTCCAGGCCCCCTTCACCGGTGGCGAGGACGGCATCCAGTCCGTGCCGCGCGGCCACCTTCTGGGCCTCTTTGATCTTGGGCCCGACCGCAACCTCTACTTCTTCGTGCTGGCCATTGTGTTCGGCGGCCTGCTTGTGATCTACCGGATCATCCATTCACCGTTCGGGCAGGTGCTGAAGGCCATTCGGGACAACGAGCCGCGCTCGGTGTCGCTGGGCTACCGGGTGAACCAGTACAAGCTGGCCGTGTTCGTGCTATCGGCGGCGCTGGCCGGGCTTGCGGGTGCCACCAAGGCGATCGTGTTCCAGCTGGCCTCCCTGACCGATGTCTATTGGACCATGTCCGGCGAAGTGGTGCTGATGACGCTGCTTGGCGGCATGGGCACGGTCTTCGGTCCGCTGGTGGGCGCCGCGATCATCGTGACCATGCAGAACTACCTGGCAACGTTCGGCGCATGGGTCACGATCATCCAGGGGATCATCTTCGTCGTCAGCGTGCTGCTGTTCCGCCAGGGAGTCGTGGGCGTGCTGGCCCAATGGTTGAAGAGACCGCTCTAGCAGGAAGTGGACGACGCGTCGGTCACCGCAACGGGGGTACCGCCGCCGCGAGGATCGAGACGTCGGTGCTTGGCAGCTCTCCCATGATCATCTGCCGGATCCCGACGACCCGTCGGTCGACCTCGGCCATGGACAGGCTCTGGTCGAATCCCAGGGCGATTTCCACGAAGAGCCGGCTGCCGGATCGCCGGGTCCGGATGCCATCGAGGCTGTCATAGGCATCGAAGTGGTGGATCAGCGCGCGCAGAATCAGGATCTGCGCAGCTTCGTCGACGGCGCGGTCGAGCAGGTCCGGCAGTCCTGCGCGGAACATCCGGATCGCGATCAGCAGGATGAAGCCGGACACGAACAAGGCGCCCACGAGATCCGAATAGGCGGCGATGACGGGGTCGTTCGCAACGGCCGAGATGGTCATCGTGACCTGGACGAAGGCTGATGACACGAGCTTGGTGAAACGCGCCCGCAATTGCGCCTGCATGATCAAGGAGCGCTCGCCCTTCGCTGCCTGCCGGATCTCGTCCCAGGCGGCGAAATTGATGAACGTATTGATGGCGCCCAGGCAGGCAGCCGTCGCGAGCCCCAGCGGGGAAGCATGGCTCTGCCCTTCGAGCAGGAGCGAGAATGCACCGTGCGCGATCCAGGCCGCACCACCCACCATCCCCGCAGCGATGATGAGGTTGCACATCTGTTCGAGCTTGCCGGCACCGAACTCGAACTCGACCAGCAAGCCGCGGTGGATCCGGCGAAGCACCACCAGGGAGTAGCCTTCGATGGCGATCATCAGGATGCCGCGGATCGCCTCGGCAAGGCTCGTCAGCGAGCCACCGATCAGGCCTGCCAGGAGGATCGGCAGTACGATGCTCGAATCAGCCGTGAGCGCGAATAGGATGGAACGTTCGCGATGCCGCTCTTCAGGGCTGACGGCACGCATCGTCAGTAGCTCATGCTCAGATGCCCAGGCGGGCGCGCAGGACGTCGAACACGCCGATGCCGGGGAACTCGACGTGGGCAGCCTGGCCGATCGGGCAGGCCATGACGTCCTCCGGCGTGTGCTCCAGCCTCAGGATCACCTAGCCGATGCCCGGTCGCCTCCCCTTGGCGATCGCCGCCAGGTCCACATCGCCGATGGTTGCGGCGGCACCACGGGCGAGCAGGACCTCGGCGCGTCGCACCCGGTTCTCGCCTTCGAGCATCACGTCGGCCGGCATGGACGGACGGACCAGGGCCGCCTCCACGTCGCTCACGGGGACGTCGACCAGCATGATGCTGCAGTCCACCCACTTGGCCACCGGTGCGCCGACATCCACGGTCGAACCCGCACCTGCGATGATGCTCCAGACCAGCGCATCCGGCGGCACGCTCACGATGCCGACACTCGCCTTCTCGTAGGCCTCGCCAGCCGCCTTCGCCACGGCGCGTGCTTCCAATAGCTTCGCCTGGGCACCGGCGAGGTCGCTGGTGGCCCTGGTCAGCTCCAGCTTCAGCGCAGCGACGCTCCGCATGGCCCAGTCAGGGTCGTTGCCGTTCTCCAGGAGCGGGATGCCCTCGGCGATGGCGCGCAGGCGAAGCTCTGCCCGGGCCAGGATCCCTTCCGGCTCGACCTGGAGCAGGGCCAGCTCCATGACCTCCACCTTCGCTTCGTCGATGGCAGCCTGCGAGGCCGTGCCGGTCCGGCCCAGCGCGATCTTGCGGTCCGTCATGCTCCGGACCAGCGCCAAGCGCTCGCCGATCAGCGCCAGCTCCTTCCTCGCGCCGGTGACGGTGACGTCGAGATCGTCAGCCAGCACCTTCACATGCCGTTCGACCAGCTCCTGCCTCTCTGATTGCAGCTTCGCCAACTGGTCGAGTTGCAGGTCCAGTTCGTGGACGTTGGCCTCCTCCAGCGCCACCTTTGCCTCAGCCTCGCTGAGCGCAGTGCGATCGGCGATGGCATTGCGGATCACGGCGATGCGGCCATCGGGCTTGACCCGCCGGCCGACATTCACGGGCAGCTCAGCGACCGTGCCGCGGATCGTCGCCGTCGCAACATGGATCCAGCTCGTCACCGCGGCATCCCGCGTGATCACCGAGCGGACATAGGGCGCGATCATCCAGCCGACATAGCCCGCCAGCAGGGCCAGGCCGATCCACCAGAACCCGCGATGTGGCAGCTTGCCATGTCGATCGGCCGGAACACCGACCGCCATGTCAGCCAAGGTCTGCAAATGACAAGGAATGCCCCGCGCGCCAGGGACCAGCTCCATCCATAGCGTCCAGCCTCATGACATATTTCCCCGATCCGTCCGGTAGAAAATCATGGGATCCGCCAATTTTCCATGCGGCATCCCTCGCCATGACGGCCAGGCACTGCGGAGCGGTGTGCACTGTTGCAGGCATGACCTGCAGGGACGACGCTACCTGCCGTACCCCGTGGAACCCGCCTTGAACGGGCTTCCGCGTGCCACGTCGGCACGCGTCAGGCCAATGTCGCGCAGCAGCCGGTCGTCAAGCTCTGCCAGGGTGCGGCGGTCCCGGGTCCAGCGAATGGCACGGGTAAAGGTACCTTCGAACGGGAGGCTCGGAGCGGCAAGCGCACGCAGCAGCAGAAGAGGGATCATCAGGTTGGCTCCCATTAATCCGGGTGAGCCACGACATTCGACTGGCCCGGCGGCATGATGCTACGTGCCCGGCCGAACCGTTCGCGTGCGCCGCCAGGTAGGGTGCGAGCGCGGGAGCAGACCGAAGGAGCGCCGGCGCCATGTCCAGCATATCCAGTTTCGCGCAGACGGCCGCGCTGGTCGGCGACCCGGCGCGGGCCAACATGCTGATCGCCTTGATGGATGGTCGCGCATTGACCGCGACCGAACTGGCGCACGCGGCCGGGGTGGCCCCGCAGACGGCCAGCGGCCATCTTGCCCAGCTTGCCGCCGCCGGACTTCTGGCCATCGAGCGGCAGGGGCGGCATCGCTACCACCGACTTGCGTCGCCTGCGGTCGCGCGTATGCTGGAGACCATCATGGCCGTGGTCGGCCTTGATGCAGGACCGAGCCGGCCGCCGCCCATCGTCGGCCCACGGGACAAGGCGCTGCGGATCGCCCGCACCTGCTACGATCATCTCGCCGGCTGGCTGGCCGTGGCAATGGCCGACGTAATGGTTGCGCGCGGCCAGCTCGAACTTTCAGCCGATGGTGGCGTGGTGACGGAGGAGGGCATGGCATTCCTGCGCTCGCTCGGCCTGGGCCTGGACACTGCGGCAAGCACTACTACCCACAGGAACGGCCGCTCCCGGATGTTCTGCCGGCCCTGCCTCGACTGGAGCGAGCGGCGGGCGCACGTGGCTGGCATGGTGGGTGCGGCGCTCTGCGCCCGCTGCCTGGAGCTCGGCTGGGTGCGTCGCCTGCAGGGCACCCGCGCGCTGTCGGTCACGCCAGAAGGCTGGCGTGGTCTTCATTCGGCCTTCGGTGTCAGGATCGACGAGGCCCGGGTATGACCGTCCTGCCCTAGGCCTGTCAGGGTGCGGCGGACCGCACCCAGTCCCAGCTGTCCAGGATCCATGCAGGCTGAAGCTCGTGCCCGTTCGGGTGCAGGCAGAGCCGAAGATCATGGCTGCTTTTGCATCCTTCCCAGATGCGGCACATGAGGACGCCGCTCCTCTCGAACCGGCTCGGGGCGGTCGGGCAGCCGTTCAGCTGCCGCAGGCGTGCCATGCCGGCGAAGATGTCTCCCTGCACGTAGCCCGGGACTGGCTGCCGTCCCTCCAGCGGGACCGTTGCATCGGTCAGGCCATGGATGTGCATCAGGTTGACTGGCCCGCCGCAGTGCCGCCGCATCGGCAGCCAGAAGGCACCGCCGACAGGAACGAACGCCGCAAACTCCTGCCGGTCGTCGCAGGCCATGTACCAGACCATCGAGCCGCCGATGGAAAAGCCTGTTGCCCATAGCCGTGTCTGGTCAACGGGAAGGCGGGCCCGAACGTCCGCGAGCACCGCGTGCACAAAGGCCAGCTCGTCCCGCGCCGGCTTGGCCAGCCCCGCTAAGGGGTCGGCACCCGGGAACGACCAGTCCCCGTTCAGCCCATCCGGTGCGATCAGCAGAACCCCCGCCTCGGAGAACGCCCGGCTTAGCCCTTCATCCGCCATGACCGCCGCGGCCGATCCCTGCCAGCCATGGAAGAAGACAGCAGCTGGAAGCGCCGACCTGCCATCCCATCCCTCTGGTGCCCTGATCCTGTAGCGGCCACCCGGTAGCAGACAGTCCGTCGCCGCGTCGCACGCTGTCACGGGTGGAGCGTTCGCCAGGCAGAAAAGAGCCAATGCCATGCCTGCCATCGCCACACGCCGACATGCGGCGGCCAACCGATCCCGTGGCCATGAGCGCTCGGTCAATCAGTGCCTCCAAGCCGGCTGACCCGTCGCATCCGGCCGTATGCCGGAACGGTTTGACACGCCCGCCTCCGCCATTCCACTCTTGCCCACCTGTGGGTGCCGCTCCAGCGGCTCCGCAGGGCAATGCCGTCTGCCGGGCTGGGCGAGATGAAGGACTTCGCACCCGATGTTCGTCCCGTGCCGATGGAGGGACATGGAGCCTACAATCGCAGTTCCATCGTCCAAGCGGCTGGATCGATGGCGGCGGTCGCCCATTTCGAGCAGGCCGCACAGGTCGCCGATCTCCCGTCGTCCGGACCCATCGTCATTGCGGATTATGGTTGTTCGCAGGGCGGCAACTCGTTGGCGCCAATGGAAGCGGGCATTCGCACCCTGCGGGGGCGAGTTGGACCCGACCAGGAAATCTCCGTCATCCATACGGATCTTCCCGACAATGACTTCCAGGCCCTGTTCCGGACGCTTGACACCGACAAGAGAAGCTACCTCAGGCACGATGCCGCGACCTTCGCGTCGGCTGTCGGACGATCGTTCTACGGGCAGATCCTTCCGTCGGGTTGTGTGACGCTCGGATGGAGTTCCTGGGCCGTCCAGTGGCTGAGCAGACTCCCGGGTTTCATTCCGGATCAGGTGCAGGTTGCCTTCAGCCGCGATCCGGTGACGCGCGCGGCCTTTGCCGCGCAGGCGGCCGAGGACTGGCGGACCTTCCTCACCCATCGCGGCCGCGAGCTTCGGCCCGGCGGGCGGCTGGTCGTCCTGACGATGGCCCTCACGGAGGCGGGAGAGTTCGGCTACGGTCCCATCCTCGAGGCGATCTACGCGACGCTGCGCCGGCTTGTCGACGAGGGCTGGCTGAGCCCGGTCGAGTTGCACAGGATGGCGATCCCCACCGTCGGCCGCAGCCTTGCGGACATCGGCGCACCTTTCGCGGCCAGCGGGCGCTTCGCCGGCCTTTCGGTGGAGCATGTCGAGCTGTTCCTGAGCGAGGACACGATCTGGCAGATGTTCCAGAGCGACTGCGATGCTCATGCCTTTGGCGCACGCTGGGCGGCTTTCTCGCGCGCTTCCGTTCTTCCGACCTTGGCGCAGGCGCTGGAGGATGGCCGGGACGGTCCACGGGCAGTCCAGTTTGTCGCCATGGTGGAAGCGGGGATGGCCGCCGCCCTGGCGGCAGCACCTCAGCCCATGGTCATTCCGCTTGCTACGGTCGTGCTCGCGAAGGATCCATCATGATCCGCCGTCGGTGGTGGAGCCCGTCCCGAGCCTGCCGAGATGCTTCCAGCCACTTCAGGCATGACGGAGATCGGGAATGGGCTCATTCGACGGCAAGGTCGCCTTGGTCACGGGGGCAGCCCGGGGATTGGGCAGGGTGACGGCACTGGCCTTTGCGCGTGAAGGTGCGCGCGTCGTCCTCACGGACATTGACGAGGCCGGTGGTGCCCGATCGCTGGAGCTGCTCAGGGCGGAGGGAGGCGAAGGGATCTTCCTGCGCGCCGACGTGCGGGTCGAGCGCGATGCGGAGGAGATGGTCGGCAAGACCGTCGAGCGGTACGGGCGGCTCGACTGCGCGGTGAACAATGCGGCGGTAGTGCGCTTCGCTCCGATCGTCGAGGAGACCAGCGAGAGCTTCGACCTCCACGTGGACACCAACCTGCGCGGCGTCTTCTATGCGATGAAGCACGAGATCCGTCAGATGCTGAAGAACGGCGGCGGGGCGATCGTCAACCAGTCGTCGATCACCGGCAGCCTGACCGGGAACGCCAACGAGAGCATCTACGCGGCGACCAAGGGCGGCGTCGATGCACTGACCAAGTCGGTCGCCCTGGAAGTCGCCAAGAACAATATCAGCGTCAATGCGATCGCGGCCTGCGGCATCGATGCGCCGGGCGATGTCTTCCACCAGTGGATGGAGCGGGAGAACATCAAGCCGGAGGAAGCCGGCAAGCTGTTCCCCATCGGCAGGATGGGCAAGGCCGAGGAACTGACGGCCGCCGTTCTCTTCCTCTGTTCGGAACAGGCACGCTTCATCGTCGGCCATATCCTGGTCGTCGACGGCGGCTGGATCGCGCACTGACATGCGGCGCGGCTTCGGCGCGAGTGTCCTGTAGATCAGCCACAATATCTATGACGGCAACTGCAGCGCCCAAAGACGGTGATAAACATCACCGCTTCACGCATTTACCTTCTGCTATGCTGGATCAGCTCGAAGGAGATGATCATGGCAGAGTTCATTGGCACGATCGCGAGTGATACGTTATCCGGTACGATCAATGACGACCGGATCTATGGGCTTGGTGGTGACGATCATCTTTCCGGCTTGGCCGGCAACGATGTCATCTATGGGGATGGCAAAGCTCCATTAGTCATTGGTTCAACACATCAGATTACAGCGAGCAGAGCATTTGTTCTTCCGGACCTGTTCGAAGCATCTGGCCACGACACGCTTCTCGGCGGCAACAGCGAAGACACGCTCCATGGTGGCGGCGGCAATGACGTGCTGCACGGAGGGGCCGGCCGCGATGCCCTCTATGGCGGGAGTGGCTTCGACCTCGCCAGGTACACGGATGCGCCGTCCAGGATCGTCGCGAACCTCGGCTCACATTTCTCCAGTGGCGGCGGTGACAGCGATACGCTCTTCGACGTCGAAGGGCTGGAGGGAACGGCCTTCGACGACATCATCCTCGGCGACGACGGCATGAACCTCATCAGGGGTGGCGCCGGCAGGGATGACCTTTTCGGGTATGGCGGCAACGACCAGATCGCAGGGAAGGAGGGCGTCGACAAGCTGCACGGCGGCGGAGGCGACGACGTTCTATCGGAACTCGATGCGGGCAATCTCCTCGACGGCGAAAGCGGCCGCGATCAGGCCTTCTTCGGCGGGTCGAACGCCCAGCTCTCGGTCGATCTCGCGGCCGGGACATGCACCTTGGGAGGCGGCGCCAACACGCTTCTGAGCATCGAGGGCATCTCCGGGGCTAACAGCTCCAACTACCTGCTCGGCGACACCAACGCGAACCGCTTCCTCGGCGGCCAGTTCGACGATTTCATGGACGGCCGGGGTGGCGCCGACCGCCTGCGGGGCTTGGCCGGAAGCGATACGCTCTATGGAGCAGGCGGCGCCGACGAGTTGTTCGGAGATGACGGCAATGACCGCCTGCATGGTCAGGCAGGCGACGACATCATCGCGGGCGGCGACGGCAGCGACCAGATCAGCGACTTCGAGGGCAGCAACCAGATCCGAGCCGGGTCAGGCAATGATGACGTCGCTGGCACCGGTGCCCTGTTCGGTGACGCTGGAGACGACAAGCTCACCGGTTACGGCTCCACCCTGCTCGACGGCGGGGCCGGCCACGACCATCTGTGGTGCGGCACCGGTGCGCAGCGCGTCGACTACAATTCCACCAGCGAAGACAATCCGAGCCCGGAGTCGCCACTGAACTTCAACGAGATCATCTTCGCCTTCAACGGGAACGAAGGGGACGAGATCGACGTCTCCACCATCGACGCCAACCTGAACGTCAGCGGCAACCAGGCCTTCACCTTCGTAGGGAGCACGCCGGTCGACCGGGCAGGCGAGATCGGGCTCCTGGTCTCCGGCGGGGTCACCTACCTGGTGGCCGAGACGTCCGGCACGGCCGGACTGGAGATGCAGGTCCAGCTGTCGCAGGCGGTCATCGGAGCCGGCGACGTCATCCTCTGAGCAAGACGCCGCAGCGGAGGCAGCAGGGGCCAATCCACATCTCGAGGGCACGGCCGTGCATGTCCACGCCGGTGGTCGCGGCCTCTGCCAAGCTACTTCCCATCGGGATTCAGCCGGCGCTTCAACTCCTGGGCCGGCACGCAGATTTGGCCCGTCTCCTTCAGGCCGTGCGTGCCACAAAAAGCCAGCGCCTTGGTGCCGGACAGGCGCGGATCCACGACCATGCCCAGCCAGTCGCCAGTGGGACGAAGCCGGATGTCGAGATAGCCGAATTCGTTCGCGGCAAGCCCCTTGGCTGCCTCGCCGTCGACGTCGGCGGTAAACGGACCTGCGAGAGGGTTGTCGTTGAGCTGCGTCCCGCTGTTGCCGATCACCAGTTGGGGCGGCCGACCTGTCTCGAAGCTTACTGCCTCGAAGCGGTGCATGTGTCCTGCCAGGACCAGTTGCACGGAAGCCGGAAGGCTGCCGCCGCTGCTTTGCCGGAGCGCCTGCTGCAAGGCTGCGTTGGAGATGTCGAACTGTCCTGGCGACGCCCCCTGGTCCACTCCCCATATCGGCCGATGGCCGATGAGCCAGGTCAGCCTGTCGGCCGCCAGTTCCTGCACGGCCTCGAACTGCTGTGCATAGGTCGCGGTGAAGTTCGGGAACGTATCGCAGGCGTTCGCGGAATCCATGACCACCAGGTTGAGCCTGCCGAAGTCCACGCGATAGGGAGGGACGAAGACGAGGTTCGGCAATGGCTGGCCGCCAAGCTGTTGGACAGGGCAGCTGAGTTCTCCGCCCAGCAGGCTGGAGTGCGGATCCAGGAAGTAGAAGAAACCGGGGCCGGCACGGCTGCACAGTTCATGATTGCCCCGAGCGACGACCCAGGGCGCCCTGCTCAGCAGTGGTGCGGCGGGGTCGAAGAAGTCAGCTTGCCAGTTGGCCCAGCTGTCCCAGTTCTGGCTGCCGGAAACGTTCTGGCTGACATAGGAATCGCCCAACTGGCACTGGCGGTCGGCGGGTGCGCTGTCGCCGGCGTCGTAGACGTTCTCCTTTCTGTCTCCCACCGCGATCCTGCCGGGCGTCCCTCGGTAATTGTAGTCGCCTAGGTGAATGACAAGATCGGGTGCCGGATGGGCGGCCGCGGCAGCGAAGGTGCCAAACGGCCATGCCGCCGGATCTGTGCAGTCCTGGCTGCTGCCGCCCTTGCAGCCGGTATCGCCGAGCACGACGATATGTTGCGGCCCCGGGTCGGGCGCGATCGTCGGCAGGGCGATGTCGCTGCCCGCGATCGTCACGGCCTCGCCGAAACCGTACACCGCCTCGCAGACCTCCACGGGAAAGGTGGCGGGATTCGGGTTGGCGCGTGCCGTCATCTCGACCGACCCGTTTGTCCTGGCAAGGCGGGGACAATCCTGCCCCGCCGGAATGATCACGCGGGCAAGTGGCACGGTGCCGCCATCAGGGGCTGGCGCCAGAAGGACATAGGCCGCGTGGATCCCGGATCGCGCCGGAGCAGCCGAAGCGTGCGACGCCATGAGGCCGGCCAGGGCAGCAAGACCAGCGATGATCACCGAACATCGGGGACGACGCACCACTTCACCGCTCCCAGGCCGGTTCTTCGGCCCTGTCCAGATGAACCGGATGCCCAGCTTTTCACATCAGCGGCGGCGGCGCCATCCTGCCGATGACGACCTTGAACGAAGCATCCGGAGCCTGCGATCCAGACGCTTCCGCCAGACACGAATGCTCCCGATCTTCTCGTCCTACATTTCGACCACGACGTACTCGCCCTCGACGGAGACTGGGAAGGTCTCCGCCTGATAGGGCCCCTCCACGATCCGCGTGCCCGGCTCGACCGACACGGCATAGTTGCGCACCCGCATGCGTACAGGATCGCAGTAGGATTTGCCCGTGCGGACGTCGAACTCCCAGCCATGCCAGGGGCAGCGCACGATCTCGCCCTGCCGGGACAGCCGGTAGTTGCCGGGACCGCTCGAATCGACCAGGCTGGTCAGCTTGCCCCTGCAAAGGCTGCCGCCCTCGTGCGGGCACTTGTCGTAAAGGGCGAAGTACTCGCCCTTGACGTTGAAGACCGCGATCGGCCGGCCCCTGATCTCGACCAGCTTGCTACCGCCCACCGGGATCTCCCCGGTGGTGGCGACGACGTGCTTGGCCATCGGCTAGAGGCGGAACAGCTTGCGCGCGTTCTCCGAGCAGACCTTGCGCTGCTGCTCTGGCGTCAGCCCCTTGGGCAGGGCGCGCGCAGGGTCGTCAAAGTCCCAGTGCGGATAATCGGTCGCGAACAGCAGCCGGTCGAAGCCGACCTCCTCCATCAGCTCGATCAGGTGGCGCGGGTTCTCCGGCTCGTCCATCGGCTGGGTGGTGATGTAGAGCTGCTCCTTCAGGTATTCCGACGGCGGCCGCTTGAGGTGCGGGACCTCCGCGCGCAGCCGCGACCAGTGCTTGTCCAGCCGCCAGGTGAGCGGCGCCAGCCAGCCGAAGCCGCCCTCGATGTTGATGAACTTGATGTTGGGAAAGCGCTCGAACACGCCCTCCAGCACCAGGCTGGACACGACCGACTGGCAGGCCGCGGAATGACCGGTCATCTCTTCCAGGTAATAGGACGGCCAGCCGGTGCCGCTCACGGGGAAGCCGCTATAGCCGAACACGTGCATCGCCACCGGCAGGCCGTGCCGCTCGGCCGCCTCGTAGATCGGCCAGTAGCGCTTGCGGCCGAGTGGCTCGTTGGTGCGGGTCAGGAACAGCACCTGCGCGAAGCCTGGATCGCCCGCCCGCTTCTCGATCTCGGCCACCGACGCCTCGGCATCCTCGTAGGAGACGAGGATCGAGGCCTTCAGCCGCTTCTCCTGGTGCACCCAGGCATCGAGCTGCCACTGGTTGACGGCACTGACCATGGCCGTGGTGAACTCGGGGTCCTGGTCGGCCTGCCCGCTCGGATAGAGCGGGCTCATGATCGCGTACTCGATCCCGTACGGGTCGAGATAGTGCTCCCGCATGAACGGGAGGTCGCTGCCGGGCTGGCTGCCGTCCGGCACCCAGGCATCCCGGCGGGCGGCGCGGGGCGCTGCCTTGGGATAGGGATCACCATGGGTGAAGGCATGGCGCGGCCGGAGACCGTAGGTCTGGATCCGGTCCCACCAGCGCTGGCTGAGATAGGGCTTCAGGTCCTCCAGCGACTTGACGGTCGGATGGAGATCGCAGTCGATGATGCTCAGGCGCTGCGGCTTGGCCCGAACGGGGGCCGCTTCGAGGGCGGTCTCCGTCTGCGCATGGTCGAGAACCTCAAGGGTCATGTCGAACCTCCGAGACGCGGATAGGTGGCAAGCGGGTTGTCGATCATGATCTTGCGCTGCAGGCTCTCCGGGAACCCGGACGGGATCAGATCGTCGCCCTCGAACTGCCAATGAGGATAGTCCGAAGAGTAGAGGAGTAAATCGTCGGAGCCGAGATGATCGAGGACACGGGCGACCTGGGCCGGATCTGCGGGCGCGTCGAATGGCTGCAGGGTCAGCCGGATGCTCTCGCGCAGGATCTCGATCGGCGAGCGGTCGACCCAGGGCACCTCGATCCGAAGGCCCCGCCACCCCTTGGTGAACCGCCAGAGAAAGGTCGGCAGCCAGGTCACCCCGGACTCGGCCAGCACCACCTTCAGCTTCGGGAACTTCTGGAAGACGCCATGGCTGATCAGGCTCGCGATCTGCGCCTGGAAGGCCTGCCCCTGCGCGACATAGTCCTCGACATGGTAGGTGGGCCAACCCGACGCCGTCACCGGGTGGCGATAGGCGCTGCCAAGGTGCACGCAGATCGGCAGGCCATGGCGCTCGGCAGCCCGGTAGATCGGCCAGTGGAAGCTCTTGCCGAGCGGCAGCTCGCCCATGACCAGGACCAGCACCTGGACGAAGCGCTTGTCGCCGGCCAGCCGCTCGATCTCGTCGACCGCTAGTTCCGGGTTCTGCACGGGCACCACAATGGAGCCGCGAAGCCGCGGCTCCTTGGCCAGCCACTCCGCCGCCAGCCAATCGTTCACCGCCCGGGCGAAGGCCGCGGCCATGTTCTCGTCGTTGATCATCTGGATGCCGTAGAGGCAGTTGCAGATCGCGATCGAGGCGCCCCAGCGGTCCAGCAGTTCGGTCCTCATCCGGTCCACGCTCTCCGCGGCCCGGCCCTTCTCGTCCTGCCACTCCGGCCGGGCATTGATCGGCGCGCGCAGGGGAAAGCTGCGGTTCTCGAAGGTCTCCATGCCGCGCACGTCGACCATTTCCTGCCAGTAGGGGTCGAGGTAAGGCACGAGGGCCTGAATGTTCGGAACGTTCGGGTGGACGTCGCAGTCGATCGCACCGGCAGCGTTCATGGGCTTCTCCACCATCTCAACCTTTCACCGCGCCGAACGCCAGGCCACGCACCAGGTGACGCTGCAGGGCCATCATGAACAAGACGATCGGCAGCATGATTCCGATGGCCGCCGCAGCCGACAGCGACCAATAGTTGAGGTCTTCCGCCCCGTACTCCGCGATCGCCACCGGCAGGGTCTTGGTGTTGGGGCCGGTCAGCACCAGGGCGAACAGGAACTCGTTGTAGGCGAGCAGCAGGCTGAACAGCGATGTGATCCAGAGACCTGGACGCACGACCGGCAGGGCCACCTGGTAGAAGACCTGCCACAGGTTGCAGCCGTCGATACGCGCCGCCTCGTCCAGTTCCAGCGGCACGTCCATGAAGAAGGAGCGCATCATCCAGATCGTGAAGGGCTGGTTGATCGCCACCAGCGCCAGGATCATTGCCGGGTAGGTGTCGATCAGGCTCAGGCCTTGCGCCAGCACGAAGAACGGGATGGCCAGCAGGATATGCGGGAACATCCGCATCGCTAGCAGGCCGAACAGGATGCCGCGCGAACCACTACCCCGCATCCTGGACAATGCGAACGCCGCCATGGTCCCGATCGGAACCGAGATGCACACGACGGACACCGCAATGATCGCGCTGTTGATCAGGAACTGCCAGAACTGCTTCTCGACCCAGACCTGATAGTGGAACTCGAAGGTCGGCGTGAAGATCAGCTTCGGCGGCACCGAGAAGGCATCGACCGGCAGCTTGATCGAGGTCATGAACGCCCAGATCACCGGCGTCAGGTTGATCGCCGTGAACGCGCACAGCGCGATGAACAGGACGGTCTGCCAGAACGGTGAAGGCCGCATCAGAACGCCCCCTTGTCGCGCCGGTAGAGGACCGCGATCAGCAGCCCGATCGTCAGCGCCGAGAGCAGCAGCGTCAGCACGCCCAGCGCCGAGGCCTTGCCGATCTCAAGCAGACGGAAGGCCAGCGCGTAGGTATAGAGCGTGAGCGTTTCGGTGGCGCTCCCCGGGCCGCCGGCGGTCAGCACATAGATCGTGTCGAAAAACCGGAAGGCATCCATGATCCGGATGGACAGCACGAACAGGATGAGCGGCTTGATTGCTGGCAGCATGATCCGGGTCAGGATCGTCCAGTTGCCGGCTCCGTCCATCTGCGCCGATTCGATCTGGCTCGAATCCACGGTATTGAGGCCCGCGTAGAGCACCAGGATCATGAACGGCGTGAACTGCCAGGCATCAGCCAGGATCACCGTGAACCTCGCCCAGCCGGCACTGCCGAGCCAGTCCGGCGGGAAGACGTTGAAGCTCATGATGATCGCGTCGAGCAGGCCCCAGCGTCCGGTGAAGATCCAACGCAGGAACAGGGCCGCCACCACTGGCGTCACAATGTGCGGCAGAAACATCAGCAGGTTGAGCGCCTT
>JAESGR010000524.1_pt1 | contig 24335 bp, 18 predicted proteins | sample 9269771 | NCBI WGS metagenome assembly JAESGR01 (sample SAMN15739572, study PRJNA653492) | algae metagenome | isolation source: Chroococcus sp. CMT-3BRIN-NPC107 and co-occurring heterotrophs from well... | place: USA: Clark Mountains Wilderness, California | collected 2010-04-18 | reverse complement strand
AGTACAGGCGATCGGAGGTGTCGTAGTCGGTCGAGACCGTCTCCGGGTTGCAGTTGACCATGATGGTCTCGTAGCCGTCCTCGCGCATGGCGAGCGCGGCGTGGACGCAGCAGTAGTCGAACTCGATGCCCTGGCCGATGCGATTCGGGCCGCCGCCGAGGACCATGATCTTCCGCCGGTCGGTCGGCTCGGCCTCGCACTCCTCGTCGTAGCTCGAGTACATGTAGGCGGTCTGCGTCGCGAACTCGGCGGCGCAGGTGTCGACGCGCTTGTAGACCGGGCGGACGCCCAGGCCATGGCGCAGCGAACGGACCGCGGATTCGGTCGACCGCAGCAGCGTCGCCAGGCGCCGGTCGGAGAAGCCCTTCGCCTTGAGGTAGCGCATCTCCGCCGCCGAGAGGCTCTCGAGCACGCGGCCGGCGACAGCCGTCTCGCAGGCCACGATCTCCTCGATCTGGGCCAGGAACCACGGGTCGATCGCGGTCTCCTCGAAGATCTCCTCGGCGCTCATCCCGATGCGGAAGGCGTCGCCGACGTAGAGCAGGCGCTCGGGGCCCGCCTCGCCGATCTCCTGGACGATCTCCTCACGGTCGGTGCTGCGCTCGCTGAAGCCGTCGATGCCGGTCTCGAGCCCGCGCAGCGCCTTCTGCAGGCTCTCCTGGAAGGTGCGGCCCATGGCCATCACCTCGCCCACCGATTTCATCTGCGTCGTCAGGCGCGAGTCGGCGACAGGAAACTTCTCGAACGCGAAGCGCGGGATCTTGGTGACCACGTAATCGATCGACGGCTCGAAGCTCGCCGGCGTCGCGCCGCCGGTGATGTCGTTCTTCAGCTCGTCGAGCGTGTAGCCGACCGCGAGCTTGGCCGCGACCTTGGCGATCGGGAAGCCCGTGGCCTTCGACGCCAGCGCCGACGAGCGCGACACGCGCGGGTTCATCTCGATGACGACCATCCGGCCGTCCTTGGGGTTGACCGCGAACTGCACGTTCGAGCCGCCGGTCTCGACGCCGATCTCCCGCAGGATCGCGATCGACGCGTTCCTCATCAGCTGGTATTCCTTGTCGGTCAGCGTCTGCGCCGGAGCGACGGTGATCGAATCGCCCGTGTGGATGCCCATCGGGTCGAGGTTCTCGATCGAGCAGACGATGATGCAGTTGTCGGCCTTGTCGCGGACGACCTCCATCTCGAACTCCTTCCAGCCGATCAGGCTCTCCTCGATGAGGAGCTCGCTGGTCGGCGAGAGGTCGAGCCCGCGCTCGCAGATCTCCTCGAACTCGTCCGGGTTGTAGGCGATGCCGCCGCCGGTGCCGCCGAGCGTGAAGCTCGGCCGGATCACCATCGGAAAGCCGGTGCTGCCGGTCTCCTGCGTGATGCGGCGCTGGACCGCGAGCGCTTCGTCGAGCGAGTGGGCAATGCCCGACTTCGCCGAGGCCAGGCCGATGCCGGTCATCGCGTCCTTGAACTTGAGCCGGTCCTCGGCCTTCTCGATCGCCTTCTCGTTGGCGCCGATCATCTCGACGCCGTACTTCTGCAGGACGCCGTGCTTGTGCAGGTCGAGGGCGCAGTTCAGCGCCGTCTGCCCGCCCATGGTGGGAAGCACGGCGTCGGGCCGCTCCTTGGCGATGATCTTCTCGACGATGCCCCACGTGATCGGCTCGACGTAGGTTGCGTCGGCCATCTCGGGGTCGGTCATGATGGTCGCCGGATTGCTGTTGACCAGGATGACGCGGAAGCCCTCCTCGCGCAGCGCCTTGCAGGCCTGGGCGCCGGAATAGTCGAACTCGGAGGCCTGGCCGATGACGATCGGCCCGGCGCCGATGATGAGGATGGACTTGAGGTCGGTGCGCTTAGGCATGCGCGCTCCCCGTCGACGCGCGCGCCGGCGTGCCGCCGCTGCTCTCCATCATTGCCACGAAGCGGTCGAACAGGTAGGCGACGTCGTGCGGCCCGGGCGACGCCTCCGGGTGCCCCTGGAAGCAGAACGCCGGCTTGGCGACGTGGGCGAGGCCCTGCAGGGTGCCGTCGAAGAGCGACACGTGGGTGGCGCGCAGGGTCGCCGGCAGTGTCTTGCGGTCGACGGCGAAGCCATGGTTCTGGCTGGTGATGCTGACCCGGCCGGTGTCGATCTCCTTGACCGGGTGGTTGGCGCCGTGGTGTCCGAACTTCATCTTGTAGGTGCTGGCGCCGCAGGCCAGGGCCATGATCTGGTGGCCGAGGCAGATGCCGAAGGTGGGAATGCCGCGCTCGATGAACTCGCGCGTCGCCCGGATGGCGTAGTCGCAGGGCGCCGGGTCGCCGGGACCGTTGGCCAGGAAGATCCCGTCCGGCCGATGCTCCAGCGCACGAGCCGCCGGCGTCTCCGCCGGCACGACCGTGATGCGGCAGCCGCGCGCGGCGAGCATGCGCAGGATGTTGAACTTGACGCCGAAGTCATAGGCGACGACGTGGAAGCGGGCGTCCTCCAGCGCGCCGTAGCCGCGGCCGAGCGCCCACTCCGTCTGCGCCCACTCGTAGGGCTCCCGGACGCTGACGACCTTGGCGAGATCCAGCCCGGCCATGTCCGGCGCCGCCCTCGCGCGGGCGAGGGCTTCTGCGACCACCGCATCCGTGATGGCCGCACCGGCGCCCAAGGCGACGATGCAGCCGTTCTGCGCGCCGCTGCTGCGCAAGAGGCGGGTCAGGCGGCGGGTGTCGATGCCGGCGATGCCGACCGTCTTCTCGCGCCGGAGGTAGTCGCCGAGGCTGGCGTCGCTGCGGAAGTTCGAGGCCCGCGCCGGCACGTCCTTGACGACCAGGCCGGCCGCGAACACCCGCGCCGCCTCGACGTCTTCCCGGCTGGTGCCGTAGTTGCCGATGTGCGGGTACGTCAGGGTGACGATCTGTCCGTGATAGCTCGGGTCGGTCAGGATTTCCTGATAGCCGGTCAGAGCGGTGTTGAAGACGACCTCACCGGTGGTCGCGCCGGCGGCGCCGATCGACACGCCCTTGAAGACCGTGCCGTCGGCGAGTGCCAGGACGGCCTGGGCGTGGTCGGGCAGCAGGTGCGGGGACAAGGTTCAGCTCCGAGGCGAGAGGCGGGCGGGCGGCCGGTGCGGCGGCCCAGGAGGATCGCGGTCGGCCCGCGGGGGACCTGCGCGCGGCTCCAGCCGCGAATCGAGCGGGCTGAAGCGTCGAAATTGTACCGTTCGGCCGTTGAAATCGGGCCCGCGGTTTGCATATCGGTCCTGGACGCGGGGAACTAGAATCGCCGCGGACGCTCAGAATCAGTCAACGCTTCCTCTGGAGGTTTCATGGACCAAAGCATGCAGACGCTCAACACCGGTTACGCCGTCAGTACCGTCGAGCAGCGCAACCGCGTTCTTCGCAATACCTACTGGCTGCTGGCGCTGTCGATGGTGCCGACGGTGCTGGGCGCCTGGATCGGCGTCACCACGGGGCTGATGGCCGGACTCGGGGCCGGGATGAGCGCGGTGGTGTTCCTCGGCGGTGCCTTCGGTTTTCTGTTCGCGATCGAGAAGACCAAGAACTCGGCGGCCGGCGTCCCCGTCCTGCTCGCGTTCACCTTCTTCATGGGTCTCATGCTGTCGCGCCTGGTCGGCGCGGTGCTGGGCCTGGCGAACGGCGCCGGGCTGATCATGACCGCCTTCGCGGGCACCGGCCTGATCTTCCTGGGCATGGCGACGCTGTCGTCGGTGATCAAGCGCGACCTTTCGGCGATGGGCAAGTTCCTGTTCATCGGCGCCATCATGGTGCTGGTGGCGGCCATCGCCAACATCTTCCTGCAGTCGAGCGCGCTGTTCATCACCATCGCCGTGCTGGCGATCGGCATCTTCACCGCCTTCATCCTCTATGACCTGAAGCGCATCAAGGACGGCCAGGAGACGAACTACATCACGGCGACGGTCGGCGTGTACCTGAGCCTCTTCAACGTCTTCCAGTCGCTGCTCGCCCTGCTCGGCTTTGCCAACAGCCGCGAGTAAGAAGCGCTCGGCGCCGGGAAACGGTGCATCGCTAGCCGGGGCCTTCGGGCCCCGTTTCTTTTGCCCGCTCGAAGACGGCGATGCTCTCGACGTGGGCGGTGTGCGGGAACATGTTGACGACGCCTGCCGCCGCCAGCCGGTAGCCGCCGCGATGGACGAGCAGCCCCGCGTCGCGCGCCAGCGTCGCCGGGTTGCAGCTGACGTAGACGATCCTCTCCGGCGGGCTCCACTCGCCGGGCGTCTCGACGCAGTCGACCAGCGCCTTCGCGATGGCGAAGGCGCCCTCGCGCGGCGGGTCGACCAGCCACTTGTCGGCGGCGCCGAACCCCGCCAGCTGCACGGCATCGACGTCGAACAGGTTGCGCACCGCGAACTCGGTCTTCGCCGAGAGCCCGTTCAGCGCCGCCGCCTGTCCGGCGCGCTCGACCAGCGCCGGGCTGCCTTCCACGCCGAGAACCGATCCCGACCGCGTCGCCAGCGGCAAGCTGAAGTTGCCCAGCCCGCAGAACCAGTCGACCACCCGCTCATCCGGCCCGGGCGCCAGGAGGCGGACGGCGCGCGAGACGAGCGCCTCGTTGACCTGGTGATTCACCTGGGTGAAATCGGTCGGCCGGAACGGCATCCGGACGCCGAACTCCGGCAGCGAATAGGCCAAAGTCGACTCGTTGCGGTCGAGCCGTCGGGCCGTGTCCGGCCCCTTCGCCTGCAGCCACCACTCGATGCCATGCAGCGCAGCGAAGTCGCGCAGGCGGGCCAGGTCTTCCGGCGGCAAGGGCTCGAGGTGACGGAGGACCAGCGCCGTCGTGTCGTCGCCAACGGCCAGCTCGATCTGGGGGATGCGGTCGCGCGTCGCCATCGCGCCGACCAGCTCGCGCAGCGGCAGCAGCAGGTCGCTGACGTGGCGGGGCAGGACCTCGCAGGAGACGATGTCGGCGACGAAGCTCGACTTGCGCTCGTGGAAGCCGACCAGCACCGTGCCTTTTTTGGCCACGTGGCGGACGGAGAGCCGGGCCCGGTGCCGATAGCGCCAGGCCGGTCCCTCGAGCGGCCGCAGCAGCTGCCCGGCGCGCACCTTGCCGAGATGCCAGAGCGCGTCCTCGAGCGCCCGCTGCTTGGTCGCGACCTGGGCAGCGACGTGCAGATGCTGCATCTTGCAGCCGCCGCAGACGCCGAAGTGACGGCAGCGCGGCACGACGCGCTGCGCGCTCTCGCGCCGCAGGGCGACGACGCCGGCCTGCTCCCACTGCTTCTTGCGGCGCCGGACGACGACCCGCACTTCCTCGCCGGCCAGCGCGTCGTCGACGAAGACGACCTTGCCCTCGGCGTTGTGCGCCACCCCCTGCGCGTCCAAGTCGAGCGACTCGATCCGCAACCATTCGTCCGCTGCCGTCATCGCCCGGATTATCCCGACCCCCCTGCACGCGCTGCTAAACTGGATCGGCCAGGAGAGAGCTTCAGTCGATCGAAGCCGCCGAAGGCGCAGACGGAGCGAGAGCCCTGTCGAACGCTCAGGTACCAGGGACTGGCGCACGCCTGCTTGCAGGCGTTCCTCGCTGGAGAGAGGCCCGTTTCGAGCGGGTCCACCGAAGGGGCAAGCAGGGCCCTCGCGACCCTGCCAATCTCTCAGGTAAAGCGGACAGGGGGGCCGTTTCCCGCGGGCTTGGCAGCGATGCCGGTCCGACGGGTGTGCCGTTCGCCCGGAGCCGCCCCATGGTCGACACGATCCCCTCCGCAGCGCTGCTGAAGACGCCGCTGCATTCGTTGCACGTGGGGCTCGGCGCCCGCATGGTCCCGTTCGCCGGCTACGACATGCCGGTGTCGTATCCGGCCGGCATCCTGGCCGAGCACCGGCAGTGCCGCCAGTCGGCGGTGCTGTTCGACGTCTCGCACATGGGCCAGCTGCGGCTCGTGGGTGCCGACGCGGCCGCGGCGCTGGAAACGCTGGTGCCGGTCGACATCGTCGACCTGCGCGTCGGCAAGCAGCGCTACGCGCTGTTCACGAATCGCGAAGGCGGCATCCTCGACGACCTGATGGTGACCCGACGCGCCGACGATCTGCTGCTCGTCGTCAACGCGTCGTGCAAGGACGCCGACACCGAGCACCTGCGCCGCTCCATCAGCAGCCGTTGCACGGTCGAGCCGCTGCCCGACCGTGCCTTGCTCGCGTTGCAGGGTCCTCGCGCCGGTGCGGTCATGGCGCGGCTCGCCCCGGACCTGGCGAAGCTCACCTTCATGAGCGGCGCGGCCGCGCGCATCGCGGGCGTCGACTGCTTCGCGACCCGCTCCGGCTACACCGGCGAGGACGGGTTCGAGATCTCCGTCGCTTCCGCCGACGCCGAGCCGCTGGCACGCGCCCTGCTCGCCGAGCCCGAGGTCGGACCGGCGGGGCTCGGCGCCCGCGACACCTTGCGCCTCGAGGCTGGGCTCTGCCTGTACGGACACGACATCGACACGTCGACGACTCCCATCGAGGCCGGCTTGACCTGGGCCATCCAGAAGGTGCGCCGGCCCGGCGGTGCACGGGCCGGCGGCTATCCCGGCGCCGCCGCCATCGAGGCGCAACTCGCCGGCGGTGCCGCGAGGAAGCGCGTCGGCCTGCTCGGCCTCGAGCGGGCGCCGGTGCGCGAAGGCGCACGCCTGCTCGACGAAGGCGGGACGGCCATCGGCGTCGTCACCAGCGGGACCTTCGGCCCGACGGTCGGCGCGCCGGTCGCCCTCGCCTACGTGCCGCCGGCCCAGGCCGCTGCCGGCACCCTGCTGCACGCCGATCTGCGCGGCAAGCGCCAGCCGATGCGGGTGACTGCCCTGCCCTTCACGCCGCATCGCTACTTCCGCGGTTGAGTCGCCCTCTTCCTTGCCCGTCCTCGTCCTCGTTGATCACCAGGAGCCTTCCATGCCCATCCTCTACACCCCCGACCACGAGTGGATCGACACCGCCGACACCGAGGCGGCGACGGTGGGGATCACCGAGCATGCCCAGGACGCGCTCGGCGACGTGGTCTTCGTCGACCTGCCGCAGGTCGGCACCTCGCTCAAGAAGGGCGACGTCGCCGGCGTCGTCGAGTCGGTCAAGGCCGCCGCCGACCTCTACATGCCGGTGAGCGGTGAGGTCGTGGAGGTCAACGAGGCCTTGCGCGCCGATCCCTCGCTGGCCAACACCGATCCGCTCGCCGCCGGCTGGTTCATGAAGATCCGCATAAGCGACAGCGATGAGGTCGCGGCCCTGCTTGACCGGCCCGCATACGAGGCCCTGGTCAAGGCGTCCTGACGCCAGGCCCGGCCCACTCGAGGAACCCCGATGCTGATGTCCGCCATGAAACCGCTCGCCGAGCTCGAGAACCGATCCGAGTTCGTCGCCCGCCACATCGGCATCGACGCTGCCGCCGAGGCGACGATGCTGAAGGCGATCGGCGCCGAGTCGCGGCGGGCGCTCATCGAGGCCGTCGTTCCGGACTCGATCGCGCGGCGCGAGGCGATGCGCATGCCGGCGCCGCTGAGCGAAGCCGCCGCGCTCGCCGAGCTGCAAAGCATCGCGGCGCAGAACCGTGTCCTGAAGAGCTTCATCGGCCAGGGCTACCACGGCACGCACACGCCCGGCGTGATCCTGCGCAACGTGCTGGAGAACCCCGCCTGGTACACGGCCTACACGCCGTACCAGGCGGAGATCTCGCAGGGTCGTCTCGAGGCGCTCGTCAACTTCCAGACCATGGTCTGCGACCTCACCGGCATGGCGGTCGCGAACGCCTCGATGCTGGACGAAGCGACCGCCGCCGCCGAGGCGATGACCCTGGCGCGCCGCAGCGTCAAGTGCAAGAGCGAGACCATCGTCGTCGCCGGCGACAGCCACCCGCAGACGATCGAGGTCCTGCGCACGCGGGCCGCGCCCCTGGGCCTGAAGGTCGTGCTCGCCAACTCCGCCGAGGAGTGGTCGACGCTGATCGACGCCGGCGACTACTTCGCCGTCCTCGCGCAGCTGCCGGCGACGAGCGGCGCGCTGCACGACCTGCGCGCCGACGCGCCGCGCATCCGCGCGCACGGCGCCGCCTTCATCGTCGCCGCCGACCTGCTGGCGCTGACGCTGATCACGCCGCCCGGCGAGCTCAGCGCCGACATCGCCTGCGGCACGACGCAGCGCTTCGGCATGCCGATGGGCTGCGGCGGCCCGCACGCCGCCTACCTCGCCTGCCGCGACGACTACAAGCGCGCCCTGCCCGGGCGGCTGGTCGGCGTCAGCGTCGACGCGCAGGGCCAAGTCGCGTATCGACTGGCGCTGCAGACGCGCGAGCAGCACATCCGCCGCGAGCGAGCGACCTCCAACATCTGCACGGCGCAGGTCCTGCCGGCGGTGGTCGCCAGCATGTACGCCGTCTACCACGGGCCCGAAGGGCTGAAGCGGATCGCCGAGCGGGTCGCCACGTACGCGGCGATCCTCGCCGACGGATTGCGCCAGCTGGGCTGCCAGGTTCGCGGCGACACCGCGTTCGACATGCTGACTGTCGAGACCGGCGCCGCCACGGCCGAGCTCGCCCGGCGCGCCGTCCAGGCGGGCATGAACCTGCGCCGTTTCCCCGAATGGGGCGACACGATGCTCGGCATCGCCCTCGACGAGACCACCACGCGGGACGACCTCGTCGCCCTCTGGCGCGTGTTCGCGAAGGACGGGCAGCCGCTGCCGGACGTCGGTGCGCACGAGCGCGGGCTGGCGCCGCTGATCCCGGCGGCGCTCCGGCGCAGCTCGGCCTTCCTCACGCATCCGACTTTCAACCGGCATCACGCCGAGACGGCGATGCTGCGCTACATCCGCAGCCTCTCGGACAAGGACCTGGCGCTCGACCGCTCGATGATCCCGCTCGGCTCGTGCACCATGAAGCTGAACGCTTCGAGCGAGATGATCCCGATCACCTGGCCGGCGTTCGCGAACATCCATCCGTTCGCGCCGGTCGAGCAGCGCGCTGGCTACGAGCAGCTCCGCCGCCAGCTCGAGGAATGGCTCTGCGAGGCGACGGGCTATGCCGGGGTGAGCCTGCAGCCGAACGCCGGCTCGCAGGGCGAGTACGCCGGCCTGCTCGCCATCCGCGCCTGGCACGCGTCGCGCGGCGAGGCGGATCGCAACGTCTGCCTGATCCCCGAGTCGGCGCACGGCACCAATCCGGCCAGCGCGCAGATGACCGGCCTGCAGGTCGTGGTGACGAAGTGCGATGCCGACGGCAACGTCGACCTCGCCGACCTGGAGGCGAAGTGCGTCCAGCACCGCGATCGCCTGGCCGCCGTGATGATCACCTACCCCTCGACGTACGGCGTCTTCGAGCGGCGGGTCAGGGAGCTGTGCGAGATCGTTCATCGCCACGGCGGCCGCGTCTACGTCGACGGCGCGAACATGAACGCGCTCGTCGGCATCGCCGCGCCGGGCGAGTTCGGCGGCGACGTCAGCCACCTCAACCTGCACAAGACCTTCTGCATTCCGCACGGCGGCGGCGGGCCGGGTGTGGGACCGGTGTGCGTCGTCGACGACCTGGTGCCCTTCCTGCCCGGCCACGCCAGCAGCGGCGTCCCCGGCGGCGTCGGCGCCGTCTCGGCGGCGCCGCTCGGCAATGCCGCCGTGCTGCCGATCAGCTGGATGTACATCCGCATGATGGGCGCCGACGGGCTGCGCGACGCCACCGAGACGGCGATCCTGTCGGCCAACTACATCGCGGCGCGCCTGGCCGACCACTACGAGCTGCACTTCAGCGGCAACGTCGCCGGCATCCGCGGCGGCGGCGTGGCGCACGAGTGCATCCTCGACCTGCGGCCGCTGAAGGATGCGACCGGCGGGGCGCAGGGCATCAGCGCCGAGGACGTCGCCAAGCGACTCATCGACTACGGCTTCCACGCGCCGACGCTCAGCTTCCCGGTCCCGGGCACGCTGATGGTCGAGCCGACCGAGAGCGAGCCGCTGCAGGAGCTCGACCGCTTCTGCGCGGCGATGATCGCCATCCGCGGCGAGATCGCGAAGGTCGAGGCGGGCACCTGGCCGAGCGACGACAACCCGCTGAAGGCGGCGCCGCACACCGCCGCCACCCTGCTGGCGAACGAGTGGACGCATGCCTACACGCGCGACGAGGCGGCGATCCCGGTGGCCTCGCTGAAGGCCGGCAAGTACTGGTCGCCGGTCGGCCGGGTCGACAACGTCTGGGGCGACCGCAATCTTTCGTGTTCATGCCCGCCGATGGCGAGCTACGAGGACTGATCCGGCTCGGCCGGCCGCTCCGGCCGTGGTCGATTCGGCCAGCGCGCCGACAGCGGGGCGACGGCGCATGAAGCCTGCGCCCGAAGCCCCGGTCCTGCCGAGCGGTCGGCATGCACCCCGACCTGCGGCGTCACCTGCAGCGGTGGTGCCGCCTGTGGGCGCAGGCCCCATTCGCGGTCGCCCCGGCTGTCGGTGCCGCACCCTGGTCTTGACGAGGTAGCCGTGGTGGTTCCTCGGTAGTCGACCGCGAGCGTGGGCCGGAGAACACAGGTGGCACCGCCGCTCTGCCGCTCGTTGCAACCCAGCCCTGACGCTGCCGCTACCTGCCGGCGCGGCCGGATGAATCCTCAGTCCTTCGACGCAGGCATGTGCGCGGCCATCGAGCCCCCTGCAAGCGTCGGCACGGCCTCGCGGGGCAGCACGGCGCGGCGATCGCGCACCAGGTAGCTGTAGAGCACGGGCACGACGACGAGCGTGAGCAGCGTCGAGGTGATGACGCCGCCGATGATGGCGCGGCCCATCGGCGCCTGGATCTCGCCGCCTTCGCTGAGGGCGAGGGCCAGCGGCAGCATGCCGAAGACCATCGCAGCCGTCGTCATGATGATCGGCCGCATGCGCACCAGCCCCGCCTGGAGCAGCGCCTCGGCCATGCCCAGGCCGTTGCGCCGGCCATGGTTGGCGAAGTCGACGAGCAGGATGGCGTTCTTCGTCACCAGGCCCATGAGCATCACCAGCCCGATCATCGAGAACAGGTTCAGCGTCGAGCGCGTGAAGAGCAGCGCCAGCATCACGCCGATCAGCGCCAGCGGCAGCGACGCCATGATCGCGATCGGCTGCAGGAAGCTGCCGAACTGCGAAGCCAGCACGATGTAGATGAAGATGACGGCGGCCCCCAGCGCCATCACCACGCCCTGAAACGCCTCCGCCTGCTCCTTCGTCTGCCCGCCGACGTCGAAGCGATAGCCGGGCGGAAGCTGCGTCTCCTTGACGATCTTCTGCACGTCGGCGCCGACGTCGCCGCTCGGCCGGCCCTGGGTGCCGGCGTAGATCGCCTGGCGCCGCTGCAGGTCCTGCCGCTTGATGACGACCGGGTTCTCGATCGGCACGATGTCGGCGACCCGTGACAGCGCGATGGGCGTGCCGTCGCGCGCGTAGGCGACCGGCAGGTCGTCGAGCTGGCCGACGTTCTCGCGCGCGGTCTGCGGCAGGCGCAGCTCGACGTCGACCTGCTGCCCGTCGGGCGACGTCCACCAGGTGGCGACGTCGCCGTTGACGAAGGCGCGCAGGCTGGCGGCGAGCTGCGTCGTGGTCAGGCCGAGCTCGCGCACGGCGTCCTGCTTCAGGCGGACGGCGTAGGCCGGCAGCCCGGGCTTGACGGAGGTGGTGAGATCGGCGATGCCAGGCACCTTCGCGACCCGCTCGGCCAGGCGCTGCACCTCGGCATCGAGCACCTTCGTGTCGGGGCCGAGCAGGGCGACGTAGATCGTGAAGTTGCCGAGCGTCACCTCGATGCCCGGGATCGGCTTGAGTGCCTCGCGAATGGCGTTTTCGACCTCGCGCTGCGTGCGCTTGCGCTCGGACGGCTTGACGAGCTGCAGCGCGAGGCTGGCCGAGTTGCGGCTGCCGTTGCCGGTGTCGCCGATCGTGGTCGAGATCATGCGCACCTCCGGGAGCCTGCGCACCACGTCCTCGACCTGCATCAGCTTGTCGCTGCCGCGCTGCAGGCTGGTGCCCACCGGCAGGCCGATGTTGAGCTGGATGTAGCTGTTGTCGCTCTCGGGGATGAACTCGGTCCCGACCAGCTTCGCCAGGCCGATCGCCGCGACGAAGCTGGCGACGCCGACGAGCAGGACGATGGGACGCGGCGTGATCGTCGCCCGTCGGAGCTGCCGGGGCGCCTGCGGATCGCGCCGGTTGTCGGCGCCGAAGGGCCGGCCCCATGCCGGCAGCGGCAGCCGGTAGCGCCGCCCCGAAAAGATCCAGCGGATCAGCCGCTCGTAGATGCCGTGCAGGACGTCGAGCAGGCGGTCGGTGCCGCGCATCAGCTGGCCCAGGATCGGCATGCGCAGCAGCCGGTTCGTCGGCGGGTCGCGCCAGATGCTCGACAGCATCGGGTCGAGGGTGAAGCTGACGAAGAGCGACACCAGCACGGCCACGGCGACGGTGACCCCGAACGGGAAGAAGAACTTGCCGACGATCCCCTTCATGAACGCCACCGGAACGAACACGGCGCAGATCGCGAAGGTCGTCGCCATTACCGCCAGGCCGATCTCCTCGGTGCCCTCGCGCGCCGCCGTGCGGTGGTCCTTGCCCATGTGGACGTGGCGGACGATGTTCTCGCGCACGACGATGGCATCGTCGATGAGCAGGCCGATGCACAGCGACAGCGCCATCATGGTCATGAAGTTCAGCGTGAAGCCGAACAGGTAGACGGCGATGAAGGACGAGATGACGGCGATCGGCAGCGTCAGTCCGGTGATGACGGTGCTGCGCCAGCTGTGCAGGAAGAGGAAGACGATCGCCACCGTCAGCAAGGCGCCCTCGATCAGCGTCCTCTTAACGCCGGCGAGCGAGCGCGCGACCCAGTCGCTGTCGGCGTAGACGAGGCGCAGCTCGACGCCCGGCGGCATCGACTTGCGCAGCTCCTCGGCGGCGGCCTTGATGGCCTCCCCGGTCTCGACGATGTTGGCGTCCTGCTGCTTGAAGACCTGGAACGAGATCGCCGGCACGCCGTCGACGCGAGAGAGGGAGGTCGGCTCGCGCTCGCGCTCGACGACGTCGCCGAGGTCGGCGAGCCGGACCACTGCCCCGCCGCGGTGGGCGACGACGACGTCGGCGAAGGCCTTGGCGTCGCGGATCCGCCCCTCGACGCGCACGATCGCGTCCGCCTTGCTGCCGCTGAGCAGGCCGACCGGCACGTCGGCGTTGGCGCGCTGCAGCGCCGTCGCCACGTCCGACGGCGTCAGCTGGTGGGCGCGCAGGCGCTGCGGGTCGAGGTCGATGCGGACCTGGCGCGCCGTCAGGCCGCCGACGTCGACGCGGGCGACGCCGCTCGCCCGCTCGAGCCGCTTCTTGACCACCTGGTCGGCGAGCAGCGAGAGCTCCCGGGGGCTCCGCTCGCTGCCGAGCAGCGACAGACGGACCGTCGGCTGGGCGTTGTCACCGTCGAAGCGGGCGACATATGGCGGCTTGGCGTCGCGCGGGAAGCTCGCCTGCACGGCGGCGACCTTGTCGCGCACCTCCTGCACCGCCCGGCTCATGTCGGCGCTGAGCTCGAACTCGACCGCCGTCTCGCTGCGCCCCTCGAGGCTGTTCGAGCGGATCATCTTGACCCCGGCGATGCCGTTGAGCGCCAGCTCGATGGGGATGGTGAGCTCGGTCTCGGTGGCGTCCGGCGAGGCGCCCGGGTAGGCGACGCTGACGAAGACCAGGGGCGGCGCGATGTCCGGCAGCCGCTCCACACGAAGCTGGCTGTACGAGAACAGCCCCAGCACGCACAGCGCGGCCATCGCCATGGTGGCCAACACCGGGTTGCCGATCGAGACGCGCGTGAACCACATGGGCGCGGCGCGGCTCAGGAACGCGACGGCGCCGCCGCCGATGCGGCGGCCGCCGGCGCCGGGGCCGGGGCCGAAGGCGCCGAGGCGCCGGTGCCGCGCTCGGCCACCACCTTGGCGGGCGCACCTTCCTTGAGGTTGTCGAAGCGGACCGCGAGCACCTGCGCATCGTCGGCGAGGCCCGAGCGGACCTCGACGCGCCCCGTCGCGGCATCGCGGCGCCCGGTCACGACGATGCGCCGGACCAGCGCTCCCTTCTCGAGCGTCCACACGTAGTCCTGCCCGGACGCCTGCCCCACGGCCGCGGCGGGAATGGTCATCCGCTCCAGCTCGTCGGCGAGCTCGACCCGCGCCTGCGCATACTGGCCGGCGCGGAAGCGCTCGCCCTTGTTCTCGAGCACGACGACGACGCCGATCGCGCGGGTGCCCGCCTCGGCGGCAGGCGCGATGCGGTCGATCCTGCCCGCGACCGCCGTCGCCTGGCCTTCGACGCGCACCGCCGCCGAGTGGCCGGCCCGGAGCAGCGACACCTCGTGCGTGCCGACGCTGCCGGCCAGCTCGAGCGTCGAGAGGTCGACCACGGTGACGATCTGCTGCTCGGCGGTGACCTTTTCGCCCGGCACCACGTGGCGCTTGCCGACGATGCCGGCGATCGGCACGGCGAGGGTCGCCTCGCGGATGCCGACGCGCGAGGTCGCCAGCTGGGCCTGCGCCGACTTCACCTGGGCCCGGGCCGCGTCGAGGCGCGCCTGCGAGGTCTGCAGCGCCGTCGGAGAGATGAAGTTCTGCGCCGCGAGGCTGGCGTTCGCCGCATGCTGGCGCTCGGCCTCGACCAGGGCGGCCTGCGCCGACTCGAGCACGGCCGACCGGTCGGCGACCTTGCTCTGCATCTCGGCCAGGTCGATCTCGCCGATGACCTGGCCGGCGCGGACACGGCTGCCCTCGTGCACCGACAGCGCGAGCAGGGTGCCGGCGGCCTTGGCGCGGACCACCGCCGTGCGCGGCGCGACGAGCGGGCCCGAGAATTCGACCACCACGGGCAGGCGCGCCATCGCCGGGCGCGCCACCTCGGCGGCGACGAACTCCAGCGGCACGGGCGGCTTGTCCTTCGCGGCGCTGGTCTTCGAAAACCCGCTGCCGATCTTGGGCAGCAAGGCCAGCACCGCGGCGGCGACGACGAGCAGCGCCACGGCGCTGCCGATCACGACCCTGCGCTTGCCCCGGGGCTCCGAGGAAGCGACGTGCGGGAGCTCGTTGGCCATGGCGGCCAGTGTAGGACGGCACCCCGCCGCCGCCGCGTGGCGTGCGACGGACTGCCGAACCGCAAGGGCGAAGCGCAGGGCCCGGCGACGGCCCGTGCGTCCGCCGGTCGGCGCCTCAGGCCGGGCTGCCGGCGCGTGCCAGCGTGCGCAGCTCGTCCTCGCTCAGCTTCGGGCCGTCGAGGGTGCAGCGCTCGTTCTGCGTCTCGGCGGTGCGGAAGCGCGCCACGACGGGCTTCAGCTCCGGCTTGATGTGCTCCTCGCTGGTGCCGTTGAACAGGTGGCCGAGCAGGCCGCGGTTCAGGTCGCTGGTCTTCATCGCCCAGTCGGCGACCGCGAACGTGAGGTTCATGTTGCAGTGCATCATGATTCCCATGTTGTGGTGCGCCGCATGATGGCGCCGGATGGTGTTGATGAGCGGCATCTTGCGGACGAAGGCGTTGTCCGGCACGTGGCAGCAGAAGTGGAAGGTCTCGTAGACCATGTAGTGGCCGATCATCGTGATGAAGACGACGTAGCCGGCGTTCGGGTTGATGACGGTCGCCGCCAGCCAGCCCAGCAGGCCGCCCATGACGCCGAGGACGAGCAGCACGCGCCACGGGAAGAAGACGATGCGGAATTCCTTGACGCTGTGGATCGTGTGATCGTTGTCGGTGAAGTACTGGTGGTGCTGGCGCGTGTGCCGGTCGTAGATGGCGCGCAGCGCGAAGACGTCGATGAGCCGATGCATCACGTACTTGTGCATCGCCCATTCCGCGAAGTTGCCGGCGAGGGCCACCGGCACGATCAGCAGCCACTCCCAGGTGGCGTTCTGCATCCGGCTCACGCACCAGGCGACGGCGCCGATGCCGGCGGCGTACATGACGCCGATGTGCAGCAGGCCGCTGTACCACGGGCTGATCTCGGAAAGGTACTTGGCGCGGAAGGCGCGCTGGCGATCGGTCATCATGGGAAACACCCGTACAACGCGGTGAGAACGGCTGATATATTAGTCGTACATCAGGACCTGCGTCAAGGAAGGGACAAGGCGTGGCAGAGCCCGGGCAGGCGCGCAAGAAGCGGACGATCCAGGATATCCGCGAGTCCAAGCGCAGCGGCGAGAAGATGGTCTACATGTCGGTTCCCGACTACACCTCGGCGCGCTGGGCCGAGATGGCCGGTGTCGACGTCGCGGTGGTGGGCGACAGCCTGGCCATGATCGCGCACGGCCATCCGAACACCATCCCCGCGACCATGGACATGATGGTCATGCACGCGTCGGCGATCCGCCGCGGGGCGCCGAACACCTTCGTCCTCGGCTGCATGCCCTACCAGAGCTACCACACGGTCGAAAAGGCGCTCGCCAACGCCACCCGCTTCATGCAGGAAGCCGCCAGCGACGCGGTCAAGCCGCAGGGCGGCCGCTCGCAGGCGCACATCCTGAAGGCGCTGGTCGACGCCGGCATCCCGACCGCGTCGCACATCGGGCTCACGCCGCACACGGTGGCGATGTTCGGCGGCTTCCGCATCCAGGGACGGACCGCCGAGGCGGCCATGAAGATCCTCGACGATGCCTTCGCCATCCAGGACGCCGGCTGCTTCATGCTCGAGTTCGAGGCGGTGCCGGCGAAGATCGCCGCCGTGATCTCGAAGCAGCTCGAGATCCCGACCATCGGCATCGGCGCCGGCGTCGGCACGGACGGGCAGATCCTCCTCTGCCACGACCTGCTCGGCGTCTTCACCGACTTCAAGCCGAAGTTCACCAAGCGCTTCTCCAACCTGACCGAGGTGGCCGTGAAGGGGATCTCGCAGTACATCGCGGAGGTCAAGGCGGGCACCTTCCCCGATGACGACCACAGCTACGGCGTCGACGAAAAGGAGTACGACAAATTCCTGTCGCTCGTCGAGAACCGCAGGCAACACTGAGCGCGGCCAGCCTGACCGATCGCGCCTATGCCGATCTGGAAGAGATGATCGTCACCCTGCAACTCGCACCCGGCGCGGTGGTGTCCGAGGCCGAGCTCTCGGAGCGGCTCGGCATCGGCCGCACGCCGATCCGCGAGGCGCTGCAGCGGCTCGCCCGCGAGCGCCTGGTCAACATCCTGCCGCGGCGCGGCGTGATGGTCTCGGAGATCAACGTCAAGAGCCAGCTCCGCCTGCTCGAGGTGCGGCGCGAGCTCGAGCGGCTGATCTCGCGCTCGGCGGCGCGGCGCGCCACGGCGTCCGAGCGCGACGCCTTCCGCCGCCTGGCCGACGCGTTCGAGGCCTCCGCCGCCGCCAACGACGACGTCACCTTCATGCGCACCGACCGCGAGTTCAATTCGCTGCAGGCGGCAGCCACGCACAACGAGTTCGCGATCGGGGCGATGACGCTGCTGCACGGCCTGTCGCGCCGCTTCTGGTACATCCACTACAAGCAGGCGGCCGACATGCCCCTCACGGCGCAGCTGCATGCCGCCATCGCCCGGGCCATCGCCGATGCCGACGAAGCGGGCGCGGCGCGAGCGACGGACAAGCTGGTCGACGCCATCGAACGGTTCACTCGCGACAGCGTCGACGCAGACGCGTGATCGGTCATGACAGAAGCGGTCGCACCGCAAACCAAGGAGACGACATGAACCTCAAGCGCAGAAAGATCGTGCAGGGACTCGGCGGCGCCGGCGTCCTCGCCGCCCAGCCCTTCCTCGGCGTTCCCGCCCTGGCGCAAGCCCAGGCCGTCCGCGTCGGCGTCATCGCGCCGAAGGCCGGCATCGCCGGCACCATCGGCGAATGCGGCCTGCGCGGCACGCAGTACGCCGTCGAGCGCATCAATGCCGGCGGCGGCATCGCCGGCCGCAAGGTCGAGCTGATCGTCGAGGAGGAGACCAACCCGAAAGACTCGATCGAGCGCCTGAGAAAGCTCGTCCTGCAGGACAAGGTCGACTGCGTGCAGGGCATCGTCTCCTCGGGCGTGAGCCTGGCCATGGGCGCCGTCGCCGAGGAGATGAAGGCGATGCTCATCTTCTGGGACGGCACGACGCAGGACGGCGTCAAGGAGACCATGCCCAACCCGCGCTACGTGTTCCGCAGCACCGACAACGAGTGCGAGGCCGTGATGGGGTCGCTGCTCGCCGTCAAGCACTGGAAGGGCAAGTTCAAGACGGTTGCCGGCATCAACCCGGACTACTCCTACGGCCGCAACAACTTCGCCGCCTTTCAGGCGCTGCTGAAGAAGTTCGGCATCGAGCACACGGTCGTCGCCGACCAGTGGCCGAAGGTCGGCACCACCGACCTCAACTCGCACGTGGCGGCGCTGAAGGCCGCCAAGCCGGACCTGGTGTTCTCGTCGCTGCTCTTCGCCGACCTGCCGATCTTCATGCGCACGGCGCACGCCGCCGGCCTGATGGAGGGCGGCACCAAGTTCGTGTTCCCCGCCGCCGGCTTCCAGCACACCGGCCTCAAGAAGGCGTTCACGCCGGAGGGGATGATCTTCGGCCACAACACGCTCTACTTCGACCATCCGAAGGCGAGCGCCCTGCAGAAGCAGTTCGTGCAGGAGTACGAGGCCAAGTACAAGGACTACCCGCACTGGGAGGCCGACCGCGCCTACTTCGCGATGCAGGTCTACAAGGCCGGCGTCGAGGCGGCACAGAAGGCGAAGAACGCCTGGCCGGGCAAGGAAGACGTCATCAGCGCCATGGAGGGCATCAAGGTCGAGTCGCTCGGCGGCCCCGGCCAGATGCGCAAGGACCACATCGCCGAGCAGACCTTCTACCAGGGCATCACGACGCACAACAACCGCTTCGACTTCCCGACGCTCGGCAGCATCGACACGATGTACTCCGACCAGCTGCAGAAGCCGGCCGGTGCCGACTTCTGGAAGTGGATCGAGACGGCGCAGATCAAGCTCTGACGGCGCGACCTTGACGGCGTTCTTCGACATCCTGATCGGCGGCGTGTTCCACGCCGCCGTTCTTTTTCTCGTCGCCGCCGGGCTGCAGCTCGTCTTCGGCGTGCAGAAGATCGTCAACCTCGCCTGCGGCTCGTTCTACGCGCTGGGCGCCTACTTCGGCATCACGGCGGTGAACTGGGCCGTGGGCGCGGGCGTTCCCGCGTCGCTCTTCCTCGCCGTGCTGATCGGCTCGGGCCTGGTGCTCGGCCTGATCGGCCCCTTCATCGAGGGCCTGCTGCGCACGGTGTACCAGCGCGACGAGGCATTCCAGCTTCTCCTCACCTTCGCCCTGGTCCTGATGTTCCAGGACGTGCTCCGCTTCTTCTGGGGCGCCAACCCGCAGAACCTCGGCAACCTGGTGATGGAGTACGGCAAGGTCAGCGTCGGCCAGGTTCAGGTGCCGACCTACAACGTGCTCGTCATCCTGGCCAGCATCGTCATCGCGCTCGGCATCGGCGCCTTCCTGCAGCGAACGCGCTACGGCCGCATCCTGCGCGCGACGGCCGAGAACCGCGAGATGAGCCAGGCCCTCGGCGTCGACGTGCGCTGGATCTACACCAGCGTCTTCACCCTCGGCACCGTGCTCGGCACCGTCGGCGGCGCGCTCGTCGTGCCGACGGCGGCGGCGTCGCTCGACATGCCGGTCGAGCTGGTCGTCGAGGCCTTCGCCGTCGTCGTCATCGGCGGCCTGGGCAGCATGCGCGGGGCGCTCGTCGGCGCGCTCGTCGTCGGCCTGCTGCGCGCCGCCGCGATCACCTTCTACGCCGAGCTCGAGATGCTGGCGATCTACCTCGTCGTGATCACGATCCTGGTGCTGCGGCCGGCCGGCCTGTTCGGAAAACCGATCGAATGAAGCTCGCATTGGTGATCCTGGCGGTGCTCGCCCTGGCCGTCTTCCCGCAGATCGCTCCCGACTACTACATCACCCTGGTGCTGCCGGCGCTCGCCTACGGCATCGCCCTGCTCGGCTTCAACCTGCTGTTCGGCAGCACCGGGCTCCTCTCCTTCGGCCACGCCCTCTTCGTGGCCATCGGCGCCTACGGCGCGGCGGTGCTGTCGAGCAAGCTCGGCGTGAAGAGCTTCGAGGCGGTGCTGCTGATCGCCGGGGCGGCGGCGGTCGCCATCGCCCTCCCCGTCGGCCTGCTCTCGGTGCGCTACGTCCGCATCTTCTTCGGCATCCTGACGCTTGCCTTCGGGATGCTCTTCCATTCCTTCCTCTTCAAGTTCTACGACATCACGGGCGGCGACACCGGCATCCGCGTCCTGCGCCCGGCGCTGCTCGGCATGGACTTCAAGGAGCTCGACAAGACCGCCTTCCTCATCGGCCCCTTCTACTACTACTGCCTGGCCCTTCTCGTCGTGCTCGGCGTCGTGATGTGGCGGCTGGTGCACTCGCCGTTCGGCCTGCACCTGGTCGCGATTCGCGAGAACCCGCGCAAGGCCGAGTACCTGGGCGTGCGAGTGCGCTTGTTCCGGCTGATCGCCTTCCTGATCTCGGCCTTCTACTGCGCCATCGGCGGCGTCATCCTCGCCGTCAACACCGGCCAGGCCGACCCCGAGTTGGCCTACTGGACGCACTCCGGCGAGCTGGTCTTCATGACCGTGCTCGGCGGCTTCGCGAGCTTCTTCGGGCCGCTGGTCGGCGCCTTCACCTTCATCTTCCTTAAGTCGGAGCTGATGGGCGTGACGCAGTACTGGCGCTTCGTCCTCGGCCTCACCTTGCTGCTGATCGTGATCCTCTTCCCGCGCGGCCTGATGGGGCTCGCGAACGACCTCTGGGCGCGGGCGCGGCGGGCATGACGGCACCGCTCATCGAAACGGTGGGAGTGGGAAAGGCCTACGGCGACTTCGTGGCCCTCGACGACGTCACTCTCTCGATCCGCGAGGGCGAGCTGGTCTCGATCGTCGGACCGAACGGCGCCGGCAAGACGACCCTCGTCAACGTCCTGACCGGGCTGCTGAAGCCGAGCGCCGGCGTCGTGCGCTTCAAGGGCGAGGACATCGCCGGCATCGGCCCGGTGAAGCTGGCGCGGCGCGGCATGGCCCGCGCCTTTCAGCTGGTCCACATCTTCCCGGCCCTGACGGTGGCCGAGACCATCGCCGCCGCCGTGGTGTCGCACGCCGGCAAGAGCCTGCGCCTGTTCGCCTCGCTTCGCGACGATGCCGCGGTGGGCGACCGGGTGCGCGAGGTCGCCGCCATCTTCGGCCTCGACGGCAAGCTCGACGCCGAGTCGCGCCTCCTCTCGCAAGGCGAGAAGAAGCTGCTCGACATCGCCAGCGCCTTCGCCCTGACGCCGGAGGTGATCCTCCTCGACGAGCCGACCAGCGGCGTCTCGAGCGGCGACAAGCACGGGATCATGCGAAACGTCGTCGACGCGGCGCGGCGCGCCGGCGTGAAGGCGATCATCCTCGTCGAGCACGACATGGATCTGGTCGCCGAGTACTCCAGCCGCATCGTCGCGCTGACCGCCGGGAAGGTGCTGGCGGATCGCCCCCCGGCCGAGTTCTTCGCCGATCCGGCCATCGTCGCCGCGGTCGTCGGCAAGATGGTCGGCAAGCTGAAGCAGAGCGCCTGATGCTGGCCATCGACAGGCTCACCGTCGACATCCAGAGCAGCCGCATCCTGCGCGGCATCTCGCTGCAGGTCCAGGCCGGCCACCTGGTCTGCCTGGTCGGCCGCAACGGCGCCGGCAAGACGACGACCTTCCGCGCCATCATGGGCTTCCTGGGCCCGGTCGCGGGGACGATCGCCTTCGACGGCCAGGCGATCGTCGGGATGGCGACGCATCGCATCGCCCAGCTCGGCATCGGCTACGCGCCCGAGGAGAGCCAGGTCTTCGGCGACCTCAACGTCGCCGAGAACATCGAGCTGTCGACCTGGACCCGGCCGCAGGGCCGCGACGCCAAGACGCGCATCGACCTGGCCTACGAGATCTTCCCGAAGCTGCGCACCTACGCGACGCGTGGCGGCAACCAGCTCTCGGGCGGCGAGCGCAAGATGGTGTCGATCGCCCGCGCCCTGGCCCTCGACCCGCGCCTGCTGCTCCTCGACGAGCCCTTCGAGGGCCTGTCGCCGGCGATCATCCCGGCCCTTGCCGAAGGCATCGCCTCGATCCGCCGCCTCGGCCACGCCATCCTCATGGCCGAGTCGAACGTGCACCACATTCCCGAGTACGCCGACGCCTTGTACGTGCTCGAGCGCGGCGAGATCATTTACCACGGCAAGCCGGGCGACACCTACCCGCCCGAGGTGATGAAGGTCATCGGCGGCTCGGCCTGACGACGGGGGAAGCGACATGGACACTGCGGCGAAGGCCCGGGCCTTCCAGGCGATGCATCTCGGCCCGGAGCTGCTCGTCATCGCCAACGCGTGGGACGCCGCGAGCGCCCGCATCTTCGAGGAGGCGGGCGTGCGCGCCGTCGGCACCGGCAGCGCCGGCATCGCCTTCAGCCACGGCTGGCCCGACAACGAGCTCGTCCCGCGCGACGTGATCCTCGCGGCGACGCGCGAGATCGTGCGCAGCGTCGACGTCCCGGTGACGGCCGACATCCTCAACGGCCTCGGCGACACGGTCGACGCCGTGGTGGCGACGGTGCGCGAGGTCATCGGCATCGGCGCGGTCGGCGTCAACATCGAGGACGGCAGCGAGATCGGCGGCCCGCACCTGGTCGACGTCGAACGGCAGGTCGAGACGATCGCCGCGGTCTGCGCGGCGGCCCGGGACGCCGGCGTTCCCATCGTCGTCAACGCCCGCACCGACGCCTACTGGCTGAAGCTCGGCGACGAGGCCGATCGGCTGCGCACCTCGATCGCGCGCGCCAACCGCTACCGCGAGGCCGGCGCGAGCTGCCTCTTCGTTCCGGCGGCGAGCGATCGCGAGACCATCCGCACCCTGGTGCGCGAGATCGACGGGCCGGTCAACATCCTAACCGTGCCCGGCTGCCCGCCGATCGGCGAGCTGCAGGCGCTCGGCGTGCGCCGGGTCAGCGAAGGCTCCGGCCCGATGCGGGCGACGATGATGCTGACGCGGCGCATCGCCGAGGAGCTCCTGGGCTCGGGCACCTACACGCGCTTCCACGCGGAGGCGCTTCCCTACGCCGACGCCAATCGCCTGTTCGAGTCGAGGTCGAGCGTCATGGCCCGGCGGCAACAGGCGGCGGCGCCGAGCGCCGCGACCGCAGCGGCCCAGAACACGGCGGCGAAGCCGAGCGATTCGCTCAGCGCCCCGCCGGCGACGCCGCCGAGCACGCCCGAGGCGCCGTAGCCGAGCACCGCGTAGAGCGCCTGGCCGCGGCCGCGCTGCCGCCCCGGGAAGTGGCGCGAGACGACGGCAATGCAGGCCGAGTGCTGGGCGGCGAAGGTCAGCGCGTGCAGGCACTGGGCGACGATGAGCACGGCGACGTGCGCTCCGAAGGCCGCGATCGCGGCGAAGCGCAGCGCCGAGACCAGCGCCGCGACGAGCAGCCAGCCGTGCATCGACAGACGGTGCATCCAGCGCCCGCTGAAGAAGAACCAGGCGATCTCGACCAGCACCGCCAGGGCCCAGAGCAGGCCGATGGTGCCGGTGTCGTAGCCGAGCGAGGCGAGGTAGAGCGAGTAGAAGGCGTAGAGGCTGGTGTGGGCGAGGACGGTCAGGAAGACGCCGGCGAAGAACCAGGCGACGAGCGGCTGGCGCAGGACCGCGAGGGCGCTCCCGGCCTGCGGCGCGGAGGTCGCCACCTCGCTGGCCGCCGGCACGCGCAGCGCCGCCAGCAGGAGCGCCAGCAGGAGCGCGCTGGCGAGCAGCGGGAAGGCGCGCACGCCAACGCTCTGCAGGACGAAGCCGCTCCCGGTCACGGCGGCGACGAAGCCGACGGAGCCCCACAGGCGCACGCGACCGTAGCGCGCCACGTCGAGCTCGCCTTCGCGCGTGACGTGATGCGCCAGCGTCGCCTCGCTGATGGGGATCACGCCCGCCGTGCAGAGGAAGAGCACCACCGTCACGACCGACACCCAGAGATAGCCGGTCACGACGAAGAATCCTGCCGAGGCGAGCAGCGCCCCGCCGACGGCAAGCCGCAGCAACGCCTCGCGCCGGCCGGTCAGGTCGGCGACCCAGCCCCAGGCATAGGGCATGAAGAGGCGGGTCGCGCTCTGCATCGAGGTCAGGGCGCCGATCGCGAAGGTGGTGTAGCCGAGGCTCTGGAACCAGAGCGGCGCGTAGGTGCTGAACAGCCCCGCGAACGCGAAGTACGAGAACGACAGGGCGGCGAACGGGACGACCGTCGTCGCCGGGCGAGGGCTCAAGGGCCGCCGGCAGGGATCGGCGCCATCGCGACACGGACGTCGCCGCACTGGGCCCGGTGCCGCAGCGCGTGGTCCATCAGGACCAGCGCGAGCATGGCCTCGGCGATCGGCAC
>JAESGR010000523.1_pt1 | contig 24688 bp, 22 predicted proteins | sample 9269771 | NCBI WGS metagenome assembly JAESGR01 (sample SAMN15739572, study PRJNA653492) | algae metagenome | isolation source: Chroococcus sp. CMT-3BRIN-NPC107 and co-occurring heterotrophs from well... | place: USA: Clark Mountains Wilderness, California | collected 2010-04-18 | reverse complement strand
CTGCGTACCGCGTTCACGGCTCTCGCTCTCGGCGTGGCGGCGCTCGGCGCCTCGACGCTCGCCCCGTCCGAGGCCTCCGCCAAGGGCTTCCACGGCGGCGGCTTCCATGGCGGCGGCTGGAAGCACCACGGCCACTTCCATGGCGGCTTCCACGGCGGCTGGGGCGTCCGGCGGGTCGGGTTCTACGCGCCCGTCGTGTACGGCGGCTACGGCTGCACGGTGCGCAAGTTCATCGACGAAGACGGCGACGTGATCATCAGGAAGCGCTGCTACTGAGAAGCCCCTCCCCTCCGGCAGGCAGCCGGACCGGCCGGTGCCTCGCGTCCGGCCGGTCGCTCTCCCGATGGGCGGGCTTGTGTGACCCGCATCACGGAACGTCGGGGCGACGAAGATCAATCTCGCTCCATCCGCAGAGGAGGCCGCCATGCGCCGCCTGTTCCTGGTTCTCCTGCTCACCTGGCTCGATCGCCACGCGAAGCGCCCCCTCGTCCCGGTTCATGGCCGCTGAGGCGGCCGCCATGATCCTCGTCGCGATCGACGCCCGAGCCCGCACCCGGCGCACCGCATGGTGCCCGCGACAGCCGGCTCCCGGCCGGGGAAGCCAGCGCGCATCCCGGTCTCAGCACCGCGGAGTTGAGCCATGATCATCCTCGACCCGAGAACGGGCCTCTCCGTCCCAATCGACATCTGCCCGCGCTGATCGGGGACGCGTGCGCGGCCGCACATCGGGCGGGGCGGGGCGGTTCTATTCCTGTCTTCATCGAGACGGAGCCGCCGCCATGACCGCCACCTGCACCGCCAGCCTGATCGCCCAGACGCTGATCGCGGCCGCCTTCGCGGTGCTGGCCTTCGCGGCCGTCCAGGCGCTCTCCTCCAAGGCCTCCGCCTCCTACACCGCCCCCGCTTTCGGCTCCGTCATGCTCGACATGGGCGACGCCGAGTAGGAAGATCATTGTCTGCTGCCGTAGCGTAAACTCTTCCTCTCCCTGCCTCTCGGCTGCCGGCCCGGCAGCCGAGATCGACCAGGCGCAGAGGCGGATATGATGGGAGGGACCCGAGATGGCGAACCCACTGTCGCTAACGCTTTCGAATGCCCGCACCGTGATCGAGATGTCGGAGGGCAAGGAACCCGGACCTGGTCACACGAAGGCACGTCACGTCAGCATCTCGAATGCCGACCTGAGGCTCAGGCATGAGACGGTGACCACTGGCGGGAGCGTCCACTTCCTCGGAGCCTTCATCGACATCCACGACTGCGCGCAGGCGCTCGTCTGGACCCTCAATGCGCTTCAAACCCACCCATCCGTGAGGAACTTCGATTCCCTGGCTGACGGAACAGGGATGAACATCGATTTTCCCGTCATGATGCAGCAACCCATGAAAGTCCGGTACTGTCTTGGAACCATCTCGACCCAGTACACCCGCATCTTTGGCCAGAAGATGGATGTCAGGCCGCACAAGCTGCACTTGATTACTTTCTACCCGACCTTCGTTCTCCCGGTTTGACCCGAAACTCGAGAGGGCGGCCTGGTCCGGGCATCTCCGTCATGCTCGACAGGCGCGACACCGGGTAAGGGCTGCAACCTTCGAGATCCGACCCGCGTTATTCCGGTAACTCGGCGCGTCACGGCAGGCCTGATCACCCTAGACCGGAGCCTAGAGGCTCCCGCACCGAACCAAGGCCTCGCCACCGCGGGGCCTTTTCTTTGCGAAACCCGGGCGGTGCCATTTCTGCGCCGATCGTAATCTCCTGGTGATATGGGCCTGCCATGGTGGCCGGCATGTTCACCGAACGCAGCGTCCACCTCCTCGACCTCGGCGCCCTGCGCCTCGAGCGGGCCGTCCAGCGCCTCCGCGATCAAGATCGCGGCGGCGCCCTGGACGATCTGCGCGGCGCCCTGCGCCACATGCGGGATGCAAAGGCGGACCCGCTCCAGGTCCAGCACCTCGCCGCGATCATCGGATCGATCGAGAAGCAGTCCTAAAGCCTGACCCCGAGAAGCTGGCGGGCCGATCGTCCCGGCGGGGCACCCGGATGTGGGGCCGCGCACGGATCACGTGTTCGGTCGCTGCTCTAGCGCACAGACGACGGTGCTTGGCCAGCTTCCATGTGTGCCGGCGCACGTCCGCTCCCATGTCGTCGTAAGTTGACATCGCCTGCCCCGTTTCACGAGTACAGACAACCCTGAGATGTCAGCGGGTTGATCGAGGCTTATCACTGGCCGAAAAACGGTACCGGGTCGTACGGGCAAAGACCTGCTTCCCATAGGCTACAAGTCGTGCATTCTATGATCTGAAGGCTGTGCACACCGGATGGAGGCTTCATCTTGTCTGGCTATTCATTAGAGGGCTGGAAGTGGGGCAGTCCCACGCTCGGCACGAGCGGGGGTGTCATCGAGTGGAGCTTCACCACCCTGACCTTCCGTAGACAGTCATACGATTTCCTCCGCCCGTCCGACGATTTCTACGCCGACATCCGCCGCGCCTTCGATCGATGGGAGGCGGTCACCAACATCGACTTCCAGGAAGTCGGCGATGCCGCCGCCAACGACATCCGGATCGGCTTTGCCCCGCTCGACGGAGCCGCCGGAGCGACGCTCGCCGAGACCTTGCAGTGGACGACGCGATCGGTTCCCGAGACGCCGATCCAAATGGAGATCGCCATCGACGCGGACGAGCCGTGGGCGTGGGAGAATGGTCAACTCGTCGAGGCGCGGAGCAACATTCCCTTCTACGCAGTCGTCCTCCACGAGATCGGTCACGCCATCGGGCTGGACCACTACAATGCCGGGGCGGCGCTGATGAACAGCTTCGTCTCGCCCTCGATCACGGACCTCCTTCCCTCCGACATCGCCGGGATTCAGGCACTCTATGGAGTCAAGGCGGCCCCGACGAGCGCAGCACCCGTCGCCGTCAACGACAGTTACACCGTCTTCGAAGACGGCGCCGTTTCCGGATCCGTGCTTGCCAACGATACGGATCCGAACGGGCAGGTGCTGACGGTCGCGAGCATCAACGGCGTTGCGGTCTCCGCGCTCGGTACGGTCCTGACAGGGGCTTATGGCACGCTGACGATCCGGGCGGATGGCTCATTCACCTACGTGGCCGACATGGACGCGGCAGATGCGCTCGTCCCCGGGCAGCAGGTCACGGAGGCTTTCGCCTACGTGGCAAGCGATGGCGCCCTCGCCGACGATGCGGTCTTGAGCGTGACGATCACGGGCGTGGCCGAGCCCGCCATCGGGACGCCTGCGGCCGATATCTTCCGAATCACCTCGCCTCGCGTGCACACCCTGATCAGCGACTTCGATCCCATACACGACCAAATCTTCCTGGAGGACAATGCGTTCTGGAGATTGGGTTTCGGTTCACCCGAAGGAAAGCCTCTGAAGTATCTCAACCTGTTCGTCGCCAACACGTCGGGTATCGCGACCCGGAAGTGGGGCGCGCAGATCGTCTACGACACGGACGACGGGCGGCTGCTGTATGACGCCGACGGCCGGAAGGGATTCAGGGAACCTCTGCACTTCGCTACCATCGCCAACAAGGCGCCCCTCTCGATCTTCGACTTCGAACTCTACTGATCCGTCTGCGACATCGTAGACGCGACGGCTGGACCTGGAGGGCGACCGCCAGGTCCTCCGGCGAGCGTGCCCGATCTTCGATGCGAGCAACCCCTCCGCCCGACGGAACCGAGGGCTTTCCGCGCCGCCGCAGGCTGCGCTAACGTGGCGCCCATGCGAGTTGCAGCCGTCGTCCTTCTGCTCCTGTCCACCGCTGCCTCCGCGCAGGAGCAGCGCATCCAGGTGTCGGCGGAGATGCGCGCCGACATTGCCCGGCACATTCGGACCCAGGGGTTCGACTGTCCCGACGTGAAGGATGTGACCTATGCCGGCCGCGACGCCCGCGGCGGGCTCATGCGCGTCGCCTGCGGACGGCTGAAAGGGCCAGCCGATCCCAGCCTGGTTTTCCGCGTGAGCGGCAACGCGGTCACAGGCCGCGTGACGCGCTGGCAGCCATAGAGCGCTTGCCCCACGGCGAGCCTCCCTCCCGGCAAGGCCGCTGGGAGCCCCGCTTCCCGTGGGAGACATTCTCGCCATGAACGCTTTGCAAGGACGAAGGCCGGCCAGGCCCTGACATCCTTTGCGGCAACGATCGCTTGAACGGTCTTGCCGGCAACGACGTGCTGAAGGGCAGCCTCGGAGCCGATGCTCTGATGGCGGCGAGGGTGCGGTTCGCTTTTCATTCGAGGGTTGGCGCGACAGCCCGGCCGACGGGATCGAACGGCGGGCGGAGCCTAAGGCGGGAGGATCGGAAGCCTTCGGAGGGCGTGGGAGGGGAGAGGCGGGAGCATCGAACAGTCCGAAGCCCCTTGTGGTGCGTCGGCTCGCGCAAATGGCCCGTGCCACGATCGTGCCGCGAGGCTCGAGCCCGGCGCGACGACTCGGGTGGCGGCGCTGCCGTGTAGAACCCCTGGCATGCCACCGCCACAATCTCGCCTCATCTGCCGCCCATAGGAACAATACATTGCCTGTGGGGGCAAATCGGGACGGGGTAGACGCGGAAAACCGCTCCCCCGCTTTCCCACCTCTCCTCGAAAATTTTCGGCCAAGCTGGAACCGCAACGCGCATAGGCGCGTTGAACCGTCATCTCCGGCCTCTTTCTGCCCCCACGGGCCGGAACCCTTCAGCCCCGTCAGGTCCGTCCTGGCGGGGTTTTTCTTTGGCTGAGCCTCGCCGGCCTGCTAGCAGGCCCCATGCGGCTCCCTGATTGGCTCTTCCGCTTCGCCTACCGGCACGGGATCCGGATCGCCCGGGTGTGGTGGCGATTGAGACGGCCCCGAACCTTTGGGGCGCATCTCTTCCTGTGGCACCAAGGGCGGGTCCTGTTGCTTCGGACCTCCTACCGCGCGGGCTGGACCATGCCGGGAGGCGCCATCAAGCGCGGCGAGAGCCCGGTCGACGCGGCCGTTCGCGAGGCAGCGGAGGAAATCGGGCTGCAACTCACGGCAGCCGACCTGCGCCCTGCGGGCGTCGTCGAGCATTCCCCCGACCATCGCCGGGACCAGGTTCACCTCTTCGAGGTGCAGCTCGAGAGATGGCCGGACATCCGGATCGACAACCGCGAGATCGTCGAGGCCAGGTTCGTGACGCTCGCCGATGCGCCGTCGTTCGCCGTGTCGAAGCCATTCCGGGACTACCTGACCCGAAAGGCGGCCGAGCGAGGCGCCTGACCTGCCTCAGCGCACCCGATCGACGATGGCAAACCAGACGTCGAGGAGGGGGCCGATCCGTCGCAACGTCTGATGATGGGGCCTGCGCGACCGTGCATACCGGTTCGCCGCCCGCCAAGCCTGCTTCTGGATCGTTCGCTTGATCTGTCCCATGCTCTACAAGTCGTGACTGCCTGCAGAGTTGCAAGGCCTACGGCAAAGAGGCCCGGCGGGGTGAACGCCGAGCCTCCTCTCCCGGCCCCACGGTCATGCACCGTCACAGGGCCAGAACTCCGTCGCTTGTGGAGCAACCCTAGGCCAACGCCCTGCCGGACGGCGGGTTTCAGCGCGGCCGGAAAGATCGGCGTGCGCTCGGGCGGCATCGGCCCGAGCACGTCGCAGGGGCGGCACGGCAAAGTGGCCCCGCCTCTCTTCGCCGTGGCCGGTACGAGGGCCCCCGCGGCAGGAGCGACGGTGAGGGGCCCCGACCCCGCCGGGGATCAGGGCCCCTTCATCAGGGCTTCCGACAATCGCGAGACGGCCGTGCGCCTCCGAGCCGATCCTGTGGCTACAGGATCACGTCTTCGGCCGTGAGGCTGCCGACGATCTTGATCTCGAAATCGGCAACGCCGTCGCCGTTGATGTCACCGGAGAGGACGCCCTTGCTGAAGCGCAGCTCGCCGGCCTCCCCCGTGAACTTCGCGCCGAGGTTGTCGTCGTCGACCCACTCGAAGTCCTGGTTGCCGTTGAAGCCCCGGCCCTTTGCAGCGTCGATGGTCCCGAGGTCGATCGTGTCCCCCGCACCGAAGAACACGGTGTCCTTCAGGGATCCCTTGAGCGAGTCGCTCTTCGAGTTGAAGTCGAACACGTCGGCGCCGCCGTCCCCGTCGAGGATGTCCTTGCCGCGGCCGCCGATCAGGATGTCGTTGCCGTCGCCGCCCGACAGCCCGTCATTGCCGAGGCCGCCGGCGATCCGGTCGGCGTCTGCGCCGCCGTCGAGCGTGTCGGCGACGCCGGATCCGACCATGTTGTCGGTGCCAGCCCCTCCGAGCGCCGTCACGGCCGTCGTACTGGCCGACGCATTGAACGTGTCGTTGCCGAGACCGCCGTCGAAGAAGAGGGTGCCGGTCGCGAGCGAAGTTCCGGTCAGGTTGCCGATCGTGAAGCTGTCGTCCCCGTCCAGCGAACGAACCTCCAGACGTTCCACGTTCGTCATGCCGACGTCGAACGGCACCAGGTTGGTGCGGCTGAACAGAGCGACGCCGCCGTTGTTCGAGAGGGTGAAGACGTCTCCGGCGGCGGCACCGTTCACTTCCTGGACGTCGAGACCGTCGCCGCCGTCGAACGTGTCGGTGTTGTCGCCGTTGTTCCAGATGTTGCGGTCGTTGCCCGCGCCGCCCGTCACGGTGTCGTTGCCCGTGCCGCCCGTGATCGTGTCGTTGCCGGAGCCGCCCCTGAGGGTGTCCTCCCCGGCTCCGCCGAGGCCCGTGATCGCCGTCGTACTGGCCGACGCGTCGAGCGTGTCGTTGCCGAGACCGCCGTCGAAGAAGAGGGTGCCGGTCGCGAGCGAAGTTCCGGTCAGGTTGCCAATCGTGAAGCTGTCGTCCCCGTCCAGCGAACGAACCTCCAGACGTTCCACGTTCGTCATGCCGACGTCGAACGGCACCAGGTTGGTGCGGCTGAACAGAGCGACGCCGCCGTTGTTCGAGAGGGTGAAGACGTCTCCGGCGGCGGCACCGTTCACTTCCTGGACGTCGAGACCGTCGCCGCCGTCGAACGTGTCGGTGTTGTCGCCGTTGTTCCAGATGTTGCGGTCGTTGCCCGCGCCGCCCGTCACGGTGTCGTTGCCCGTGCCGCCCGTGATCGTGTCGTTTCCGTTTCCAGCGGCAAGGGTATCGTTGCCGGCAAGGCCAAAGAACTGATCGTCACCGGAGTTGTCTGCTCCGGGAGGCGGGAGTGTGTCGTTCCCCGCAGTGCCATTGAATGTCGCCATGGTGAAATTCCTTTGGGAAGCTGATGAATCGAGCAGACATTGTCCTCGAACAGGTCCTCGCCCTCGGAAGATGGCGGACCATGATGTCTGCCAGGGAAGAGTGCATCAGCTGCACGAGGAGCTCTGTGATGCGGGTCACACATTGCCGCGCCGGATGTCGACCCCTGTTTTCAGGCTGATCTCCGCGCCGGCGATCAGGGGCGCGGACAGGGTTCCATCGCTCGGAAAAGGGGCAGCGCACGCCGCCGAACAGGAGCACGGGAAGGACGTGCGCCGGAGCTGGCTCGAGGCGCGGATTCGGCTCACGTCGAGATGACGCGACCCAGACGAGATCCGCTTCGATGCCAGGCGCAAGGCCATGCGGCTTCAGGAGCCGGGCCCGGGATTCTGTTCAAGTGGCACGAACAGTAACGGCCTCCGGCGGGTACGCGCTGGAGGCCGGGTGGCGGACGTCAGCGCCCTCGGCGCCTCCGAAGGGGCGGCCTAGGAACGAGCGCCCATCTCCACCTCACTCATCATCCTCCGGCGTCCAGTCGCACGCCACCTCGCGCTCCACGAGGTCAGCGAAGGAGCGCGCGCTCTGCATGCCGGGCTTCCAGGTTTTCGTCTTCCCCTGGCGAGGCGGCCGGTGCTCGTATTGGATCTGGCCGTTCGGCATCACGCGCACGACGCGCCGCAGTTGCCCCGTATCCATCAGGTAGCACTTGCCGGGCGCTAGGGTCTCGAGCGGGACTGCCATCTCACTTCATCCTCTACTCTTGGTCATCCTCGAGATCCCAGTCGGGCGGGATCTCGCGGTCGACGCCTGCTGCAAACGAGATCAAGTGCTGCGAACCGGGGATCCAGACCGGGTGGGGAGCGACGTTGCGGCGGGACTGGAACAGGACCAAGCCGTCGTCCTGGATGCCGACGACCCGCCGGACCCGGCTCATCCGACTGGCGCGCAGGAGGTAGCACTTGCCGACCTGGATGTTCTCGGGCGGAAAACCCGCTGGCTTCCTGCCTCTCGGCGGCCTCCAGGCGATATCGATCCTGACGGTATCGGTCAGCTCCGCCAGCGCCTGCCGGACCTGATCCCGCAGCAGCGCCGCCTGCACGGCGTTCTCGAGCCCCGAAGCCGTGACGCGGACGGCGAAGCCTTTGTCGGGATCGGAGGGGTCAATGTCGGCCTTGTAGCTGCCGATCACCCCGCTCTCGACGAGACCGTCGAGCAATGCGAGGAAATCCTCCTGGAAGCTGCGCCGGAGTTTCGTCACCTCATCTCCGCTCCTGGACCGGGGGAGCCTCAGCCGGACGGTTGATGTCACGGGTCGGGGTCTCGAGTTCCGGCGGCCGCGGGACAGAGGCGCGGCCAAAGGCACCCTCGGACGAGCCCACCTGACAGGCCCCGAGAGCGGCGGCAACGGAGAGTGCGGTCAACAGGGCCATCGCACGAGCCATTCTCACCTCATCTCCTGCTTCTGGTGCCGGGCTGCCCTGCCGCCGGCACGGCCTCGACCTCCTCCGGGACCGCGGCCCCACGCACCGCATCGAGGAGCTCGGGGCAGGCGAAGGGCCGCTCGTCCGCCGAGCCGAGCACCTCGGCCGTGTGCTCGCAGGTCCTGGTGAACCCCCGAACGTCGCCCGTCAGGCCCGGGTTCTCGGCGTCTCCCTGGTCCGTGACCGGGAAGCCGCACTGAGGGCAGGTCACCACATGCTTGGCTGTCATTCGGCTCTCCCACGGGCGTCGGGCGATCAGTGCCGCAGCGCCGTCCAGATGATGGCCCAGACCACCGCCAATGCAATGAGGCTCGCCGTGAAGCCGAGGAACGCCTTGAGGAGAGGATTCACTTCGACGGCTTGCCCCCGCTGACACCGCTCCTCCTAGAACGTTTTCGCGTGAGGTGCATCCGGCTCACGTCAGGACGACGCGACCCGGCTCCTGGCGAAGGCCGCCAAGCCGGCGGCCGGGGCCGAAAGGGAGCGGCTGCTCAGGGGCGGCCCGAGCACGAAGGACGCACGACGTCCGCCATGAGGCTGCCGGCGGAAGGAGGACGTCAGGCGGCCCCCTGACTGGTCGACAGGGGCACGGACCGGGTCTTTTGCGGGCAGATCATCCGCTCGGGACGCGGCACAAAGGATCGTTGTGTGGGATGCTTCCGCGGGACCGAGGCCACTTGCCTGCCAAGTCCTTGAAACTGCTGGCGCTCCCAAGGGGAATCGAACCCCTGTTTTCGCCGTGAGAGGGCGACGTCCTAGACCGCTAGACGATGGGAGCTAGCAGCGCGAAGGCCCGTCGTATATCGAGACGGCCGGGCCGCATCAACCCCCAAGTGGGCGCATGCGGCGAAAATCCTGCGCGGGCCGCATCGGGGGCTTCGGACGGTGTGCCGGGAGGCATGCGGCCTTGTCCGCAGCCTCTCCGGCTCCACTCTGGAGACCGGCCGAAGCCCGGGACAGGCCGGGGATCCGCGCGGTCTGCAGAAGGCTCCGGACCGGGAACGGGACGGGCTCGAGGACGGGCCGGCGCGGCAATGCGAGGTGTGATGGATACGCAAGCGAGCCGACGCGAAATCGTCCTGGACCCCGCGGAGGCGCCCCAGCGCCTCGACCGGGCGCTCGCGGCCGCCTGGGCCGACCTGTCGCGCAGCCGGCTCCAGGCGCTGATCCGGGACGGCCGCGTCGCCGTCGACGGCGCCGCCGTGACCGATCCGAGCCTCAAATGCGCCGGCGGCGCCAAGGTCACGCTCGACCTGCCGCCCCCGGCCCCGGCCGAGCCCCTTGGCGAGGCGATCGCGCTCGACGTCGTCTACGAGGACGACGCGCTGATCGTGATCGACAAGCCGGCCGGGCTCGTGGTGCACCCGGCCGCCGGGCACGAGACCGGAACGCTCGTGAACGCGCTCATCGCCCATTGCGGCGCCTCGCTATCGGGGATCGGCGGCGTGCGCCGCCCCGGCATCGTGCACCGCCTCGACAAGGATACCTCTGGCCTGCTCGTGGTGGCCAAGACCGACCGCGCCCACCAGGGCCTGGCGCTGCAGTTCGCCGATCACGGCCGCACCGGGCCCCTGGAGCGGGCCTATCTCGCTCTCGTCTGGGGCGTGCCGGGGCGGACCCAGGGCACGGTCGCGGCGGCGCTCGGGCGCAGCCCCCACAACCGCGAGAAGATGGCGGTGGTCTCGGCCGAGCGCGGCCGCGAGGCCATCACCCACTGGGCCCTCAAGGAGACGCTGCCCCCGGGCGCGCGGGAGCCCCTCGCGAGCCTCGTGCGCTGCGAGCTCGAGACCGGGCGCACGCACCAGATCCGGGTCCACATGGCCCATATCGGCCATCCGCTCCTCGGCGACGGCGTCTACGGCGCAGGCTTCCGGACGAAGGCGAAGCGGCTGCCCGAGTCCGCGCAGGCCGCGCTGGAGCAGCTCGGTCGCCAAGCCCTGCACGCAGCCGTGCTCGGCTTCGAGCATCCGGTGACGGGCGAGACGCTGCGGTTCGAAAGCCCGCTGCCGGCGGACCTGAGCGCGCTCCTCGCGTCGCTCCGGGCGTGACGCGGCTGCCGGCGTCCCATTGGTTTTGCGGTGTTCGTGCGGGCCGGCCGAAACCCGTGACATGCGGTGTCCGCGCTTGCTGTCAAGGCTGCGGCGCACGCCGGCGCGACGCAAAATGCCGCCATGTGCGGCACCGCACATCGCCCAATGCGTTGACCTGTAATGTACGGGTCTGAGCGTCCCTTTGCGGCCAAGCAAAAGCCTCACTATAAGTGTGGGCTGCCGCTCGCCGATCAAGGGGGCTGCTTCAGGCTCGCCTCACTGGAGGGAGCCAAAGGAGGAAGAATATGGCTTCAGCGCTTCCCGTGCTCGCCAATGAAGGGGGCTTGTCGCGCTATCTCGACGAAATCCGCAAGTTTCCGATGCTGGAACCGAGCGAGGAGTTCATGCTCGCCAAGCGTTGGCGCGAGCATGGCGACCGCGAGGCGGCCCACAAGCTCGTGACCTCGCACCTGCGCCTTGTGGCCAAGATCGCCATGGGCTATCGCGGCTACGGCTTGCCGATCAGCGAAGTCGTGTCGGAAGGCAATGTCGGCCTCATGCAGGCCGTCAAGCGCTTCGAGCCCGACAAGGGCTTTCGCCTCGCCACCTACGCGATGTGGTGGATCAAGGCGGCGATCCAGGAATACATCCTGCGCTCGTGGTCGCTCGTGAAGATGGGCACGACCGCGAACCAGAAGAAGCTGTTCTTCAACCTGCGCAAGGCGAAGGGCCGGATCTCGGCCCTCGACGAGGGCGATCTGCGCCCCGACCAGGTGAAGCAGATCGCGACCCAGCTCGGCGTCACCGAGCAGGACGTGGTCGACATGAACCGCCGTCTCGGCGGCGACGCCTCGCTCAACGCTCCCTTACGCGAGGAGGGGGAGGGCGAATGGCAGGACTGGCTCGTCGACACCAGCGCGAGCCAGGAATCCGTGCTGGCCGCCGAGGAGGAGGGCCAGAACCGGCTCCAGGCGCTGCGCAACGCGCTCTCGGTGCTGAACGCGCGCGAGCGCCGCATCTTCGAGGCGCGCCGCCTCGCCGAGGACCCGATCACCCTGGAGGAGCTCTCCTCGGAGTTCGGCGTCTCGCGCGAGCGCGTGCGCCAGATCGAGGTGCGGGCGTTCGAGAAGGTCCAGGAGGCGGTGAAGCGCAGCCTCGCCCAGATCGAGGCGCCGCGCGCCATCGAGGCCGCGACCTGACACCCCTTCCGGGGTGAAGCATCACAGCCGCGGCATTCGTGCCGCGGCTTTTTCGTGGGCGGCCGTGGCGGGCCGGAACGGTCCGGAATGAGCCGGTTTGGACCGGGCGGTCCATGGCGGCGCGGGGCTCACTGCTGCCACTGCCGGACCGCGTCCGCCACGACCGCTTCGCCCGGCGCCCCCTTCTCGAAGCTCACGATGGCGCGCTGGCCCGAGGCCATGCGGATCGGCAGGTCGATCCAGTTGCGCCGCCGCAGCAGCTCCATGTTGCGCTCGAGGTCGCTCGGCAGGTTCGAGAGCCCGATCAGGAACAGGTTGTCGCGCACCGGCACCGGCAGGCCCGCGACCGGGGTGCCGCGGGAATTCACGTCGTTGCGGAACTGCAGCACGCCGACGTCGCGCACGACCCGGCCCGGATCGCCCGCGCGGGTCGCGAAGCTCAGCTCGACCGTATGCGACGCCGGCAGAGTGGCGTCGAGGTTGCGCCGGATCACGAGCGAGAGGGTGAATCCCGCCTCCGGAACCTCGACCGTGGCGCGGATCGCCGTATCGAGCGGCTGGCCCTGGCCGGCATTGAGGGCGTCGGTCCGCCAAGTCACCCGCCCGCCCGTGGTCTTCGGGGCCTGGGGGTTCGTGCGGTCCTCCTCGTAGAAGACCGCGATGGGATTGGCGTTCAGCTCGGGCCTCGGGGCGGGCGTCGCAGGGGCCGTGGGGGCGGCCGGTGCCGGGGCCGGCCCGCCGATCCGCTCGCCGATCTTGGCGCCCTCCGTGCGGGAGGGCGGCGCCTCCGCGACCGCGCCGGGCCGCGGCAGCTCGTCCGGGCGGTCGCGCAGGGTCCAGGCCAGGCTTCCGATCAGCCCCATCACGAGCACGAGCACGCCGCCGAGGATCAGCGAGCGGCCGCGCCCGGGATGGACCGTCAGAGGCGCCTGCGTGCCGACCCGCGGCCGCACCGCCTGGTCGCCGTCCGGCGCCGCATAGACGTCCGCGGGATCGCTCTCGGGAAGCGGGGATTCGGCTACGGGTTCGGCCGCAATCGGCTCCTCGCCCGCGAGCGCGACCGCCGGGCGGCGCGCAACGGTGTCGGCCGGCCGCGGCCGGCTGCGCGTTCCGGTCGGCAGGGCGATCGCCGGGGGCGGATTCTTGGGCTCGAGGCGCGGCCGGACCGGCGGCGGAAGCTCGGGCTCGGGGCGGGACGCGGGACTGTCGAGGCGGGGCCGCGGCGCCGCGGGCGCTGGCGGCGGCGCCTCCGCGCGGGGCCGCTCCAGGGGAGCCGGAGCGGCTTCGACGCTCGGCCGGTCCGGCGGTGCGTCGGCCCGCGGGCGCGCCGCGGGCGCCGGCGGGCCGGTGCGCGGCATCGTCTCCGGCGCCGGGCGGTCCGGGAGCGGTGCCGCCCGGGCATCGCGCGGCGGCAGGGGAGCGCGGGGCAGCGGCCGGGCGAGGTCCGGGCGGGGAGCGGGCTCGCGGGCGGGAGGCGCCTGCTCCCGCTCGACCCGCGCGATCGCGGCCTCCAGGCCGGTGCGTTCCTGCTCGATCGTGGCCTCGGGCAGCGGCGGCTCGAGGCTGCGCAACTGGCCCATGAGAGCATCGCGCGCGCGGTCGTAGACCGCCTTGCGCATCTCCGGCGACCGGTCGGAGAGGCCCCCGACGGCTCGGGCGATCAAGGGATAGTAGTCAGCCATGGGCGTCCGGAACTCGGGCGGTCGGCAGGTCTGTGGCCATGGATGGGGGATGCGCCGAAGCACGCATCCTCGTCAACCCTCGCGGTCGGGACGTGTCGTCCGCACGCCGCGGAGCGGGACCGGCGCATCGCCGCCCGGGAGGCGGCAGGCCCGCCGGGCCCACGCGGTCCTCACCCTTACCCCTCGAAAGGGTTGCGCATCAGAATGGTATCGTCGCGCTCCGGCGAGGTGGAGAGCAGCGCCACGGGCGCGCCGATCAGCTCCTCGACCCGCCTCACGTACTTGATCGCCTGCGCGGGCAGGTCGGCCCAGGAGCGCGCCCCCGCGGTCGAGCCGCTCCAGCCCTCGAAGTCCTCGTAGACCGGCTCGACCCGCGCCTGCGCGCCCTGGCTCGCCGGGAAGTAGTCGATCGTCTGGCCGTCGAGGCGGTAGCCGATTCCGATCCGGATCGTCTCGAACCCGTCGAGCACGTCGAGCTTGGTGAGCGCGATGCCGTCGATCCCCGAGGTCCGCACGGTCTGGCGCACCAGCGTGGCGTCGAACCAGCCGCAGCGGCGCTTGCGGCCCGTCACGGTGCCGAACTCGCGGCCGCGCTGGCCGATGAGCTCGCCGGTCTCGTCGAACAGCTCGGTCGGGAACGGCCCTTCGCCGACCCGCGTGGTGTAGGCCTTGGCGATGCCGAGCACGTAGCCGACCGCGCCCGGGCCCAGGCCCGAGCCCGTGGCGGCCTGGCCCGCCACCGTGTTGGACGAGGTCACGAACGGATAGGTGCCGTGGTCGACGTCGAGGAGCGCCCCTTGCGCGCCCTCGAACAGGATGCGCCGGCCGGCGCGGCGCTGGTCGTCGAGGAGGCGCCAGACCGCGTCCATGTAGGGCAGCACCTTCGGGGCCACCGAGGCAAGTTCGTCGTAGATCGCCTTCGGGTCGAATTCCTCCAGGCCCATGCCGCGGCGGAGCGCGTTGTGGTGCGCGAGCAGGCGCTCGATCTTGTCGGGAAGCGTCGCGAGATCCGCGAGGTCCATGAGGCGGATGGCGCGCCGCCCCGCCTTGTCCTCGTAGGCCGGGCCGATGCCGCGCTTCGTGGTGCCGATCTTGGTGCCGGCGGCGCCGCTCTCGCGCAGGGCGTCGAGCTCGCGGTGAATCGACAGGATGAGGGTGCAGTTCTCGGCGATGCGCAGGTTCTCGCGCGAGAGCGCGACGCCCTGCTCGGCGAGGCGCTCGACCTCGGCCACGAGCGCATGGGGATCGAGCACCACGCCGTTGCCGATGACGCCGAGCTTGCCGGGCCGCACGACGCCGGAGGGCAGGAGCGAGAGCTTGTAGACCGTGCCGCCGATCACGAGGGTATGGCCGGCATTGTGCCCGCCCTGGAAGCGGACCACCACGTCGGCCTGCTCGGAGAGCCAGTCGACGATCTTGCCCTTGCCTTCGTCGCCCCACTGGGCGCCCACGACGACCACGTTCGCCATCGCCTTGTCCTCACATGAAAAACCCCGGCGCAAGGCCGGGGCTGGGGTGAAAAACCTTGCGAGGTCTCATGATGGATCGGGGCCGCGAGGTCAAGGCGGCGGCGCCCTCCCGCCGCCGGAGGAACGCGGCCCGGAGGGCCGCGTGGGGCGCGAGCCGGTGGCGCATGCTCTCCCGCTCCCCGCTCGCGCGCTCCCTCTCCCCGTTCGCGGGGAGAGGGTCGGGGTGAGGGGCCGGTCGGTTGAGCGCGATCTCTCCGCTGTCATGGCCGGGCTCGACCCGGCCATGACAGCGCGAAGCCCGCGATGTGTGTTGCTGCGGGGAGCGTGCGCCTTTCCGGTCGAGGTGGCCGGGTCGAGCCCGGCCATGACACGCGTGAGGTGGATGCCGTTCAGGTCGTCCGGCTGGCTGCGACAGGCGAGAGGTGGATGCATCGTGCTCATCCGACCGGCCCCTCACCCCAACCCTCTCCCCGTAAACGGGGAGAGGGAGCGGGGCTGCGGGGAGAGGGAGGATCAGCCGCTCATGCCAGGCACCGGCCTGCGATGTGCCGGGAAGGCTCGCCGCATCCGTCGCGCCCAGGTGACCTCCGGAATGGTTCTGATGTAAACCATTGGCCGGAGACCCTGCCGATGCCCTCCCCTGCCCCGCGCCCCGCGCCGCCTGCCGCACCGGACCCCCTGCGGGTGTGGTTCCGCTTCGTGCGCCTGCACCGGCGGGCCGGGGGCGCGATCGCGGCGGCGCTGCGGGAGATCGGGCTGTCGATCCCGCAATTCGACCTCCTCTCCACGCTGACCGAGAGCGAGGGCCTGAGCCAGCAGGAGCTGGCCCAGCGCCTCTACGTCACCAAGGGCAACGTGTCCGGCCTCGTCGACCGGATGGTCGAGGCCGGTCTGGTGGAGCGGCGCGCGAGTCCGGACGACCGGCGCTCCAACGCGCTCCACCTCACCGAGCGCGGCCGCCGCCTCGCCGAGGCCGGCATCGCGGCGCAGACCGCCTACGTGACCCGCACCCTCGGCACCCTGCCCGCGGCCGACCTCGCCGAACTCGAGCGGCTCGTGCTCGCCTGGCGCGAGCGGGCGCGGGCCGACGAGCACCGCCCGAAACCCTGACCGGCCGGGGCGCCATGTTCGAGGCCATCGCGTTCGCGGGCGGCGGCAACCGCTGCTACTGGCAGGGCGGCTTCTGGGAGGCGGCCGCGCCGGCGCTCGGATGGACGCCGGAGCTCGTCGTCGGGGTCAGCGCCGGCGCCTGGTCGGCCTGCTACAGCCTGCTGGGGTGCGGCCGGCGCGTGAACGCGCTCGTGGCGGACAATTGCGGCGGGGAGCGGCGCAATTTCGAGTGGCGCGAGTGGCGCCGGGGCCGGTCGCCCTGGCCGGTCGCGGGGATGTACTTGAGCCTGATCGAGACGATCGTCGACGCCGACGCCTTCGCGCGCCTCCAGGCCGGCCCCGACCTCCTGATCGCGCTCGCCCGCAAGCCCCGCCGGCTGCCGCTCGGCCTCGCGATCCCGCTCGGCATCGCGGCCTACCAGATCGAGAAGGCATGGGCGGCGCCGGTGCATCCGCGCGGCGGCCGGGCCCTGGGCTTCCGCCCGGAATTCGTCCGGGTGCAGGACCTCGCCGGGCCCGCCGATCTCGTCGCCGCCCTGATGGCGAGCGCGAGCGTGCCGCCCTTCATGCCGGTCGGCCGGGTCGGAGGCCTCGCCGCCCTCGACGGCGGCCTCGTCGACAACGTGCCCGTGGAGCCGCTCGAAGCCGTCGCGGCGCGCGGGGGACGGACCCTCGTGATCCTCTCGCGCCGCTACAAGGCGTTCCCGCCGGTGCCGGGCCGCCTCTACGTGCAGCCCTCCGCGCCGGTGCCGATCGGCCAGTTCGACATCACCGACCCGGACGGGATCCGCCGCGCCTACGAGATGGGACTCGCCGACGGCGAGGCCTTCGCGAGGCGGCACGGCGACGGCGCGGCGGTCCTTTAAGACAACCCGTCGATGAGGTCCGGCAGGTCCGCGATCGAGGCGATCACGTGGTCGGCGTGCGGCTCGAGATCGGCGCGTGCGGCCTCGCCCAGCGGGCCCGTCAGGACCAGGACCGCGAGCGCGCCGGCGGCGCGGGCCGCGTGCAGGTCGTGGATCGAATCGCCGATCAGGGCGACCTCGCCGGGCGCGCAGCCGATCCGCTCCACGAACCCCGTCACCATGCCGGGCCCGGGCTTCGGCCCGAAGCCCGAATCGTACCCGGCGACGTAATCGAGGTAGCACGCGAGCCCGAGCGCCTCCGCCTGCATCCGGGCCGAGCGCTCGGCGTCGTTGGTCGCGATCCCGAGCACGAGCCCGCGAGCCTTCAGGGCCGCGCAGAGCGCGGCGGGCCCGTGGATCGGCGCCAGGGTCTTGAGGCCCCAATAGGCGAAGCGGTCGTCCATCTCGCGGTAGAGCTCCCCCGTCGCCGGACGCCCCAGGGCCGCCGCCCAGAGCGGCCCGTAATGGGCCGAGGAGCCGGCGACGAGCGGCGAGGACGGCAGGAAGCGCCGCTCGTCCTCGACGTAGTGGCTGATCGCGACGAGCGTGCGCAGCTTCGCCGCGTCCCCGCCCGCGAGTTCGCGCATCACCTCGTAGGCCGCCGGGCCCCAGGTGGCGTCGAAGTCGATGAGCGTGCCGTCCTTGTCGAACAGGATGCCTTTGAGCGTCATGGGGCTTCATAGCGGGCACCGACGGGATTGTCCCGGGTTTGCGTCCCGCTTCCCTCTCCCTCTCCCCGCAGGCGGGGAGAGGGTTGGGGTGAGGGGCGGGTCGGAAGAGCGCGATGTCTCCCGTGTCATGGCCGGGCTCGACCCGGCCATCCCGATGCGCAGACCGCAATGCTTGTTGCTGCGGGGGCGTGTGCCTCTCCGATCGAGGCGGCCGGGACAAGCCCGGCCACGACAGGCGTGGAGCGGATGCGTCGAGCTCCTCCGACCGGCCCCTCACCCCAGCCCTCTCCCCGTGAACGGGGAGAGGGAGCTTTCGCGCCACCCATGACGAACCCCGCAAGCTTCGCTACAAGCGCCGCATGACCCTGCTGAACGCCTCCGCCACCGCGCTGCGCGCGCGTCTCCTCGCCCGCGAGATGTCCGCCGTCGAACTGCTCGACGCCACCTTCCGCCAGGTCGACGCCGCGAACCCGGCCGTGAACGCCGTCGTGGGCGAGGACCGGGACGCCGCGCGGAAGGCCGCGGAGGACTCGGACCGCCGCATCGCGGCCGGCACCGCACGTCCCCTCGAGGGGCTGCCGATCACCGTGAAGGACTCGTTCGACGTGGCGGGCCTGCTCTCGACCGCCGGCGCGCCGATGTACAAGGCGCGCATCCCGGCGGCCGACGCCGCGCCGGTGGCGCGCCTGCGCCATGCAGGCGCGGTGATCTTCGGCAAGAGCCTCGTCCCGGTCTTCACCGGCGACTTCCAGGCCTTCAACCCGCTCCACGGCATCGCCCGCAATCCCTACGATCCGGAGCGCTCGCCGGGCGGCTCGTCGGGCGGGGCGGCCGCGGCCGTCGCCGCGGGCATGAGCGCCTTCGAGATCGCCTCCGACCTCGGCGGCTCGGTGCGCTGGCCGGCCCATGCCTGCGGGGTGTTCGGGCTCAAGACCACCTGGAACCTCGTGCCGACCTGGGGCCACGTGCCCCCGATGCCGGAGCGGCGCCCGCCCCGCAACGTCGACCTGATGGTGGCGGGGCCGATCGCCCGCAGCGCCGCCGACCTCGACCTCGTGCTCTCCGTCCTCGCCGGCCCCCGCGACGACCCTGCGGCCGTCACGCCCCTGAAGCCGCCCCGCCGCATTGCGCCGGAGGGCCTGCGCGTGGCGCTCTGGCTCGACGAGCCCTTCGCGCCCGTCCAGGCAGACGTGTCGGCCGCGGTGCGCCGCGCCGCGGGGCTCCTGCGCGAGGCCGGCGCCTCCATCGACGAGCTGGCGCGCCCGGCCTTCCGCTTCGAGGAAGCCTTCGAGGTGTTCTCGCTCCTCAACCACGCCATCGTGGCCTATTCGCTGCCCCCGAAGGTGCGCGACCGGCTGCAGCGGGCGGCCGGCACCTTCGCGCCCGGCGACCTCTCGCACCGGGCGCTGCAGGCGCGAGGGGCGCGCATGACGCCGGGGCTCTACCAGCAGGTCAAGGCGCGCAAGCAGCGCCTCGAATCCCTGTGGGCCCGTTTCTTCGAGCGATTCGACGTGGTGCTGTGCCCGCCCGCGCCCGTGGTCGCGATCCCGCACGACCACTCGCCCGATTTCCACGGCCGCATTCTCGACATCGACGGCACGCCGAAGCCCTATTTCGACTTCATGGTCTGGTCCTCGCTCGCGACCGCCGCGGACCTCCCCGCCGCCGTCGCGCCGGTGATGCGCAACGCGCACGGCCTGCCGGCCGGCGTGCAGATCATCGCGGCGAAAGCTGAGGACCGCACCGCGATCGCGGTCGCGGCCATGCTGGAGGCTTTGGGATGCCGCTACGAGGCGCCGCCGCTCTAGCCTCGCCCTACCCTCGCCGCATCCGGGACGTTACCCTCGCGCCCGAACACACGGAGACCCCCATGCTGTCGAACCAGGCCGCCCGCGACGTCGAGACCCTGATCCATCCCTACACCCAGCTCGCGAGCTTCCGCGAGACGGGGCCGCTGGTGCTGGAGCGCGGCGAGGGCGTGTGGGTCTACGACAGCGAGGGGAAGGGCTACATCGAGGGCATGGCGGGCCTGTGGTGCACCGCGCTCGGCTACTCGAACCGCGAGCTCGTCGAGGCGGCGCGGGAGCAGATGATGAAGCTCCCCTTCACGCACCTGTTCTCCGGCCGCAGCCACGACCCGGCGATCGAGCTCGCCGAGAAGCTGAAGGAGATCGCGCCGATGCCGGTGTCGAAGATCTTCTTCTGCTCGTCGGGCTCGGAGGCGAACGACACGCAGGTGAAGCTCGCCTGGTACATGAACAACGCGCTCGGGCGCCCTAAGAAGAAGAAGATCATCGCTCGCCTGCGCGGCTATCACGGCGTCACGGTCGCCTCGGCCTCGCTCACGGGCCTGCCCGCGAACCACATCGACTTCGACCTGCCGATCGCCAACATCCTCCACACCTCCTGCCCGCACTACTACCGCTTCGGACAGGACGGCGAGAGCGAGCAGGACTACGCGACCCGGATGGCGGACGAGCTCGAGGAGCAGATCCAGCGCGAGGGCCCCGACACCGTCGCGGCCTTCATCGCCGAGCCCGTGATGGGCGCGGGCGGCGCGATCCTGCCGCCCGACACCTATTTCGAGAAGATCCAGGCGGTGCTCGACCGCCACGACATCCTGTTCATCGCCGACGAGGTCATCACCGGATTCGGGCGGCTCGGCACCGCCTTCGGTTCGCAGCGTCTGGGCCTGCGGCCCGACACGCTCTCCTTCGCCAAGGCCCTGACCTCGGCCTATCTGCCGCTCGGGGGCGTGATGATCCCCGAGGCCATGTATCAGGCGATGCTCGACGAGAGCCGGAAGGTCGGCACCTTCGGCCACGGCTTCACCTATTCGGGCCATCCGGTCGCGGCCGCGGTGGCGCTGAAGACGCTGGAGATCTACCAGCGCGACCGGATCTTCGAGGGCGCGGCCGCCAAGGCGCCGGTGTTCGAGCGCCGCCTCGCCGCACTCGCCGACCACCCCCTCGTCGGCGAGGCGCGGGGCCTCGGGCTGATCGGCGGGCTCGAGCTCGTGGCCGACAAGCGCACCAAGGCGCAGTACGACGCCAAGAAGGGCGTCGCGCTGAAATGCGTCGGCTTCGCGCAAGCCGAGGGCCTGATCGTGCGCAACCTCATGGGCGACCGCCTCGCGGTCTGCCCGCCGCTCGTGATCACGGAAGCCGAAATCCACGAGCTGTTCGACCGCCTGACCCGGGCGCTCGACCGCACCGCGGAGTGGATCGCCAAGGAGGGGCTCGTGGCCGCGTAGGCGTAATTCCCTTCTTCCATGAGGGAGAGGCGGGCTGTCGGCAACCCTCATCTCTTCTCTCTCGAGGGAGAGGCCAGCAGTCAGCAACCCTCATCCTGAGGAGCGGCGTGAGCCGCGTCTCGAAGGACGAGGGTTGCGGATCGGTGGAGCACGACGAGGCGCCCTCGTCCTTCGAGACGGACCTGCGGTCCTCCTCAGGATGAGGGCTCAAAGGGAGGGTGGCTCTCCCCCTCTCCCGACTTCGCTCCGCGAGGCCACCCTCCCCGCAAGGGGGAGGGATGTCAGTGGCCCTCGAAGCTCATGAGGGTGCGCACGTTCACGCCGAGCTCGCGCAGCTTCGCGGCGCCGCCGAGGTCGGGGAGGTCGATCACGAAGCAGGCCGCGATCACGTTGGCGCCGATCCGGCGCAGGAGGTTCACGGCCGCGACCGCGGTGCCGCCCGTGGCGATGAGGTCGTCGACGAGGACGACCCGCTCCTCCTGGCCGATGGCGTCCGTGTGGATCTCCATCTCGTCGACGCCGTATTCGAGCGAATAGGCGATCCGCACGGTCTCGTGCGGCAGCTTGCCCTTCTTCCGGATCGGCACGAAGCCGGCCGAGAGCTGGTGCGCGACGGCGCCCCCGAGGATGAAGCCGCGCGCCTCGATGCCCGCCACCTTGTCGACCCGCCCGCCGGCATAGGGATGCACGAGCTCGTCCACGGCCCGGCGGAAGGCGCGGGCGTCGCCGAGCAGCGTGGTGATGTCGCGGAAGACGATGCCGGGCTTCGGGTAATCCGGGATCGACCGGATCGCGGCCTTGAGGTCGGTGCTGAGGCTCTGGTCCATGACGATCCACGCGGCGTTGAGGCTTGAAGGGGGTGGAGCCGGCGGTCCGGGCCGCCCTGCCTGCAGCGTCATGCGCCCGGCCGTGGCGAAAGACAAGAAGCCCGCTCAGACCGTCTCGGTCGGCGCTTCCGCCGCCGCCTCGGGACCGCCGAGGAAGCCGCCGGACTGGCGCTCCCACAGGCGGGCGTAGAGGCCGCCGCGGGCGAGGAGCTCCGCGTGCGTCCCCTCCTCGACCACGCGGCCTTGCGCGAGCACCACGAGCCGGTCGAGGGCCGCGATGGTGGAGAGGCGGTGCGCGATCGCGATCACGGTCTTGCCCTGCATCAGCGTCGCGAGCGATTCCTGGATTGCGGCCTCGACCTCCGAATCGAGCGCCGAGGTCGCCTCGTCGAGGACGAGGATCGGCGCGTCCTTGAGGATCACCCGGGCGATGGCGATGCGCTGGCGCTGGCCGCCCGAGAGCTTCACGCCGCGCTCGCCGACGCGGGCCTCGTAGCCGCGCCGGCCCTTGTGGTCCTCGAGCTGCGGGATGAAGTCGCGCGCATGCGCCAGCTCCGCGGCCTCCTCGACCGCCGGCTGCTCGGCCCCCGGGTTGCCGTAGGCGATGTTGTCGCGGATCGAGCGGTGCAGGAGCGAGGTGTCCTGGGTCACGACCGCGACCGCCTCGCGCAGGGAATCTTGCGTCACCGTGGCGATGTCCTGCCCGTCGATCAGGATGCGCCCGCCCTCGAGGTCGTGCAGGCGCAGGAGCAGGTTGACGAGGGTCGACTTGCCCGCCCCGGAGGGGCCGACGAGGCCGACCTTCTCGCCCGGGCGAACGGTGAGCGACAGGCGCTCGAACACGCCCTCCCCGCGGCCGTAATGGAAGGTCACGTCCTCGAAGCGCACCTCGCCGCGGGCGACCCGGAGCGGGCGGGCGCCCGGCGCGTCCACGACCTGGTGCGGACGCGCCACCGTCTCCATGCTCTCCTGCACGACGCCGACATTCTCGAAGATGCCGCGCAGCACCTGCATGAACCAGCCCGACATGTCGCCGATGCGCAGGACCAGCGCGAGGCCGGCCGCGATCTCGCCCGCGCTCATGCGCCCCTGCGTCCAGAGCCAGAGCGACAGGCCCGCGGTCGCGACCGCGAGGCCGGTGTTGAGCACCACCAGGATCCCCTTCACGACCGTGAACAGGCGCATGGAATCGAGGTACGCCGCCGTGTGGCGGGTCATCGCCTCGTGCACGGAGGAGCGCTCCATGTGGGCGCGGGCGAAGAGCTTGACGGTGAGGATGTTGGTATAGCTGTCGACGATGCGCCCGACGAGCGCCGAGCGCTCCTCCGAGACCCGGAGCGAGCGCTTCTGCGCCTCCGGCACGAAGTAGCGCATCAGCAGCACGTAGCCCGCCATCCAGGCCAGCATCGGCACGGCGAGCCACAGGCTCACGCTCGAGAACGCGACCAGGATCACGACCGCGTAGGTCGCGACGAAGACCACGATGTCGAGGGTCTCGACCGCGACGTCGCGCAAGGCCGGCCCGACCTGGGTGATGCGGTTGGCGAGCCTTCCCGCGAAGTCGCCCTGGAAGTAGGAGAGCGAGTGGCCGAGCGTGTAGAGATGCGTGCGCCAGCGGACCCGGTTCGTGACCTGGGGCATCACGGCCTGGTTGATCACGCCCTCGTTGAAGAGGTTGACGAGCGGCCGGATCAGGAGGAGCGCGATCGCGCCCGCGACGAGGAGCGACCCGTGGCGCTCCCACAATTCGCCCGGGGGCGTGGTGTTGAGGAGATCGACGAAGCGCCCGACGCCGATGAGGAGAAGCGACTCGACGGCGGCCAGCAGCAGGGCGGAGAGCAGCACCACCCCGAGCCAGCCCCGCACCTCGCGCAGGTAGAAGGCCGCGAAGCCGCGAAGGGTCGCGGGCGGCGTGCGCCGGTCGTCGAAGGGCGCGAAGACGTCGATCCGGCTTTCCAGCCAGTCGGTGAAACGCTTGAGCATGGTGCGGTCCGGTTGCCCCCGAACATAAGGCACCGCGCGCGGGAGACGAGGGCGCCGCGGCCGTGGACCGCGGCGGATGCTCCCGCTACACCCCGCACTCCGCTCGATCGGAGCCCGCCATGGTCCGCCTCGGTCTCTACCAGCCCGACATTCCGCAGAACACCGGCACCATGCTGCGCCTTGCCGCCTGCCTCGGGGTGCCGGTCGAGATCGTGGAGCCCGCGGGCTTCGACGTCTCCGACCGCAACCTGCGCCGCGCCGGGATGGACTACCTCGAGCGGGCCGGGGTCACGCGGCACGTCTCGTGGCGCGCCTTCGCGGCATGGCGCGCCGAGGCCGGCGCCCGGCTCGTGCTGGCCACGACGCGCGGCGCCCTCCCCTACGCGGACTTCGCCTACCGCCCGGGCGACGTGATCCTCATGGGCCGGGAATCGGCCGGCGTCCCCGACGAGGTCCACGCGGCGGCCGACGCCCGCGTGCTCATTCCCATGCAGCCGGGCCTGCGCTCCCTCAACGTGGCGGTCAGCGCCGCGATGATCTTAGGAGAAGCCCTGCGGCAGACGGGAGGATTTCACTCCCTCTCCCCGTCTACGGGGAGAGGGTCGGGGTGAGGGGCCGGTCGGTGGAGCGAGCGGTCTCAGAATATCCCCTCCCCTTGCGGGGAGGGGCCGGGGGTGGGGGTCGGTGCAGGAGGAACCGCTCAGCCTCATCCTGCACCGACCCCCACCCGGCCGGCTGACGCCGTCCACCCTCCCCACAAGGGGGAGGGTAGAAGCGCGGATCCACCGCGCACTTCCGACCGGCCCCTCACCCCAGCCCTCTCCCCGCAGGCGGGGAGAGGGAGCGCCGGGGGGCCCCCCCCCCCCCCCCCCCC
>JAESGR010000522.1_pt1 | contig 24703 bp, 24 predicted proteins | sample 9269771 | NCBI WGS metagenome assembly JAESGR01 (sample SAMN15739572, study PRJNA653492) | algae metagenome | isolation source: Chroococcus sp. CMT-3BRIN-NPC107 and co-occurring heterotrophs from well... | place: USA: Clark Mountains Wilderness, California | collected 2010-04-18 | reverse complement strand
GTCGCTGCTTGGCTACCAACCCGCGGCCCTGGTGGTCCACGGAGGCCTGCGCGACTCGGAGTCCGTGGAGCTCGTCGCGCGGCATGGCGTCCCCTTCGTGGAACTGGGATCCCTCACCGGCAAGGGACAGCACATCGCCATCGGTTACTCCAACCGTGCCGCCGGCAAGGCAGCGACCGAGCACCTGCTGGAGCGCGGCTTCACCCGCATCGGCTTCGTGTCCTCGCCGAAGGCTGGCAACCAGCGCGCCGCAGATCGGTGGGCAGGCTATCGCGCGGCGCTGAAAGCCGCCGGCATCGCGCCGCGTCCTGACCTCGAACTCGAGACGACGCTCGGCTACGCCAAGGGCGCCGAAGCGGTCGACGAACTGCTGCGGCGCGAGCGCAAGCTGCAGGCGATCTTCTTCACCGGCGACGGCTGGGCGCTGGGCGCGCTCTTTCATTGCCAGCGCCTGGGCATCGCGGTGCCGAAGCAACTGGCGATCATGGGCTTCGACGACCAGGAGCTCACTGCGTTGACGGTGCCGCCGCTGTCCAGCGTGCACGTGCCGCGCTACGAGATGGGCTTCGAGGCCGGCACGCTGCTGCGGCGCACGCTCAACGGCGAAGCGGTGGAGCGCCACCGCGTGGACCTGTCGTTCCGCGTGGTGCCGCGCGGAACCACGTGAGTCCTGCCCCCGGGCCTCAGGAAAACTTCGGCGGCCGCTTCTCGACGAAGGCGCGCACGGCCTCGTGGTGGTCCGGCTCCATGTGCGCGATGGCCTGGTAGGACGCGGAGATCTCCAGCAGCGATTCGAGCGTGGCGCGCTCGCCTTCGCGCAGCAGCCGCTTGGTCATGCGCAGCACGCCGCCCGGATTGGCGGCGATCTTGCGCGCCAGGCCCAGCGCGGTCTCCATCAGCGCCTCCGGCGCCACCACGCGCGAAACCAGGCCGCAGGCGAGCGCTTCCTGCGCACTGAGGGCTTCGCCCGTGAACGCCATCTCGGAAGCCCTGGACATGCCGACCGCGCGTGGCAGCAGCCAGGCGCCGCCGTCCCCCGGCACGATGCCCACCCGCACGAAGCTCTCGGCGAAGGTGGCCTTCTCGCTGGCGATGCGGATGTCGCACATGCAGGTGAGGTCCAGGCCCGCGCCGACGGCGGGTCCGTTCACGGCGGCGATCACCGGCACGTCGAGGTGGTACAGCGCCTTCGGCAGCCGCTGGATGCCGCGCCGGTATTCCTCGCGGATGGTCTCGGGCGACAGCTGCTGCTGGAAGTAGCGCTGCATGTCCTTGACGTTGCCGCCGGAGCTGAACACCGGCCCGGCGCCCGTGAGGACCACCGCGCGCACCGTGCGGTCGCCCTGGATGTCCGCGCAGGCCTGCACGAACTCGTCGACGGCGGTGTTGCCCGTGAGCGCGTTGCGCGTCTCGGGCTGGTCCATGGTGAGGATGACGACGGCGCCGTCGCGGCTGGTTTTCAGGAAGGTCATGGAAGCTTTTCCTCCGGGATCAATGGACGTCGGTGGTGGCGCGGACCAGGTCCAGGGCCAGGCCCTCGCGCCGGTCCACCAGCTCCTCGCCCAGCACCTCATGCCAGTACGACTCGGAGCCGGCGGCCTGGCGCCAGGCATGCAGCCGGCGCGTGTACAGCTGCAGGTCGAATTCGGCGGTGAAGCCGATCGCGCCGTGGATCGAATGCGCGATGGCCGCTGCCTCCAGGGCAGCTTCGCTGGTGCGCGCCTTCGCCACCGCCACGCGCAGCCGGTCCGGCGTCGCGGTCGCCGAATGGCAGCCGATCTGCGCCGCCATGCGGGCGGCGAAGGTGTGTTCGGACAGCACGCTCAGCTGGTGCTGGATCGCCTGGAACTTGCCGATGGGGCGGCCGAACTGCTGGCGTTCGTTGGCGTACTGCAGCGTGCGCGTGAACACGCTCATGAGGGCGCCCGCGATCTGCGCGGCGGCGGCGCAGGCCTGCAACGCCAGCAGGTCGTGCGTGCCGGTGATGCGCCGTCCTTGCGCGACGGCCGTCCCGCTCCATTCCAGGGTCGCGTCCAGCGGGAACACGCCCGGGGAGCTGCGGGCTTGCTTCGTGGGAACCAGCACCGCCTGGTGCTGCACGCCGACAAGCACCCAGTCGGCCACACGTCCGTTGGCGACGTGCAGGCAGCGCAAGGTGCCGCCCTCGCCCTGCACACCGGTCGCGACCGCGATGCTGCCGGCGGGCCGCTCGACACCCGCGGCGGCCAGCAGCGCCCGAGCCAGCATCGTGTGCGCCAGCGGTGCCGGCACCGCGAAGCTGCCGCACAGCTCGAGCAGCGGGAACACGTCACTCAGTGCCAGCCCGGCGCCGCCCTGGGCTTCCGGCACCAGCGCATCGGCAAAACCGGACTCTTCGAGACGCGCCCAGAGTTCGTCGGGCCGCTGCCCGCCTTCGGTGGCGCGCACGAGGTGCGGCGTGCACTGGTCCTGCAGCAGTTGCTGCAGCGCGTGGGTGAGGAGGTCGTCCACGGAGGTCCTTTCAGCGCAGGCCGAGGCCGCGTGCGATCATCCCGCGCAGGATGTCGCGGGTGCCGCCGCGCAGCGAATACGAGGGCGCCACCTGCGTGACGTAGTCCAGCGTGCGCAGCAGCTCCATGGGAACGTCCTGCCCGGGCCGGCGGTACAGGTCGTCGGCGATCAGCGCGGGGATCGCCTGCTCCACGCCGGTGCCCAGGTCCTTGACCAGCGCGGCTTCGACGACGGGGCTCTCGCCGCGAGCCAGCTTGCCCGTGAGCGCGATCGACATCGCCCGCAGCGGGGCGAGCTGCGACAGCAGCCTGCCGGCCAGGCGCACCGCCTCGGGCGTGCGGCCCTGTGGCGTGCGCACCCAGGCGAGCCACTCGTCGAACAGCACGATGCTGGAGAACAGGCGCTCCGGCCCGCTGCGCTCGAAGGCGAGTTCCGACATGACCTGCTCCCAGCCCTCGCCCTCGCGGCCCAGCACCGCGTCGGGCGCGAGCTGCACGTCGTCGAAGAACACTTCGCAGAAGTGCGAGTCGCCCGACAGGTCGGTGATCGGTCGCACCGTCACGCCCGGCAGCTTCAGGTCCACGATCACCTGCGACAGGCCCTTGTGCCGGTCCTCGCTGCTGCCCGAGGTACGCACCAGCGCGATCATGTAGTGGCAGTGGTGCGCGTTGGTCGTCCAGATCTTCTGGCCCTTCAGCAGCCAGCCGGCGTCGTTGCGCGTGGCGCGCGTCCTCACGCTGGCGAGGTCGGAGCCCGCGTTCGGCTCGCTCATGCCGATGCAGAAATACGATTCGCCGCGGCACACGGGCGGGATGTAGAAGCGCTTCTGCGCCTCGGTGCCGTACTTCAGGATCAGCGGTGCGCTCTGGCGTTCGGCGATCCAGTGCGAGCCCACCGGCGCGCCGAAGGCCAGGAACTCCTCCACCACGACATAGCGCGCATAGGCATTGCGGCCGCCACCGCCGTATTCCTCGGGCAGCGTGAGTCCGAGGAAGCCGCGCCGCCCCGCCTCGCGGCTGAAGTTGCTGTCGTAGCCGCCCCAGGAGCGGGCGCGCACATGCGCCGGCAGTTGCGCCACCGCCTCGCGCAGGAAGGCGCGCACCGGCTCGCGCAGGGCTTCGTCGTTCGCGGGCAGCGGCGTGAGCGTCAGCGAGTCGAGTGCGCTCATTGCAGGATGCCTTCCTTCTTCATGGCTGCGATGCGTTCGGCGGACAGCCCCAGGGTGTCCTGCAGGACCGCGGCCGTGTCCTGTGCCAGCGGCGGCGGCGCGGTGCGGTACTGCACGGGCGTGCCGCTCATGCGGATGGGACTCGCCACCAGCGGGATGGAGCCGGCCGCCGGATGGTCCATGCGCATCTCGACCCCGCGCGCGCGCACCTGCGGATCGGCGAACACGTCGGCGATCGTGTTGATGGGCCCGCAGGGCACGCCGACGGTCTCGAACAGCGCCACCCATTCGGAGGTGCTGCGCGTCACGGTCACCTGCTTGATCAGGGGCACCAGCGTCGTGCGGTTGCGCACCCTGCCGTTGTTGGTGGCAAAACGCTCGTCGGCGGACCATTCCCGGCGGCCGACTGCCTTGCAGAAAGCGGCGAACTGGCCGTCGTTGCCGATCGCCAGGATCATGTAGCCGTCCGCGGTGGGGAAGTCCTGGTAAGGCACGGTGTTCGGGTGCGCATTGCCCATGCGCTGCGGCGTGCGGCCGTACAGGTGGTTCATCGACTGGTTGGCCAGGCAGGCCACCTGCACGTCCAGCAGCGCCAGGTCGATCCACTGGCCCTCGCCCGTGCGATGGCGCGCCTGGAGCGCGGCCAGGATCGCGGTGCTCGCATACAGCCCGGTGAGGATGTCGGTGAGCGCCACGCCGACCTTCATGGGACCCGCGCCCTCTTCACCGTCCGGCCGGCCCGTGATGCTCATGAGCCCGCCCATGCCCTGCATCAGGAAGTCGTAGCCGGCGCGGTGCGCGTAGGGACCGGTCTGGCCGAAGCCGGTGATCGAGCAGTACACGAGCCGCGGATTCACCGTCCTGAGCGATGCGTAGTCCAGCCCGTATTGCGCCAGGCCGCCCACCTTGAAGTTCTCCACCAGCACGTCGCACTGCTGCGCGAGTTCCCGCACCAGCTGCTGCCCCTGCGGCTGCGTGAAGTCGATGGCCACGGACTGCTTGTTGCGGTTGGCGCACAGGTAGTAGGCCGAGTCGCGCGTGTCCTGCCCGTCGCGGCTTTTCAGGTACGGCGGTCCCCAGGCGCGGGTGTCGTCACCGGTGCCCGGGCGTTCCACCTTGATCACCTGCGCGCCGAGGTCGCCCAGCGTCTGCGTGGCCCAGGGGCCCGCGAGCACGCGCGAGAGATCCAGGACGCGGATGCCCGCCAGGGCACCCGGCGCCGGCGTGGCCTGCGTCATTGCTGTTCGACCTTGGCCGTCGCGGCGATGCGCCGCCACAGCTGGATCTCGGCGCGCTGGAAGTCACGCAGTTCCTGCGGGCCGCCGTTCATGACCTCGGCACCGATCTTCTCGTAGAACTCGCGCGTCTCGGGCATGCGCTCGATGCGCGTCATCAGCTCGGCCAGCTTGTCGGCGATCGGCTTCGGCGTCTTGGCGGAGACCATCGCGGCAACCCAGGTGTACGCGGTGAAGCCGGGCAGGCCTGCCTCGCTGGCGGTGGGCACCCCGGACAGCGATGGCACGCGCTTGTCCGAGGCGACGGCCAGCGCGCGCAGCTTGCCGGACTTCACCAGTTCCTGCGCGCTGGTCATCTCCGCGAAGGCGAGGTCCACGGTGCCGCCCGCGACGGCACTCACCGCCTCGCTCGCACCTTTGAACGGGACATGGTGCGTCTGCACCTTCGCCGCGTCGTTGAACAGCTCCGCCATCAGCTGGTAGCCGGCGGACCCGGCGCCGTAGTTCAGCTTGCCCGGTTGCGTGCGCGCGGCGGTCACCAGTTCGGGCAAGGTCTTGTGCGCCGAGGTGCCCGGCACGATCAGCAGCGCGGGCGAGCGCATCATCATCGTCAGCGGCGCAAGGTCGGCCACCGGGTCGTAGGGCAGCGACTTGAACAGCGCGGCGTTGACGGCCAGCGTGGAGTTGCTGCCGATGAAGACGGTGTAGCCGTCGGCGGGTGCCGTCAGCACCTGGTTGACCGCGATGAAGCCGTTCGCTCCGGCGCGGTTTTCCACCACCACCGTCTGGCCGGTGAGCTCGGCCAGCTTCCTGCCGAAGTAGCGCGCCGACGTGTCCGTGCCGCTGCCCGGGGGGAACGGCACCACGAACTTGATCGGCTTGCTGGGAAAGACATCCTGCGCCAGCGCGGCGCCCGCGAGCAGCACGGCGAGCGCCAGCAGGCTGCAGCGCAACAGGAAAGCGGCGGAACGTATCATGCTGTGTCTCCTTGGTGGAAGCGGCAGGGTAGCGGCCGCTGCCGTCGCCCGTCCAATACCGATTGCCTGGCGTCCGATAGCCGATTCGAATTGCCCATGACGTCTGCCTTGCGCACGCTGGACCTGCGCCGCATCCGGCATTTCGTCGTGCTGGCGGAAACGCTCAATTACCGCAAGGCCTCGCAGCTGCTGCACATGACGCAGCCGCCGCTGACCGTGTCCATCCAGAAGCTGGAGGCGGAGCTGGGCGTGCGCCTGTTCGAACGCGATGCCAAGGGCGTGCGCCTCACCGGCAGCGGCCAGGCAGCGCTGGACGATGCCCGCCGGATCCTGCAGCACGCCGAAGCCTTTGCCGAAGCCGCGGCGCTGGCGGAGAGTGGCCAGGCGGGGCAGCTGCGCATCGGCTTCACCGGTTCGGCCACGCACGGCGTGCTGCAGCGGCTGGTGCCGCGCGTGCGCGCGGAGCTGCCCCGCCTGGAGCTGGTGCTGCGCGAGGGTTCGTCCATGGGCATCGTGCAGTCGCTCGCCAACGGCGACATCGACGCGGGCTTCCTGTGGACGCCGGTGCTGCGGCCCATGGGCGCGCAGTTCCAGGTGCTGCAGCGCGACACGCTGGTGGCCGCCCTGCCCGCCGGACACCGGCTGGCGCAGCACGCGCGGCTGCGGCTCGCCGACCTGGCCGACGAAGCCTTCATCATGTACGACGCGCTGCAGGCGGAGGGCATGCGCAGCGTCTGCATGATGGCCTGCCAGCGCGCCGGCTTCGTGCCGCGCGCGGCGCAGGAGGCCATCCAGGTCAAGACGGTGCTGACGCTGGTGGAGACCGGGCTGGGCATCGCCCTCGTGCCCGGCATGATGCAGCGCGTGCCAGGCGAAGGCGTCGTGTACCGGCCCCTGGCGGAGCTGGCGGACGAGAACCTGATCGGCCTGGCGCTGGCGCACCGGCCGCAGCCGCATCCCACCGTCGCGGCGCTGTGCGCTCTGGCCGCCCGGGAATTCCCGCCCCCCGATAGCCGCCGCGAATCGGCACCCGCACAAACGCTATTGGACACGGCAGCGGCGCGCGGGCGATAGTCCCGCCCAACCTACCGATGGAGACGACCATGACCCGCTTCCCCATGCGCCGCCTGCTGTGCGCCGCTGCTCTGGCTAGCCTTGCATTGGGCAGCCTGCCCGCCTTCGCGCAGGCCTGGCCCGCCCGGCCGATCACCATGGTCGTGCCCTTCCCGCCCGGCGGCCCCACCGACCTGGTGGCGCGCGTGCTGGCGCAGAAACTGTCGGAACAGCTGGGGCAGAACGTCGTCGTCGACAACAAGGGCGGCGCCAACGGCAACATCGGCGCGCAGTTCGCAGCGCGAGCGCCGGCCGACGGCTACACGATCCTCTACAACACCTCATCGATCACGCTCAGCCCGGCGCTGTACAAAAACCTCAGCTACGACGTCGAGAAGGACTTCGCGCCCGTGGCCCTGACGGCCGTGGTGCCGCTGGCGCTGGTGGTGCACCCGAGCATCCCGGCCAACAACGTGCGGGAGTTCGTAGCCTACGCGCGCGCCAATCCCGGCAAGCTCACCTACGGCTCCGCGGGCAACGGCAACGTCACGCACCTGGGCGCCTTCCAGTTCGCGCAGGCCAACGGCATCGACGCCGTGCATGCGCCCTTCAAGGGCAGCGCGCCGGCCGACCTGGCGCTGGCCGCAGGCGACATCCACTTCCTGACCGACACCGTCAACTCGGTGATGGGCTTCGTGAAGGACAAGCGCATGAAGATGCTGGCGGTGACCACGGCCAGGCGCATGTCGCTCTTCCCGGACGTGCCCACGCTGTCGGAGTCGGGCATGCCCGGCTTCGAGGTGGGCGCCTGGCAAGGCGTGATGGTGCCGGCGGCCACGCCGAAGCCCATCGTCGACCGCCTGAATGCAGAGATCGTCAAGGCACTGCAAAGCGCCGACGTCCGGGCCAAGCTGGCCGTGCAGGGCGCGGAGCCGCTGGGCTCGACACCCGCCGAATACGGCGCCTACGTGAGGAAGGAGCTCGTGCGCTGGGCGCAGGTGGTCAAGGCTTCCGGCATGACGATCGACTGATGCTGCCGCTGCAAGGCGTGCGCGTGGTGGACCTGAGCTCGGTGGTGCTCGGTCCCTATGCCAGCCAGAACCTCGCCGACTACGGCGCCGACGTGATCAAGGTGGAGCCGCCCGAGGGCGACTCCACGCGGCAGACCGGGCCGAGCACGGAAGCCGGAATGGGCGCGATCTTCCTGGGCGTCAACCGCGGCAAGCGCAGCGTGGTGCTGGACCTCAAGCAGGAAAGCGAGCGCGCGGCGCTGATGCAGATCGTGGCGACGGCCGACGTGCTGATGCACAGCATCCGGCCGCAGAAGCTGGCCGCCATCGGGCTGGAGCCGGACGCGCTGATGGACCGGTTTCCGCGCCTGGTCTACGTGGGCCTGCACGGCTTCGGCGAGGACGGCCCTTACGGCGGCAAGCCCGCCTACGACGACATCGTGCAGGGCCTCTCGGGCTGCGCCGCGCTGATGCAGATGCAGGCGGGCGAGCCCGTGTACTACCCCACCATCGCGGCGGACAAGACCTGCGGACTCGTCGCGACGCACGCGATCCTGGCGGCGCTGTTCGCGCGCGAGCGCACCGGCCGCGGCAGCTACGTCGAGGTGCCGATGTTCGAGAGCATGGCGGCCTTCAACCTGGTGGAGCATTTCTACGGCCATCACTTCGCGCCGCCGCTGGCACCCCCGGGCTACCCGCGCGTGCTTGCGCCGCACCGGCGGCCCTACCGCACGCGCGACGGCTACGTCTGCGTGCTGCCGTACACGGATGCGCACTGGCGGCGCTTCTTCGGCGAGGCGGGGATGGCCGAGACCGCCGCCGACCCGCGCTTCGCCAACCTGTCCGCGCGCACGCAGCACATCGCCGAGCTCTATGCGCTGCTGGCCGACGTGCTCACGACGCGCAGCACCGACGACTGGATCGCCACCTGCGAACGGCTGGAGATTCCGTGCGCGCGCATGAACCGGCTGGAAGATCTGGAGGCGGATCCGCACCTGCAGGCGACCGGCTTCTTCCGCACGGTGAGCGATCCGCACATGGGCGAGCTGCGCTTTCCCGCGCCACCGGTGCGCATGGACCACCAGCCGCTGCCGGTGCGCATGGCGCCGCGCCTGGGCGAGCACACGCGCGAGGTGCTGCGCGAAGTCGGCGCCGGCGCAGGAGAGGACACGTGATGGACACGAGCAACAAGGACCTGCCCACCCTGGGCCAGGGCTTCTTCTTCCAGGACCTGCAGGTCGGGCAGCGTTTCCAGACGTACCGGCGCACCGTGACCGAGACGGACCTGGTGAACTTCATCAGCGTGACCGGCATGCTGGAGATGATCTTCATCGATGCCGAAGGTGCGGCCAGCGCCATCGGCGGCCGGCCCGTGCCGGGTGCCCTGACCTACACGCTCATCGAGGGCTTCATCCTGCAGACGATGATCCAGGGCACGGGCCTGGCGATGCTGGAATTGACGCAGAAGATCCTGGCACCCGTGCGGGTGAACGACACGATCCACGCGATCGTCACGGTGACTGGCGTGCGTCCCACGTCGAAGGGGAACCGTGCCATCGTCGACTCGCAGGTGGACGTGTACAACCAGCGCGGGGAGCAGGTAATGACGTACACGGCGCGCAGGATGCTGGCCGGGCGCCCGGACTGACTGAACCGGATCTATTCCATCGGAGTGACTAGGGATCACCCCAACCCAGGGCACCCTTGCCTTGATGCGTAATCCCCTTCGCTCAATCTCCAAGGAACTTCCATGCGCTACCGCTCCCTCACCGCCCTGGCCGCCGTGTCCCTGCTCGCATCCTGCGCGATCCTGCCCGGCAGCACCGGGCCCATGGGCTTCTTCGTCACCAGCGCCGGCTCGGGTCGCGGCGCGGACCTCGGCGGACTCGCGGGTGCGGATGCGCAGTGCCAGCGCCTGGCGACGGCAGCGGGCGCAGGCGGCCGCACGTGGCGCGCGTACCTGAGCACGCCGCCCACTTTCGCGGCCAACAACAACCCCGCCGTGCCCGCCATCAATGCGCGCGACCGCATCGGCAACGGCCCCTGGTACAACGCGAAGGGCGTGCTGGTGGCACGCAACCTCGAGCACCTGCACAACGGCAACAACCTGAGCAAGGAAACGGCGCTGGACGAGCGTGGCAACGTGGTGCGCGGCCGCGGCGACACGCCCAACGAGCACGACATCCTGACGGGCTCCCGCTCGGACGGCACCGCGTTCGCGCCGCAGACCGACACCACCTGCAAGTCGTGGACCAGCAGCACCGATGGCTCGGCAATCGTCGGCCACCACGATCGCGTCGGGCCGCTGCCGGAAAACTGGGCGAAGTCCTGGAACTTCTCGCACCAGTCGGCCGGCTGCAGCCAGGAGGCGCTGGTGCGCACCGGCGGCTCCGGGCGCTTCTACTGCTTCGCGGTGAACTGAACCCGCGCTCAGCTCTTCGCAAAGGCCATCGAGTCGAGGATCCGCTGCTTGCCGGTGAGGATGTGGGCCTCGTAAGCCGAGCCCGCCCTCTCGGCATCGCCCGCCCGTATCGCCGCAAGCATCTCGCCGTGCTCGAAGCAGGAGCGGCGCGCACTCGCACTGGTGAACACACTTCGCCGCATGAACAGGCCCAGTTCCTTGGCAATCCCACTGTCGAGGCGCTGAAGCCGCGGATTGCCCGTGCATTGCGCAAGCTGCTGGTGGAACTTCAGGTTCTCCTCGTGGTACGCGTCCAGGTCATCCGCCTTGCTGGCCGCCGACATCGCTTCGTGCATGGCGAACAGCCCCTGCAATTCCGCGGAACTGATGCGGCTGCTGACGAGGCGACCCGCGGTCCGCGCAAGCCCCGCCCGGATGTCATACAGGTGAAGCGCATCCTGCAGGCTCATCCTGCGCACGAATGCACCGCGGTTCGGGATGACCTCGATGAGCCCCGAGGCCTCGAGCCAACGAAGCGCCTCCCGTAGCGCACCCCGGCTGACGCCGAGTTGCTGCGCCATCGACTGCTCGTTCAGTTTCGTTCCCGGCTCCAGTTCCCCCCGGAGCACGCGCTCCTCGATCTCCCTGCCTGTACGTTGGATCACGGAAAGGGTGGGTGCTGCCTCGAGGGTGTCGTTTTCCATCCAACAATTCTAGGGTTTACACCCGCTTCTGTCCAACAATCCGCTGCTATTGTCCAACACGATCCAGAGATTCCGGGTCGATGAGAGGACAAAGATGGTGGGGAGCGTCGGTTTTGTCGGACTTGGCGTGATGGGCGCGGGAATGGCGCGGAACCTCGTCGCGAAGGGCGTGCCACTGACCGTGTACTCGCGCGATGGCGCCAAGGCGGCAGCGTTCGAAAGCCTCGGTGCTGCGGTCGCTCCCGAGCTGCCCGCATTGGGCGCCGCCTGCGACGTCGTCGTGCTCAGCCTGCCCACCACGGAGATCGTCGAGGAAGTGGTCTTCGGTGGCGAAGGGCTGGCGCAGACGCTGCGCCGCGGCACGGTGATCATCGACACCAGCACGATCTCGGCGCAGCGCACGCGCGAGTTCGCTGTGCGCCTGGCCGAGCGCGGCGTGGATTTGCTGGACGCGCCCGTGAGCGGCGGACAGAAGGGCGCGAACGATGGAACCCTCACCTGCATGGTGGGCGGTTCCCAGGAAGCATTCGATCGCTGCGCGCCGATCTTCCAGGCGATGGCGAAGACCATCACACGCATCGGCGAGTCCGGCGCCGGCCAGGTCTGCAAGGCATGCAACCAGATCTGCGTGATCGCGTCGATGCTCGGGGCAGCGGAGATGGTGGCCGTGTGCCTGAAGTCAGGGCTGGACCCGATGGTGGTGCGTTCGGCACTCCTGGGCGGCAGCGCGCGCAGCGCGGTCCTCGAAAACCACGCGCTGCGGGTGATCGACCGCACGTACACGCCAGGCTTCCGGGCCGACCTGCTCCTGAAAGACCTGCGGCTCGCACTGGAGCTGGAAAGATCGCTCGGCGTGCACGCGCCTGCCACCGAGGCGGCCGAGCCGCTGTTCGCGCGCATGGTCGCCGACGGCATGGCGGGCCTCGACTGGTCCGCCGTCGGACTCCTGATCCAGCAGATGTCGGGCCTGCACGAGCCTGGTGTCGACCGCAAGCATCCCATTCATTCCACGTGAAGGAGACACCATGAAAGCAGACCGTCGGCGCATCCTGCGCCTGGGGGGTGCCGTCGCGGCCTTGGGGCCGCTGGTCAGCGCCAGCGTGTTCGCACAGCGCTTTCCCTCCCGGCCGGTGAGCCTGATCATTCCGTTCGCCCCCGGGGGAGACACGGACATACGCGCGCGCCTCCTGCAGCCGCACCTGCAAAAGCACCTGGGGCAACCCGTCGTGATGGTGAACCGTCCCGGTGCAGGCGGCGTCATCGGCTACGACATGATCGCCAAGGCCGCTCCGGACGGCTACACGGTGGGCGCGATCAATTTCCCCAGCGCCTACTCGCCCATCCTCGAAGGCACGGCGAAATACAAGGCCGAGGACTTCGAGCCGCTGATCATGCAGAGCTCCACCACCATCGTGGTCGCGACCGCCGGCGATAGCCCGTACAAGACACTGAAGGACCTCGTGGACGCCGGCCGCAGGAACAAGGGCGCCGTGGCCTTCGCGATCCCGGGCTACGGCCATCCTGCGCACCTGGCGCAGATGCAGTTCGTGCGCGCGGCCGGCGCCGAGTTCAACACGGTGGCCTTCAACGGCGGTGCCAAGGTGATGGAGGCGATCCTCTCCAACACCGCGGCGGCCGGTGTGTTGAACAACACCGAAGCCGCGCCGCTGGCTGCGTCAGGAAAGATGCGGGTCCTGGCGGTGTTCGGGGACGCACCCGACCCGCTGCTGCCCGGCGCGCCCACGGCTGCGTCGGCCGGATACCCCATCACCTACTACTCCGCCGGCGGCTTTGCCGCGCCGCGCGGCATCCCCAGGGACGTGCTCGCCACGCTTGTGAGGGCGTTCGAGGCGGCCGCACAGGATCCCGAATACATCAAGGCGGCTGGCGACAAGATTCCGCTGAAGTACATGGCGCAGGCGCCGTACGACCGATTCCTCACCGACAACTACCGCGAACTCGCGGACCTGTGGAAGCGCAACCCCTGGAGCCAGAAATGAACACGAATGCTGCGGCGGATAGCGCCGCCACCCGCGAGAAGTACCTGTTCAACCTGAACGAGAAGGAGCGCGGCGTCGTCCGCAACCTCGTGGAAGGCGTGAGAACGCGCGTGTTCTTTGGCGAGAAGATCATGCTTTCGCTGGTCGAACTCGAGCCGAACAAGGCCGGCAAGGTCCACCACCACCCCGAGGAGCAGTGGGGCCTCTGCCTGGAAGGCGACGCGGTGCGCATCCAGGACGGCGTGGAGTTCGCCGTACGCGCGGGCGACTTCTGGTACACGCCCGGCAACATGGACCATACGATGGTCGCAGGACCCAATGGCGTGAAGGTGATGGACATCTTCGGCCCGCCGCGGGAGGAATACAAGGTGCCCGGTGAGGGGTACGGGCCCGGGGAGATGAAGTAGCGCGTTCGCGGCCGGCTCTCAGCAGGGCGATTACGGTCGCGGGGCACACGGCGGGCGGGCCTGCGATCGGACAGAGACGGGCGCCGCCGCAATGCGGCAGAATTCCTCACGTCCTTCCTTCATCTTCACCGCACGCCCGCCCCCCCATGAACAAACAACACGCATCCAACCTGCGCCGTAGCACGGCTCGCCTGGCCCTCGCGCTCTCGGCGCTGTGTTTCGCCGGCCTCGCCGCTGCGCAGCAACCTGCCTCCCGCGAGGACTGCGAGCGCAGCTACAAGCCGTCGGTGGGCCAGTCGGGCAAGGACGTCGTTTGGGTGCCCACCCCCGACTCGATCGTCAGCCGCATGCTGACCATGGCCAAGGTGACGCCGCAGGACACGGTCATCGACCTCGGCGCGGGCGACGGGAAGATCGCCATCGCCGCCGGCAAGCTGGGCGCCAATTCGCTCGGCATCGAATACAACCCGGAGATGGTGAAGCTGGCCAACTGCATGGTGCAGGTGGAAAACGCCCAGGCCAAGACCCGGATCATCCAGGGCGACATCTTCAAGGAAGACTTCAGCAAGGCCACGGTGCTGACCATGTACCTGCTGCCGGAGCTGAACCTGTGCGTGCGGCACCGCATCCTGGCGATGCGTCCGGGCACGCGGGTGACGACGCACCAGTTCAACATGGGCGACTGGTTGCCGGACGAGACGGCGGAGGAAGAGTTCCGCAAGGCGCACCTGTGGATCGTGCCGGCCCGCGTGGCCGGTGTCTGGTCGCTGCGTGACTCGCGCGGCCAGAATACGCGCGTGCGCCTGGCGCAGAACTTCCAGAAGCTCGGGGGCGAGATCGCCTGGGGCGGCGCGCGGCAGACCCTGATCGGCGCCAGCTTGCGCGGCGACGAGCTGCGCTTCGACTTCCACGACGCCAAGGGCGTGACGCGCACCTTCACCGGGCAGGTGAGTGGCAGCAAGCTCACGGGAGCCCTGCGGGCCGCTGACGGCACCGAAACGCAACTCACGGGGACGCTGCAAAGCCCTTCGCGCATCGGCTCGTGGGCAGCCATGGCGCCGCAGTGCGCACGCTTCTACGCGAAGGGATGATCGCTTCGTCCTGGCTGCAGGACGAAGCAAACGAGGAGGCCTCGAGTTCCGAGGCCCGTGTTCACCTGGCCAGCAGCATCAGGGGCCCAAGGCTGCTCCGGCGGTTCGGGCGCTGGTGCTGAATCGAGCGGCACCCTGCGATTCATCACTTCGCTGTCGTTCTGCCTGAGGCACTCACCCGGGTCCCGCTGCCAACACCCGGGAAATCACCACCGACTTAAGGTCTAAATTGTCAAGAGTTCTTCGTTGACAGTTCACCATCCGCGCATAGAGTCCATTGAACGGGTGCACAACGTCGAACTCACGCCGACGACGCGCTTCGGGAGCCGCAACAGTAAGCAGGAGCAAGAAAGATGAGAGTTGACAGAGGCGGTCCAGCCTCTACGCGGGTGTTTTTGCATGATCTTGACGAGTCAAAGCTCAGGGGGTTCCTCAAGGACGCCCATCTCCCGAGCCTCCTGGGCACCCTGGCGCACGCCACCCGAGACCTGACCCTGCTCAGGGAAGAATTCCGTCCGAACTACATCGAGACTGCCGCGGGCTTCCAGCCGCAAGGCGGCCTTTCGCCGAGTGCGCAGGAGAAGGCGCGCGAACTCGCGTTCGACGTCTTGCAGGACTTGCGCAAGGGCGTCCATGAAGGCAAACCGCCTCTGGAAAGGGCGCAGATCCGGCAAATCATGGAGTACATGATCGGACCGTTTCCGGACGATTACTTCAGCTTGCTTCTGCACGAATTGGGGCTGCCCGAGTACATGGAAGCACCTCGTTGGGACAAGTCGAAACTTGCTCCAGACAGGGAATTCACCGTGGCGATCATCGGCGCCGGACTCTCTGGCGTGGGCGCCGCATACCGGCTGAAGCAGGCCGGCATCCCTTTCGTCATCCTGGAGAGGAATCGCGATGTCGGTGGCGTGTGGTCGGAGAACGACTACCCGGGCTGCCACCTCGATACCAGCAACTTCAACTACAGCTACTCCTTCAACCAGAACCCGTACTGGAAAGAGGAATACGCAAGCCGCGCAGCCGTCCTGGCGTATCTCCAGAGCAGCGCCGAGAAGTTCGCCCTGCAGGAGCACATCCGCTACAACACCGAAGTGGTGGCTGGCGAATACGACGAAAGCGATGGCAGCTGGAAGCTCACCCTCAGGAAGCCTGATGGCAGCAGCGAACAACTTCGCGTGCAGGCCCTCGTCAGCGCCGTCGGCCAGCTCAATCGACCCAACTACCCCGCCATTCAGGACATCGAGGCGTTCCGGGGCGAGTCGTGGCACACCGCGCGCTGGAACCACGATGTGGACCTTGCCGGCAAGCGCGTCGGCGTGATCGGCACAGGCGCAAGCGCATTCCAGGCGATCCAGAAGATCGCCGAGGTCGCGGGCGAAGTGACCGTGTTCCAGAGGACGCCGCCATGGGTCCGATTCACTCCCGGCTACAACAGCCCCTTGAAGGAAGGCAGTCGCTGGCTCTTCGCCAACGTGGCCGACTACCACCGGTGGGTCAGGGTCTATCGCATGTGGGTCGGCATGTGCCGGCGCGCCTATACGGAGGTGGATCCCGACTGGAAACATCCGGTCTCCACGTCCCGCAAGAACGAGGAGCTGCGCCAGCTCATGATGACGCACCTCGAGAAGCAACTGGCGGACAGGCCCGATCTGCTGGCGAAGATGACGCCGGACTATCCGCCTTTCGCCAAGCGGTGCGCGTCGGACGACGGCAACTGGTTCGCCACCTTGAAGAAGCCGAACGTGAAGGTGGTGACCGAAAGGATCACCAGGGCGAACGCAGCGGGGATCGTGACTGCTGACGGCGAGCAGCACCCATTGGACGTCATCATCTTCGGCACGGGTTTCAAGGCGGCCGATTTCCTGTCGACCCTGCCGCTCACCGGCCGCGGCGGCGTGAAGCTGCAGGACCAGTGGCACGGCGACGATGCCCGCGCTTACTACGGCATCACCGTACCCAACTTTCCCAACCTGTTCTGCCTGTACGGGCCGAATACGAACATCAACGGCAACGCCAGCCTGGTGCTGCTGTCCGAAGCCGGGGGGATGTACATCGTGGAGTGCATCCGGCTGCTGCTGGAATCCAGCAAGCGTGCCATGGAAGTTCGCCAGGAGGTGTTGGACCGCTTCAGCGAACGCATCGACGCGGCCAGCGCCACGGTGGTGTATGGCGCTTCGACGGTGAACAGCTGGTACAAGAACTCCAGTGGTCGCTTGACCCAGAACTGGCCGCTGCCCACCGTCGACTATTGGAAAGAAACTCGGGAAGTGAACAAGGACGACTACTTGTTCCTCTAAGGTGGTCTACCGCACAAACATGAAAGTCAGAGACATGATCGTCAACAAATTCGCCAGGATGGTCCTGGCCCTCGGGGTCGGGCTTTCGGTGTCTGCGCACGCGCAGGACTATCCGAACAAGCCCATCAAGCTGATCGTCCCGGTCGCCACGGGAGCCGCGTTCGATACGGTCACGCGTCTGCTGGCTGAAAAGCTCCGCACCAGATGGGGCCAGCCGGTGATCGTCGAGAACCGTGCAGGCGCATCCCACAACATCGGTGCCGAGGCGGTGGCCAAGTCGGCGCCCGACGGTTACACGCTCCTGTCCGCTCCACCGCCGTCCTTGGTCATCAACAAGAGCCTGTTTCCCAAGCTCTCCTACGACCCGGACACGCTGGTGCCGGTGTCACTCGTCGTCTCGACTTACAACGTGCTGGTGGTGAATCCCAGCGTGCCTGCGGAGAACGTGCAGCAGTTGATCGCCTACGCGAAGGCCAACCCCGACAAGCTGAACTACGCGTCGTCCGGAAGCGGCAGCACGCCGCACCTGGCAGCGGAGATGTTCAAGACGATGGCGGGGGTCAAGGTCGCACACATCCCCTACAAGGGCACCAGCCAGGCGGTCCTGGAACTCCTGGGCGGCCGCGTGGACATCATGTTCGCGGACATTGGACTGGCGCTGCCCCACATTCGCTCCGGCAAGCTGCGCGTGCTGGCGGTGGCCAGCGAGAAGCGCAGCACCGTCCTGCCGGAGACTCCCGCGATGACGGAGGTGCTGCCGGGATTCCTGTCCGTGATCTGGCTGGGCATCGCGGCGCCGCCGGGCACTCCTCCTGCGATCGTCAACCAGTTCTCCGGCGCGATTGCCGAAGCGCTGAAAGAGCCCGACGTCGCCAACCGGCTGCGCGAGCTCAATTTCGAGCCGATCGGCAGCACTCCGGCGGCCATGTCGTCCTTCATGGCGCAGGAACGCGTGCGCTGGAGGAAAGTGGTTCGCGACAGCGGTGCAACGGCGGAGCAGTGAAGACATGAAGATCGTTCGATACGACGACAACCAGATCGGGCTGGTGCGCGGCGAGGAAGTCATCGACGTGTCCGATGTCGTCGGCGTGCCCCGCGACTTCTGGCCCCAGATCGGCATGAACCAGCTGATCGCAGGATTCGACGCGTTGCGCCCTCGCCTGCTGCAAGTGCTGGAAACGCGTGCAGGCGTGCCGCTCGCGGGTGTGAAGCTCCTGACGCCGGTACCGGCCGCATCGAAGGTGGTGGCCTACCCGGTGAACTACCACGACCACGCCGCCGAGATGGGTCGCGAGTATCGCGCCAACACCCAGGGGTTTTTCCTGAAGCCGCCCTCCGCCCTCAGCGGCGCCGGCGAGCCGATCGTGCTTCCCAACATCGGGCCGCGGCGGATCGACCACGAATGCGAGCTCGCCATCATCATCGGCAAGGGCGGTCGCGACATCCCCCGATCCGCCTGGCGCGACCATGTGTTCGGCTATTCGTGCCTGATCGACGCTGTGGTTCGCGGCAAGGAAGAACGGGTCGCGCGCAAGGCCTACGACACCTTCTGCCCGGTCGGGCCCTGGATCGTCACCGCCGACGAGATCGAGAATCCGGCGGAGCTGCAGGGACGGCTGTGGGTGAACGGCGAGTTGCGGCAGGACGCGAATACGCGCGACCTGGTGCTGGACATCCCCGGAATGATCGAGATGGCATCGGCCATCATGACACTGCACCCCGGCGACATCATCGCCGGCGGCACGCCGGCGGGTGTCGGCCCGATCCGGGAAGGCGACAAGGTGCGCATCGCGTTCGACCGCATCGGCGAGATGACGCTCGATGTGGTGCGCGGCACGGGCGGCGCCGTTTCGATCTTCGCCGAAGCGTGAGCGGGAGCGCCCAGATGCAAACCTCCGCCCCGGGCACCAACCCGCAGCAGCCTCCCGCCAGCCCCGAGCTGCAGGCGTTCTCACGTCGCATCGACGAACAGAGCCTCATGCCCTTGTGGGAACGCACCAAGCGCATGGCTCCCGGCTCGTCATGCGTGCCCTTCCGCTGGCGTTACCGCGACCTGTTGCCTCGCCTGGAGGAGGCCGCCCGGCTGATCACCGCGCGCGCAGCGGAACGTCGTGTGCTGGTGCTGGAGAACCCCGCCTTGCGTGGGACGACGTACATCACCCCGACGCTCTATACGGGTCTGCAGATCATCCTGCCGGGCGAGATCGCGCCGTCCCACCGGCACTCCCCCAGCGCCCTGCGCTTCATGGTCAGCGGCGAGGGCGGCTACACCGCCGTCGGCGGCGAACGCACGCCCATGAGCCGTGGCGATTTCGTCGTCACCCCGAGCTGGGCCTGGCACGACCACGGCAACCTGGGCACCGAACCCGTGATCTGGATGGACGGGCTGGACACTGCGTTCGGTGAGTTCTTCGGTGCCCTGTTCCGCGAGGACCACCCCGAGGAAAGCCATCCGCTGATCCGGCAAGCAGGCGATGCCTCCTCCACCTTCGGTGCCTGCCTGTTCCCGGTGCAGCCGCTGCGCAGCACCAACAACCCGGTGCTTGTCTACCCGTATGCGCGCAGCCGCGAGGCCCTGGATCGCCTGGCGCGCCAGCAAGCGCTCGACCCCTGCCATGGCGCGAAGCTGAAGTTCGTGAATCCCGCCACCGGCGGCGCTCCCTTCCCGACGATGTCTGCCTTCCTGCAATGGGTGCCCGCCGGCTTCCAGGGGAGCCCCTACCGAACCACGGAGAGCACGGTCTTCAACGTTGCGGAAGGGACCGGCGCCATCTGCGTGGGGGACCAGCGGCTGGACTACGAAGCGAACGACATCGTGGTGGTGCCTCCGTGGGCGCCGTATCGCATCGAGGCGCAGACCGAATCCGTCCTTTTCAGCTACTCGGACCGCGCGGCGCAGGAGACATTGGGATTCTGGCGCGAGGAACCGTCGCAGGAACGGGCAAGGTGAGGAGACGAAGTGCGAAAGATCGATATCTACAACCACGTGGTTCCTCCCGCCTACCTGGAACTCATCAAGCAGCATTGCAAGGATGCGGGCATCGTCAAGCGCATGACGAACCTGCGCATGCTGTGGGACCTGGAGGCACGTGCGGAGATGCTCAAGGCGTTTCCCGGCGTGCAGCAGGTGCTGACCCTGGGCCTGCCGCCGCCTGAGGCCCTGGGGGACGCGCAAGCCTCACCCGGCTTCGCGCGCATCGCGAACGACGGCATGGCAGGAATCGTCCAGCGCTGGCCGGATACGTTCCCTGCCTTCGTCGCGGCGCTGCCCATGAACAACGTGGATGCTGCGCTGGAGGAGATGGACCACGCCATTGAAAAGCTGGGCGCGCGCGGCATCCAGGTAACGACGAACATCCTGGGTCGTCCGCTGGACCACCCGGATTTTTTCCCGGTGTTCGAAAGGGCCACCCAGCACCACAAGGTGCCGGTGTGGATGCATCCGTTCCGCCCTGCATCGCAGGCGGACTATGCCTCCGAGAAGAAGTCGGAGTACGAGATCTGGCAGGTGCTGGGCTGGCCTTACGAGACCAGCGTCGCGATGGCGCGCATGGTGTTCTCGGGGCTTCTGCAAAAGCTGCCGGAGTTGCGCCTGATCACCCATCACTGTGGCGCGATGATCCCCTACTTCGGTGGACGGGCCGAGACGCTCTGGGCGCAGCTGGGCAGCCGCAGCGCCGACGCGAACTACGAAGACGTGCTCAAGCGGATGGCGAAGAAGCCGATCGAGTACTTCAAGATGTTCTACGCGGACACGGTGCTGGGCGGATCCGATTCAGCACTTCGCTGCGGGCTCGACTTCTTCGGTGCCGACAAGGTGGTCTTCGCGAGCGACTGCCCCTTCGACCCGGAAGGAGGACCGATGTTCATCCGCGAGGGCATCCGCTCGATCGAGGCCCTGAACATTTCCGACGGCGACAAGCAGAAGATCCTGCTGCTCAACGCACTCAAGTTGCTGGGGATGGACGGCAACCAGGAACGGCGAGAGGCATGAATCGGTAGGGCGTTTGCGCCGGAAGGCATTGCCTCGAACGAAGCGGCGGGCGGAGCGAGCCGTTCGCTAAGTACGCGCGCGTGTCCAGCCGAAGCACCCCAGGGGCAGGGACGAATTGCTCACGAGCAATGCACCTTTGCCATACAGCGAGCGAGCCAGCGCGGGATCCGGCAGCTGCACGGCCCACATTCCGCCGGAACCATCGACCCACAACACCCGGGCATCGACCTGCGCCAGGGCATTGAACGCACTGGTGCTGCTGACGCCGGGGGCAAACAGCACGACGACCTGGTCGGAGTCTCCAGACGGCCAGGCGGCGATCGGCCCGGCGAGCAACGCGGCCACGCCGAGAGTGGCGGCCGCGCGGCCCCCGCCCGTGCCCGAACCGCCCCCTCTCAGAAGCTTCCATACGAGCAGCAGTGGAAGGGCGCCGAAGACGGAGAGCCACAGCAGGTCCCAGAGCAATGGGTTGGGCGAGTCCACCCGCACGCGATGGATGCCGATCACCCAGTGCGCCACCACGACGTCGATGAAGTGCCAGATGCAAAAACCCAGGAGCGCGCTGCCCCAAAGCAACGTGCCCGAGCCGGGCTGCGCGCACTGCTCGCGTGCGCGCCAGAGCTTCACAAGCCCCACGGCGGCGACGAAGTACATGAGGACATGAAAGAGGCCGTCCGCAAGGATCTGCACGCGGATGTCCTGCACCGCGGGCGACTGCACATTGCTGAGGAAATGGTGCCACTGCAGCACCTGGTGCAGGAGGATGCCGTCGAAGAACCCACCGAGGGCGAGGCCGACGATGAAGGCGCCCCAGCGCATCGACCTCGTCGACTCGGAAGACGCTGAACCAGCCATCGATACTCCTTCACGAAAGACATGCAGGCGACCTCGCCACACCAGGCTGCTGCCGCTGTTGCACACCACAGTGGGGTCCAGGACGGCGCCTGGCCTGCCAGACAGGCATTAGCCACTAGCCGCGCGCTCCGCCCTGTAGGAGACAAGCCACACGCGGCAGGAACCGGGTTCTGGAGAACGATGTGGAAGGCAGCTCAGCTGCCCGTCACCTTGAATTCCTGCATCAGCTTCTGCCACTGCTGCACCTCGATCGGGATCTGTCGCGCGAACTCGCGCGGGCTGGACGTGACAGGCTCGATGCCCTGGTCGCGCATCAGCCTGGCCATGGCCGGGTCGCTGACGATGGCCTGGATGTCTTTCGAGATCTTCTCCACCAGCGCGGGGGGCGTGCCCGCTGGCGCGAGGAAGCCGAACCAGCCACCGCGCTCCATGCCTTCGTAGCCCAGCTCCGCGAAGGTCGGGACGTCGGGGAGCACCTTCGAGCGGGCCGGGGCCACGTTGGCCAGGGCGCGCAGCTTGCCGCTGCGCAGGTGCGGCAGCGCGGTGCCCACCGAGTTGAAGCTCACCTCGAGGTGGCCGGCCAGCAGGTCGTTCAGGTGCAGCGCCTCGCCCTTGTACGGCACGGGCGTCACCGGGATGCCGGCATTGCGGCCGACCACCAGGCCGTAGAAGTGGAAGCTCGAGCCGTTGCCGAAGTGGCCGTACTGCATCGGCTTGCCCGAGGCCTTGTAGCCGGCGGCCAGTTCCTTCAGCGTCCGGTAGGGCGATTCCGCGCGGACCAGCATCACGACCTCGGGGGTCGCGTATTGCGTGATGGGGCTGAAGTCGGTGACCGGGTCGTACGGCGTGTCCGGGTTCATCAGCTTGGCCATGGTGTGCGTGCCGAAGGTGGAGAGCAGCGTGTAGCCGTCGGGCGCGGCGCGCGCGACTTCCTGCGCACCGATGCGCGTGCTCGCGCCCGGCTTGTTCTCCACCACGATGCTCTGCCCCCACTGCTTGGACAGCCGCTCCGCGATCAGCCGCGTGAACCGGTCGGGGCTGCTGCCTGGTGCGCTGGGGATGATGACCCTGACCGTGCGAGCCGGCCAGTCCTGCTGGCCGTGGGCCAGGGGCAGCCAGGCCGCGGCGGCCAGCCCCAGAAGGGTTCGACGGGTCGTCATGGCGTTCTCCTCGACGGCGCTCATGCCACGCTCGCTTCCCGCTGGAATCGCGGCATCACTTCTTGCGCGAACAGCGTCGCCGAGCGCAGCGACTCCTCGTACGTGAGGTTGCCGAAGGCGAAGCGCGCCAGCCCGTAGTTCACGCCCGCGCCTTCCACCTCCCGCTGCAGGCGCTCGGCGACCTCATCAGGCGTCCCTGCGAGCAGCACGCCCGTGTTCACGCCGGTCATGAAGTCCTCCGGCAGCGGATAGTGCTTCATCGGGTTGCCATGCAGGCGCCACAGGTGCTGCAGGCTGGCGTACCAGCGGTCGTAGCCGCGCTTGCCGGCCTCGAGCGCCTCCGCGCGCGACTCCGCCACGACGATGTGGCGCACCATGCCCAGCAGGGGCAGCGGCTCGCGCGATGCGCGCGGCGTGCCCGCCCAGATCTCGCGGTAGCGGTCGGTGACCGGCCGGATGTTGGCGGACGGGCCGTTGCAGACGATGTTGATGCCGTTCTCCGCCACCCACGGCACGGCGGCCGGTGCCGACAATCCGTACCACTGCGGCGGCGTCGGCTTCTGCACGCACTCCAGGACCACGGGGACGTCCTTGAACTTGTAGTGCTTGCCTTCGAAATTGATCGCCGTGTTCTGCAGGCCCTGCATCAGCACCTCGTAGCCTTCCTTGTACAGGGTCCCGGATGCCTCGGCGTCGACGCCGAAGTAGCCCAGTTCGTAAGGCGAGCTGCCGCGGCCGATGCCCATCTCCAGGCGGCCGCCGCTCATCTGGTCCAGCATGCAGACTTCTTCTAGCAGGCGCAGCGGGTTCACGAGAGGCAGCGTGTAGACGGCGGTGCCGAGCCGGATGCGCCTGGTGCGCTGCACCGCGGCGGAGAGGAACACACTCGGTGCCGAGGCGATGCCCAGCGGCGTCGCGTGGTGCTCGGCGATGTGATACGCGTGGAAGCCCTCGCGGTCATACGCCTCCACCAGCCGCAGGCGGTTCTCGTAATGCTGGGCGAGGGGCACGTCACCCCGGTCGACGTGGTCGAAGACACCGAACTTCATGGATTCTCCTGTTGCATGGCGTCAGCGCGCCTGCGCGGTGTCAAGGGGATCGATGCCGTCGATCAGCACGAAGGCGATGCGGCACACCTTGCCGGAGCGGTTCACCCATGCATGGTTGGTCGCCTGCTGCACCATGATGTCGCCCGCCTTCATGTGCACCTCGGTGTCGTCGAGGAGCATGTCGATCTCGCCTTCGAGCACGATGGCGTAGTCCACGCTCTTCGTGCGGTGCATGAACGGGTTGCTGGCGTTGGCGCCGCCGCGCTTGTTGTGGCCGGCGCCCATCTGGGCCAGGATCGCGGCCTGGTCCAGCTTCTTCATCGATTCCTCGGTGACCGGCGGGAAGTCGACCACACGCAGGATGGATCCGTTGGCGGGCGGAGGCACGCCGATGTCGCGCTCCGCGCGGTCCTGGCGCAGGTCCATGCGCGCAGGCGTTTCGTCGGTGACCCACAGCAGCGTGCTTGCGATTCCGGAGTCGGGGCGCACGCGCGTCCTCGTGGCGATAGCGTCGATCTCCACGATGGCCGTGCCGTTGTCGTCGTGGCCCGTGACGATGCGGCGGATGGGTTTGGGGGAAGGCATCCTCGGGTTCCTTGCGTGTTATTCGGCGGTGGCGCCGGATGCCTTGATGGCGGGGCCCCAGCGCTGGTGTTCCTTGACCAGGAAGTCGTGCATGGCTGCGGGCGGGATGGGCTCGGTTGGCTCCATCGCGGCCCTGTTCAGCAGCTCCGCGAAAGCGGGGGTGGCCTGCAGCTTGCGGATTTCCTCGGCGATGGTGTTGACGATCGCGGGCGGCAGGTTGGCGG
>JAESGR010000521.1_pt1 | contig 24733 bp, 21 predicted proteins | sample 9269771 | NCBI WGS metagenome assembly JAESGR01 (sample SAMN15739572, study PRJNA653492) | algae metagenome | isolation source: Chroococcus sp. CMT-3BRIN-NPC107 and co-occurring heterotrophs from well... | place: USA: Clark Mountains Wilderness, California | collected 2010-04-18 | reverse complement strand
CTACCGGACACCCGCCCAGGTTCGAGCCGGCCAGCTTGGTCAGATGCACATGGCCGCGTGAGCGCACATCGGTGTCTCATCATTGTGGACCGGTACACAGATCGAGCGCCCACTGGCCTGCTGGCTGCCGATGGCGCCCAAATTCCTGGCGATGATGCTGGGCGTGCGCCGGGCCGGCATTACCCTCGCGGCCGGTATTCTGCAGAAAGCGGAACTGATCCAGTACGGGAGCGGCCAGATCACGGTGTTGGACCGGCCCGGTCTGGAGGCTGCTGCCTGCCAGTGCCACCGCGCCATCTCCAACGACCATGATCGGCTGATCGAGCTCGGCGTTGGCCGCCGCTGAATGTCGCCCGACTTATGTACGTAATCGGACAGACCGGTATCGCCTCATGCCGCTAGTCGGATGCGATCCGTTTCGGAAGTGGCCTGAATGACGTCACCAACCTGCGAACAAAAGATCGTGGACCATGATGGACCTTCCGTTCAAGCGTCCGGTCCGACGGCCATGTCAAGCGAGTCGGCCGGCGCGGACGATCGAGCGGACATGGAGCGCCTGCTCGCCGAACTGGAAATCTCGCTGCAGGAAAACCGGCTGATCCGGCGGCGCTATCTGGCGCAGCTTGGCCGCTCCCGATGACATGATGCGCCGCGTGGCCGAAGCTCACTGCGCCCGACGTCCCGCAGAAGACGACGGCGAGGATGTGCCGGCTGCCGCCTGCGTCGCGGCGCCGGATCACCAATCCCACATGCACCTGTTCGACTCGTTCGCGTTCCAGCACCACCGGCTCCTCATGAAGCTCAGTAGCATTTCCGCGCTGCTGCCCGAGGACAAGGAGGCGCTGATCCGTCTGCCGATGACGCGCGGAACGATCGAGGCCGATGCGGATGTACAGCGGGAGGGCGACCGGCCCTCCACCTGTAGCCTGCTCCTCGACGGGTTTGCCTGCCGCTACCGGCTTGTGGCGAATGGCGAGCGGCAGATCATGTCATTCCACACGCCGGGCGACATTCTCGACCTGCAATGCCTTCACCTCGGAGTCACGGACCATGGCATCGCCGCCCTGGTGCGCTGCGAGGTCGCCTTCATCCCGCACGCCATGCTCCACGACCTGATGCTCCGCCACCCGCGCCTGGCAGCGGCGCTGTGGCGCGATACCCTCATCGACGCAGCGATCTTCCGCGAGTGGATTGTCGGCCTTGGCCGGCGTACCTCCTATAGCCGGATCGCCCATCTGTTCTGTGAGCTCTGCTACAAGCTGAAGATCGTGGGCCTTGCCGATGACCAGAAATTCGAGCTGCCGATCACGCAGGCGGAACTTGCCGACGCTCTTGGCCTTACCAGTGTCCATGTAAACCGGGTCATCCAGCAGCTCAGGGCTGACGGGCTGATCCGGTTGCGCGACCGCACCCTCACAGTGCTGGACTGGAACGGCCTGAAGCATGCCGGGGAATTCGACCCGGTCTACCTGCACCAGGACCACGCCGGCTAGGATGGCCGATGCCCTTGAGCTTCCAGGACCTGCTGATCGACACGGGCAGCCCGGATGAGGATGGCCGCCTCGTCTTCGCCGACGGGCGCCTGATCGCGGTGCTGGTACGTCTCTCCGAACAGCATGGACATTGGGCAGGGCACTGGTTCGTCGAGGTCGCCTTCGGGCGGCTGGGCGGCAGGACCCGCGCCGCTGTTTCCCGACTTCGGGCAGGCACAGCTGTGGATGGAGGAACGGCTGCGCTAGGAGCTGGCGTTGGACCGTACTCGATCCCGCGGATTTGCATGCGGCACACGCCAGGATCCGGACGATCTGCCTCTCGACCGCGCCAGGAACGGACTCGACGGCGAAGCGGGCCGGCACCTTCAAGGCCTGTCTGACGAGGCTCCTGTCACACCGGCTCGATACCGCCCGGATCGGCCGAAGCGGGACCGGCCAGGGCTTTCCCGGACCGCCCCCGCGATCGTCGAATGGCTGCATGCCTGCCGCGTCAAGCCGTCAGTCTGGCGGCGATGACGCACACGGCATGCTCCGTGATCCGCTGCCGGTCGGATGCGGACGCGCCCCGGTCGCGCAGGCCACGATCACAGACGTTGCGAGCGGCGGCACAGGCGAGCAGCGCCTGCCTTTCACCCTTGTTCTCGGCTGCCCGGACCGCGGATTCGCAGAGCCGGGTCATCGCCACGTTGACTGGCATGAATGGGCCAGTACCGAGCATCAATTCTTGCTCGATCGCATGAATTTCTGCTTGCATTGTCGTGTCCAACTTGGCCTCCACTTGCCTCGACCATACCGAGGACGATGATAGGGAGAGAAGCCGACAACAGCGGGGCAACACGAGGGTTGCGTCAGTGCGGCATGAAACTTTCAGAAAACGGCAGACCCTTGGGTCGCGGAGCGATGATGGGCGATGGCAAGCCGGTCGGCCCCGGCAGATCGTCACCCAACCACGCCCGCACATGTCCGCGGGCACGGTCTGGCGCCGGGGCAACGCCCGGAACGTCAGCAAAACAGGATCGCCCGGCGGCACAGGCCGTGCCGCCGCAGCGACCATGGAGCAGCGGTTGGAGATGCGGTCGAGCCGATCGACATCGTCCTATGCTGCCGTGCAGATCGCCATCGTCTGCGGCAAGTGTTCAATGCGGCCTTCGAGATGCATTGTCTGTACGTTTTGGTACCCAGGTACCTACGACCGACTGGATCGGTGCTACCCTGCCGCTTACCGACGGAGGAATGGCGCGAGGGTGGGGAACTGCCGTGGCCACCCTGGGATACATGGCGTGTCGCCCTGCCCGCGGTGCCGAGCAGGTCGCTCGGTTTGGAACACTGGCGAATGAGACGGACGCGCCCGGATCAGGTTTTCCCTGCCCGCTTGGCCCCCGAATCTTCTAGCTGGCGCAGACCATATTCTTCTTGCCGTGACGTACCAACCGCATGGACATGACCAACAACTTTCCGGTTATCGCCACGCTGGTGCGGCACGCGGCGATACCAGGCCGGCGGCGGTACATCGACTGGACCGGGAGGGTAGGATCGGACCGGACACACTCGGCGGCGAACCCAGGTGAGGATCGCCATCACGGGGGCTGTCGACTACCGCTTGGCTCTTTGTCCTGGCGGGGGAATGGAAGGGACGGGCCTGCAGATCCGCCCGCCAGCCGAACGAAAAGCTGGTGCCGCCTGGGTGACTCGAACACCCGACCTACGCATTACGAATGCGCCGCTCTACCAACTGAGCTAAGGCGGCCCCGGCAGGGGCGGTTGGTATATGGTGATGCGGTCGGCGTCAACATCCCGACCGCCCGGATGCAATCAGGCCGGGGAGTGGACCCGGTCGGACTCGCTCAAGACCAGCATGGTGTGGGGCGGCTCGGCCGGGGCGGCGAGGGCGGTGACCTTGGGTGGGGTCGTCCAGCGCAGCGTGTCGAAGCGGCCGCTGGGCCCAAAAGGCTGCCATTGCGCCAGGACGGCACCGGTCTCCTCGTCCACCCAGGCCGGGTCCGGCGGTGCGTCGACGGCACGGCCGAGCCATTCCTGGATGCGCTCGCCCGACATGCCGGTCGAGCGCTCGACCTCCGCCATCAGGCGGAAGACCCGCGAGGTCGGCTCGAGCTGGAGGGCGCGCTCAAGGAGCTCGCGCGCCCGGTCCCAGTCATGGGCGTTCATGGCCTGCTCGGCCAACGACAGATGCGCCTCGACATGGTTGGGCTGCAGGTCGAGCAGGCGCTGGCAGCGTGACAGCTTCTCGGCCGGCGTCTCGGTCGGCACGAGCGCGGCATAGGCCTTGGCGACCAGCGGGTGGGGACTGGCGCCCCAGGCGCGCTCCAGGATCTTGCGGGCCTCGCTGGTCTTGCCGAGCCGCCGAGCAACGTCCGAGGTGACCAGGGCTGCCGGGGCGAAGCCGGGCTCCAGGTCGCAGGCGCGACGCCCTTCGCGGATTGCCTCGCGCAGCCGGTCGCGCTCGACGGCGTCCACCGCCAGCATGTGGGAAAGGACCGCACGGCGCCGGTTCAGCACCGGCGGCTCCAGCATGCGCAGGCGCTGCATGTCCTCCAGCATCGTGATGGCGTCGCGCCACCGGTTGGTGCGGGTGAACAGGTCGAAGGAGGTCTGGACGACCCAGGGGGCGGCGGCATGCTTGCGCCTTGCCATGCCGAGATAGCCCAGCGCCTCGTCATAAGCCTGCCGGCGCATCGAGCCGGTGAGCAGCCCGCGGATCGCGAGCAGCTCCGTGGCCGGGTCGTCCAGCATCTCGCGATACTGCGCCTCGGCCAGGTCTTCGCGGCCCTCCAGCAGGGCCGTCTGCGCCGTCAGGACGCGGACCGCCGGGTTGTCCGGGATCAGGCGCTGGGCCTGGCGGGCATGGCCACGGATCCCGGCCGGATCGCCGGCGGCGGCCGCCACCAGGCCCATCGACAGTTCCTGCCAGCCTTTCAGCTCGCGGGTGCGACGGCGCCAGCCGCGATAGCGGCGCGGCGCGTGCGAGATCCACCGATAGATTTCGATCAGGATCGCGAGGATCAGGGCGGCGGCACCGATGCCGAGGACCAGCATGCCCAGCCGCATCTCGATCAGCCGGTCGCCGACCTCGATCGCGACGCGGCCGGGATGGTCGGCGAGCCACGCAGCTCCCGAGGCGATCACCAGGGCTGCGACCAGGAAAAAGACCAGACGGACCATGGTGATCGTTTTCTTCGGCTCGGCTGCGGAGAAGGAGGTGCGGGCGGGGTAGGGCTTGAAGGTCAGCTCGGGCGCACGAGCAACTCGCCCAGGTGCTGGCGCAGGATCTCGGCCGCGGCCTCAGCGTCGGCCCGTGCCTTGGCCCGATCGAGCCAGGCCGCCACCGGCTCGCGCTCTGCATCGGGCCGCGCCGACACCGTGGCGATGGCACCGGCAAGATCGCCCGCAGCCAGCTGGCTGGCTGCGTCGTTGCCTTCGCCTCCGCCCTGCGTCGCCGCCGGCGCGCCATCGCGCCGCTTCACCTGCACGAGGCCCATGATGTTGGCTCGGGTCTGCTCAACCCAGTCGCCCGAACTGGCGGTGGTGCCGCCCTCGTCCAGCTGGCCAAGCTCGGCCAGAAGCTGCTCGCGGGTCGCGACGCCACGCGGGGCGGATGTCCGGAGCAACTCGGCAGCGCGGGCCAGCGCCGGATCGTCACCGGCCGACGACTCCAGCACGGCCTGGGCAGCAGGGAAGGCCGCACCGTTCTCCAGGGCCTGGTTGACATCGGTCAGCGCCACGGCGGTGGCCACGCCCCGCTCGTCCTGGTCCAGCTGTCGGGTCACCTGCTCCTGCACGGCGGCCACCCCAGCCTTGGCGGACTCCACGGCCGCGGCCGCCTTGGCAGCCGCCTCGGCAGCAGTCGCTTCGGCAGCGCCCAGCTGGCTGGACTGGCTGGCGACGGCGGACTGAAGAGCGGCGATGGTCGCCTCGAGCTGGGCCAGGCTGGCGAACCTGGCGCTCATGGCGGTATCGTTGGCGGCCAGACGATCGGCCAGCTGCTGGGTCCGCTCGTTCAGCCGACGCTCGATCTCGGCCTGGGCGGCGGTGAGCGTGTCGACCCGGCGCGAGGTGGCATCATGCACCGAGGTCATGTCGTCGACCCGGCTGCCGAGCTGGGTGGCGAAGGAACGTACGTCCTCTGCATTCCGGGTGGCCGCGTCGACCGCGGCCTGGAGCGGCCCGAGGTCCGGCATCTGCGGCTCCGGCTTCTCCTCCAGCGTCTGGATCCGCTGGGCGAGCTGCTCCTGCCCCGTCTCCAGGTTGGAGAGATCGACCGATGCCAGCCGCTGCGCTGTCTCGTCGACCTTGCCGCTCAGCGCCGACAGATCCGCCTGCACGCTGTTCAGCTTGTCCGCGAGCTCGCCCGTCGTATCTCGCAGGCCAGCGAATGGCTGGAGCTGCTGCTCCGTCGCGGCCACGCGCTGTTCGAGCTGCGAATCGGTCTGCAGGGACGCCAGGCCCTGGTCGATCCTGCCCTGCACATAGTCGGGCAGCACCAGGAACCCCACGGCCAGCGCAATGGCGGCGCCGATCACGCCACCCACCAGCGCGGCGGTCAGCCGCCGGAAGCCCGGCGCTTTACGCGGCGAGCCGGGCTTGTGCTCTTCGGCGGTGCTCTCGATCACGTCGGCCATGTGTCTTCCTGGACAGCAATTTGACGGAGAACGGCTGGCACGGGCGGAATGTTCCCGCGGCACGCACCGGGCGCCGTTCAAGGCAGGATGGGGCTATCATCGGTCGCCGGGGGCTTCAAGCAGGTCGAGCAAGGCCATCTCGTCCGGCCGAGTGGCCACCAGGACACGGCCGAAACGCTCGGCGTCGATGGCCACCGCCACGTTGGCGGAGAGGCAGAGGGCTTGAACGCCGCCCAGATCGAGCCCTCCCGCCAGCGCAAGGAAGAGCGAGGCCGTGCGCGGCGAGAACAGCAGCACCTGCCCGATCCGCCTGTTGCGCAGGGCCTGGACGGTATCCGGCTGCAGCGCCTTGGACGGCCGAGCGCGGTAGGTCGTGATCCGCTCTACCCGGAACCCGTGCGCCTGGAGCCGGTCGCCCGGTTCGGCACGCACATCGCTCCCGGCCAGATGCAGGATCGCACCTGCGCGCGGGTCCAGCCTGTCGATGATGACCTGGGCGAGCCCTGCTCCGTCGCCCGGCCCGACCGTCAACTGGTCTCCGCCGAACATCCCGGCCTTAGCCGCCGTGGCATCGCCCACGCAGAAGACAGGTCGTGCCGGCGAGACGGCCGCCAGGGCCGGGACGGCATGACGGCTGGTCAAGACGACGGCCTGGTAGGGGCCCGCATCGATTGGCTGGACCGGCAGTTGCTCGATCTCGAGCACCGGATCGATCAGGATGTCGTAGCCCCGCTGCTCCAGGATTCCGGCGACACGCTCGGAATCCTCCCGCGGCCGGGTGAGGAGGACACTCACCTGCCGGCACTGGCATGGTTGTGGATAGCCAGGGCATCGCCGACCGTGCGACCCAATTCGATGGGGTCGCTGCCCTCGGCCCCATGCCGATGCACTGACCGCCCGTCGGGCGAGGCCACCAGACCTTCCAGCCGGTAGCTTCCCTCGCCGGTGGCCACCGCCAGGCCGGCGATCGGGGTGCGGCACGATCCATCCAGCACGGCCAGCATGGCGCGCTCGGCGGTCACGCAGGCGCTCGTCAGCGGATCGTCCAGCCTGGCCAGGAGGTCGCCGACGATCCGATCGCCGACCCGCGCCTCGATACCGATCGCCCCTTGCGCCACTGCCGGCAGCATCACGGCAGGATCGAGCGGCTGGGCCGGCACATCGTGCATCCCCAGGCGGTCCAGCCCCGCCTTCGCCAGGAAGGTCGCCGCGACATCGCCCCGTTCGAGCTTCGCCAGGCGGGTCTGCACGTTGCCGCGAAACGGCACCACCTGCAGGTCCGGCCGGAGGGCCAGCAGCTGGGCCTGCCGCCGCAGCGAGGCCGTCCCGACGACGGCGCCCTTGGGGATCGCGTCGATATCCTCATAGGGACCGATCAGGAGGTCGCGAACGTCCGCGCGCGGCAGCAGGGCCATGATGGCCAGCCCGTCCGGCAGGATCGTCGGCATGTCCTTCATGGAATGGACGGCGAGGTCGATCTCCTTGGCGTAGAGCGCTTCCTCGATCTCCTTGGTGAACAGGCCCTTGCCACCGATATCGGCCAGCGGGCGGTCGAGGACGCGGTCGCCGGTGGTCTTGATCACCCGGATCGCGACCGCATCCTCGATCGCGAGATCGGGCAGGATCGAGAACAGCGCTGCGCGGACGATCTCCGCCTGGGCCAGGGCCAGGGGAGAGCCGCGCGTGCCGATGGTGAGCCGGATCGGGCTGGTCATGATCTCGCAGGCGACGTAACGCAATTTCGCCGACTAGGGGTTGGCCGGAGTGCATTCAATTGGCAAGCGTCGTCCTGGGAATCGAGACGTCATGCGATGAAACCGGCGTGGCGCTGGTGGATGGTGATCGACGGATCCTGGCGGAAGCCGTGCGTACCCAGCTCGACGAGCACGCCCTCTATGGCGGGGTCGTGCCGGAGATCGCCGCGCGCGCCCATGTGGAAAGCCTGGATCGGCTGATCGCCAGCGTCATGGCCGATGCGGGCCTGGACTTTCCCGACTTGGCTGCGGTCGCCGCCACGGCCGGACCCGGCCTGATCGGCGGCCTGCTGGTCGGGCTGACCACGGCCAAGGCCATCTGCCTGGTCCACGATCTGCCGCTGATCGCCGTCAACCACCTGGAAGCCCATGCGCTCACGGCCCGGCTGACGGACGACGTCACGTTCCCCTACCTGCTCCTGCTCGTCTCGGGCGGGCATTGCCAGCTGGTCCAGGTCGACGGCCTCGGCAACTATCGCCGCCTCGGCACGACCGTGGACGACGCGCTGGGTGAGGCGTTCGACAAGGTCGCGAAGATGCTGGGGCTGGGCTTTCCGGGTGGGCCGGCCGTGGAGCGGGCCGCCGCCAGCGGCGATCCCACGCGGTTCCCATTCCCCCGGCCGATGCTGGGTCGCCCCGGCTGCTCCTTCTCGTTCAGCGGCCTGAAGACCGCGGTCCGCCAGACCGTCCTGGCCTTGGGCGAGGAGGCGGCCGCGTCCATCCCGGACATCTGTGCCAGCTTCCAGGCAGCCGTGGCGGAGACCGTGGCGGATCGGACCAGGCAGGCGATCGGCCTGTTCCGCCAGAATCATCCGGACGTGTCCACCTGCCTGGTCGTTGCCGGCGGCGTGGCCGCCAACGGCGTGCTGCGGGCGGCGCTCAAAAGCGTGGCCGCCGCTAGTGGCGCGACCCTGGTGGTTCCGCCGCCCAGGCTCTGCACCGACAATGGCACCATGATCGCCTGGGCCGGCATCGAGCATCTGCGCGAAGGCCATGTGGCCTCCCTCGATACGCCGGCCCGGGCCCGCTGGCCGCTGGATCCGGATGCGGAGCCGGCGCTCGGCGGCGGTGCGAAAGGAGCCAAGGCCTAGCGCCGGCTCAGGCCGCCGCCAGCCGCTCCTGCCGGGGCGTCTTGCCGTACATCTGGCGGTAGCAGGTCGAGAAATGCGAGGCCGACACGAACCCGCAGGCGCAGGCCACGTTCATGATCGGCAGGTCAGTCTGGTAGAGCAGGTGCCGCGCCCGCTCCAGCCGAAGCTCCAGGTAGTACTGTGCGGGCGTGCGCCCCAGATGCTTCTTGAACAGCCGCTCCAGCTGGCGGCGGGACATGCCGACATAGCCGGCCAGCTGGTCCTGCCCGAGCGGCTCCTCGACGTTTGCCTCCATCAGCTCGATCGCGAGGATCAGCTTGGGGTGGTGCACCCCGAGGCGCACACGGATCGGCATGCGCTGGCGGTCATCGGCACTGCGCACCCGGTCCAGGATGCACTGCTCGGAGACGCGCGCAGCCAGTTCGTCGCCATGGGAGGCGCCGATCCGCTGCAGCATCAGGTCAAGGGCCGCCGTGCCGCCAGCACAGGTGAACCGGCCCCGGTCGATCTCGAACAGGTCGGCCGTGACGTTGACGTCCGGGAACGCCTCGACGAAGCCCGGGATGTTCTCCCAGTGGATCGTGCAGCGATAGCCCTCGAGCAACCCGGCCCGGCCGAGGATGTGCGCACCGGCGCAGACCGAGCCGATATGGGCACCGCGCCGGTCAGCCCAGCGCAGCCAGGCCAGCACTTCCTTGTCCTGGTAGCGTTCGGAGTGGAGGCCGCCGCAGACGACGATGGTGGGCGGCGGACTGGACGAGATGTCGAACCTGCCCATCGGCAGGTCGGCCGACACGTTGATGCCGAGCGAGGACTGCACGGGGTTGCCGTCCTTGCTCAGGATCACCCAGCGGTACAGTTCCCTTCCCGCCATGCGGTTGGCGATGCGCAACGGCTCCAGGGCGCTGGAAAAAGCGATCATGGTGAAGCTCGGGACCAGCAGGAATGCTATGGTCTCGGGCTGCGCCTGCGCCTGGTCGCTCATGGTCACCCGTCCGGACAAGGGTCTTTCCCATCCACATCACGACGCTCGCACTTTCGTGGATGCGACACAAGTGCGTCCTGCGCCGGATTGGTTCGGACGGTTCGATGACAAGGGCTGCGGCACCCCGTCGCGCTGTGGCGCGCGACGTCGCGCGGAGGCAAGCGCCGCGTACTGTATCGCTAGACGGCGGCCACCGCGCACCGCTACTCCTCCGCCGGATCGGCCCATCTCACGGCCGATGGACCAGCACGACCAGAGCATGACCCGTTTCTCGATCTTCTCGCTAGCGAAGAACGCGCTCTCCGGCCACGCCAACTGGCCGGAGTATTGGCGCTCGCCGGAGCCGAAGCCTGCCTACGACGTCGTGATCATCGGCGGCGGCGGGCATGGCCTGGCCACGGCCTATTATCTCGCCAAGGTGCACAAGATCACCAACGTGGCGGTGATCGAGAAGGGCTGGCTGGGTGGTGGCAACACCGGCCGCAACACCACGATCTGCCGCTCCAACTACCTCTATGACGAGAGCGCTGCTCTTTATAACCACGCGATGAATCTGTGGGAGGGGCTGTCCGCCGAGCTGAACTACAATGTCATGTTCAGCCAGCGCGGTGTGCTCATGCTGGCCCACAACACGCACGACATGCAGGTCGCAAGGCGGACGATCTACGCGAACCGCCTGAACGGCGTGGACAACGAGATCCTGACGCCCGAGCAGGCCAAGGAATTCTGCCCCCCGCTCAACATCGAGAACCTGCGCTACCCGGTCATGGGCGCGGCGCTGCAGCGTCGCGGCGGCACGGCCCGCCATGACGCGGTCGCCTGGGGCTATGCGCGTGGCGCCGACACGATGGGCGTCGACATCATCCAGAACTGCGAGGTCACCGGCATCCGGGTCGAGCAGGGCAGGGCGGTCGGCGTGGAGACCAGCCGGGGCTTCATCAAGGCCGGCCGGATCGGCTGCGTCGCTGCCGGCCATTCCTCGGTGGTGGCCGCGATGGCCGGGATCAGCCTGCCCTTGGAAAGCTACCCGCTCCAGGCGCTGGTGTCCGAGCCCGTGAAGCCGGCCTTCCCCTGCGTGGTCATGAGCAACACGATCCACGCCTATATCAGCCAGTCCGACAAGGGCGAGCTGGTGATCGGTGCGGGCACCGACCAGTACATCTCCTACTCTCAGCGCGGCGGCCTCCAGATCATCGAGCACACGCTCGAAGCGATCCTGGAGCTGTTCCCGATGTTCTCGCGGATGCGGATGCTGCGCTCCTGGGCCGGCATCGTCGACGTCACGCCCGACCGCTCGCCGATCATCGGCAAGACGCCGGTCGAGAACTTCTTCATCAACTGCGGCTGGGGGACGGGCGGCTTCAAGGCGACACCCGGCTCCGGCCACGTCTTCGCCCACACGCTGGCTACCGGCGAGCCGCACCCGATCAACGCGCCGTTCTCCCTGGACCGGTTTATCAACGGCCGGCTGATCGACGAAGCGGCCGCGGCCGCGGTGGCCCACTGAGGCAAACAGATGCTCCTGATCACCTGTCCCCATTGCGGGCCGCGCGCCGAGACCGAGTTCCGCAACGGCGGCGAGGCCGGCATCGTCAGGCCAACCAACTCCGCAGCCATGTCCGACCAGGACTGGGCCCGCTACGTGTTCTCCCGCGACAACCCCAAGGGCCGCTTCCACGAGCGCTGGCTCCATGCCCAGGGCTGCGGCCGCTGGTTCACGGCCGTGCGCTCGACGGTCACCGACGAGTTCGAGAGCTTCCACAAGGTGGGCGACCGCGTGCCCGGGGATCATCGATGAGCCAGAAGGCGCGCATCAGCCAGGGCGGCCGGATCGATCGCGGCAAGGCCATCCGCTTCACCTTCGACAACAAGCGCTATGAGGGCCATCCCGGCGACACGCTGGCCTCTGCCCTCTTGGCGAACGGCGTCCACCTGGTCGGCCGCTCATTCAAGTACCACCGCCCGCGCGGCTTCCTCAGCGCCGGTGCGGAGGAGCCGAATGCGCTCGTCCAGCTGGAGATGGGCAACGGCCGCAGCGACCCGAACATGAAGGCCACCCAGGTCGAGCTGTTCGACGGCCTCGTCGCGGAGAGCCAGAACCGCCGAGGCTCGCTGCGCTTCGACCGGACGGCAGTGAACGACCGCCTCGCCCCGTTCCTGCCGGCCGGCTTCTACTACAAGACCTTCATGTGGCCGCGCTCGTTCTGGAAGAACGTCTACGAGCCACGAATCCGCGAGGCGGCTGGCCTCGGCAAGGCGCCCACCCGGCCCGATCCCGACCACTATCTGCACCGGCATGTTTGGGTCGACGTGCTGGTCGTCGGCGCCGGCCCGGCCGGAATCGCCGCAGCGCTGGCCGCCGCCCGCACCGGTGCCCGTGTCATCCTGTGCGACGAGCAGCCGGAGGTCGGCGGATCGCTGCTGTCCGAGAGCGGCCGCAACGTGACGATCGACGAGGTGCAGCCGCTAGACTGGCTGAACCGCGCCCGTTCCGAGTTCCCGCAGCACCCCGAGCTGACCGTGCTGACCCGCACGACCTGCTTTGGCTACTACGACCACAACTATCTGGGCCTCCTGGAGAAGGTCACCGACCACCTCGCGGACCTGCCTGCTCACCTGCCGCGCCAGCGCCTCTGGAGGGTGCGGGCCAAGCAGGTCGTGCTGGCCGCCGGTGCCATCGAGCGTCCCCTGGTGTTCCCGGACAACGACCGGCCGGGTGTGATGCTGGCCTCGGCCGCGCGCACCTACCTGAACCGCTATGGCGTTCTGGTCGGGCGCGAGATCGTCGTGTGCACCAATGACGACAGTGCCTACGATACGGCCCTGGACCTGCATGCGGCCGGCGCCAAGGTGACGGTCGTCGACCAGCGCCACATCCCGACCGGCGAGCGCGTCGTCCAGGCGCAGACGGCCGGCATCACCATCCTGCGCGGCAACGGTCCGGTCGGCACGCAGGGCCGCTTCCGGGTCTCGCAGGTCCATGTCCAGGCCCTGGACGAGCAGGGCCGGCCGATCATGGGCCGCGTCCAGCCGCTCTCCTGCGACGCGCTGCTGATGTGCGGCGGCTGGAACCCGAGCGTCCACCTGTTCAGCCAGAGCCGGGGCAAGGTCCGCTACGACGAGGCCCTCTCGACCTTCGTACCGGGCCAGGGCCAGCAGCAGGAGCGCTCTGCCGGTGCCTGCAGGGGTTCCTTCAGCCTTGAGGCGGCGCTGGCCGAGGGCCTGGCCGCCGGGACGGAAGCGGCCCTGGCGGCAGGCTTCGAGGCCTACGACACGCCCACGCCGGTGGTCACCGAGCCCGTATCCGGCCCGCACGAGCCGATCTGGCTGTTCGAGGGCGACCAGGCGGGCAGGCGGGCCTGGGTCGACTTCCAGAACGACGTGACCGCCAAGGACCTGAAGCTCGCCAACCGCGAGGGCTTCAGATCGATCGAGCACGTCAAGCGCTACACGACGACAGGCATGGCGACGGACCAGGGCAAGACCAGCAACGTCAACGCCCTGGCGATCGTCGCGGCGAACCTGTCCCAGCCGATCCCCTCGATCGGGACCACGACCTTCCGCCCGCCCTATACGCCCACGACGTTCGGTGCGTTCGCCGGCATCAACAAGGGCGACCTGTTCGACCCGATCCGCCGCACGCCGATGCATGCCTGGGCCGAGCGCCAGGGCGCGGTGTTCGAGGATGTGGGCCTGTGGAAGCGCGCCTGGTACTTCCCGAAGGCGGGCGAGGACATGCATGCCGCGGTCGACCGCGAGTGCCTGGCCGTGCGCAAGTCGGTCGGCATCTTCGACGCCACCACGCTCGGCAAGATCGACATCCAAGGCAGGGACTCGGCCGAGTTCCTGAACCGCATCTACACCAACGCCTGGTCCAAGCTCGAGATCGGCAAGTGCCGCTATGGCCTGATGCTGCGCGAGGACGGCTTCGTCTTCGACGACGGCGTCACCACCCGGCTGGGCGAGCACCACTTCCACATGACCACCACCACCGGCGGTGCCCCTGGCGTGCTTGCCTGGATGGAGAGCTGGCTGCAGACGGAGTGGCCGGACCTCCAGGTCTACCTGACCTCGGTGACCGAGCAGTGGGCGGTGATCGCTCTCCAGGGACCGAAGGCGCGCGACGTTCTCCAGTCGGTCGTCACCCGGGGCGACGTCTCCCGGGAGAACTTTCCGCACCTCTCGATGATCGAGGCGGAGGTCGCGGGCGTGCCCGCCAGGATCTTCCGGATCAGTTTCACCGGCGAGCTGGGCTTCGAGGTCAACGTCCCCGCCTCCTATGGCGAGATCGTCATCGACGCGCTGTTCAAGGCGGGCCAGCCCCACGGCATCGTGCCCTACGGCACCGAGGCCATGCATGTGCTGCGCGCCGAGAAGGGCTACATCATCGTGGGCCAGGAGACCGACGGGACGGTGACGCCGGCCGATCTCGGCATGAACTGGGCAGTGAGCAAGCAGAAGGACTTCCTGGGCAAGCGCTCGCTGACCCGTGCCGACATGAACCGGCCCGACCGCAGGCAGCTGGTAGGCCTGCAGAGCGTGGATCCGGCCGTCGTGCTGGACGAGGGCGCCCAGATCGTCGAGGCCAAGTCGTCGCGCATTCCCACGAAGATGATCGGCCACGTCACGTCGAGCTACCGCTCGGCTAATCTCGGCCGCTCCTTCGCCCTGGCGCTCCTGTCCGGCGGGCACGGACGCACGGGCCAGCGCCTCTGGGTCTCGCACAAGGAGGACATGGTGGAAGCCGAGGTGACGGCGCCGGTCTTCATCGATCCCGAAGGGAAGCGCCTCCATGGCTGAGCGCATCGCTGGCACGACCCATCTGGACCTGAGAGCGCGCCCGTCCACCAAGGGCGCCCAGCTGCGCCTCCTGGAGCGGCCGTTCCGCGCCAAGGTGGGCCTGCGTGGTGGGCCCGACGTTGCCCGGGCGGTCGAGCCGGTCCTGGGCTTTGCCCTGCCCAGGTCCGTCGGCCAGACCGGCTCCGGCTCCGGCGCCCACGCCTTCTGGATCGGCCCGGACGACTGGATCATCGTGTTCGAGCCGGGCATGGAGGGGCAGATCGCGGCGGGCCTGCGCGACGCCTGCAAGGGGCTGCATCATGCGGTGATCGACATCACCGAGCGGATGACCACGATCTGCCTCGAAGGCGCGCCCTTGCGCCACGTCCTGGCGGCGGGCTGCCCGCTCGACCTCCATCCGCGCGCGTTCCAGCCGGGCATGGTCCTGCAAAGCCATCTCGGCAAGGCGAACGTGATCCTGCATTACGTAGCCGGGAATGCGGATCGTCCGTTCGTGGACCTGTACACGAACCGGTCGTTTGCCGACTATGTGTGGAAGTATCTGGAAACCGCCGCGCGGGAGTTCGGCTACGAGATTGTAGCCTGATCCGCGTGGACGAGGGAGCTTGAGAGCATGAAGACCCAGGCGAGGCTCGTCATCGTGGGTGCCGGGATCGTGGGCTGTGCTACGGCCTACCATCTGGCACAGATGGGCTACACCGACGTCCTGGTCATCGATCAGGGCGATCTGCCCGAGGCCGGCGGCTCGACCAGCCATGCGCCGGGCGGCGTATTCCAGACCAACCCGTCGCGGATGATGGCGACGTTCGCCAAGTACACGGTGAAGCTGCTGAACTCGCTCGACCTGGACGGTCAGCCCTGCTTCCTGAAGGTGGGCGGCCTGGAGGTCTCCACTAGCGAGGAGCGCGACACCTACATCAAGTGGCGCTACGGCATCGCCCGCTCCTGGGGCATCCCGGCCGAGATCGTCAGCCCGCAGATGTGCCGCGAGCTTTCCCCGCTCATGGACATCTCCAAGGTCCGCCTGGGCTACTGGACGCCCACGGACGGCATCGCCAAGCCGCTGCGCGCGACCGAGGCGATGATGCGCTTTGCCAAGAGCAAGGGCGTCGTGTTCGAGCCGCGCGTCGAGGTGCTCGACGTGCTGACCGAGAACGGCCGCGTCATCGGGCTCGAAACCAGCCAGGGCCGCATCACCTGCGAGCAGGTCCTGGTCAGCTGCGGAATCTGGGGACCCCGGCTCGGCCGGATGGTCGGCGTGCCCATCCCGCTCATGCCATGCGAGCACCAGTACGCCTGGACGAACGACATCCCGGAGCTGGCCGACGCGACCGAGGAGGCGACGCATGCCCTGCTGCGCCACCAGGACAAGTCGATGTACTACCGGCAGCACAAGAACCATTACGGCATCGGCAACTACCGCCACACGCCGCGCCTGGTCGAGGCGGACGCGATCCGCAGGATCGGCCAGGGCGAGGTCATGCCATCGATGAATCCGTTCACGCCGGAGGACTTCGTCGAGGCCGAGCAGGCCACCCGCGAGCTGTTGCCGCCCGTGATGAAGGCGGGCCTGCGCGACGCCTTCAACGGCATGTTCAGCTTCACGCCCGACGGTGGGCCCGTGCTCGGCGAGAGCCTGTCGGTGAAGGGCTTCTGGGTCGCCGAGGCGGTGTGGATCACCCATGGCGGTGGCGTCGGCAAGACCATGGCCGAGTGGATCGCCACCGGCGAGCCGGAGTGGGACGTCCACGAGGGCGACATCAACCGCTTCGCCCGCCACCAGCAGACGCCCAGGTTCACCCGCCGCCGTGCCTGGCAGCAGTACAAGGAAGTCTACGACGTCATCCACCCGATGCAGCAGATGGAGGAGCCGCGCGGCCTGCGCCGCTCGCCCTTCTTCGGCCAGCAGAAGGACAAGGAGGCGGTGTTCTTCGACGCGGCCGGCTTCGAGCGGCCGCAATGGTACGAGAGCAACAGGAAGCTGCTCGCCGGCCGCAACGTGCCGAGCCGCGACGAGTGGGGCAGCCGCTACTGGTCGCCGATCCAGGGGGCGGAGCACGAGCAGGTGCGCAAGGCCGCTGGCCTGTTCGACCTGACGGCCTTCACCAAGATCAGGGTGACCGGCAAGGGAGCCGGTGCCTTCCTCCAGCGCCTGGCGGCGAACGACGTCGACAAGCCGGTGGGCAAGGTCGTCTACACGGCCATGCTGAACCAGCACGGAGGCATCATGTGCGATCTGACGATCGCGCGGATGGCGCCGGAGGAGTTCCTGGTGCTGACCGGGGGCGGCGTTGGCATGCACGATCTGGGCTGGATCCGCGCCAACGCCCCCAATGATGGCTCCGTCGCCATCGAGGATGTCACCTCGCAATACTGCGCCGTGGGCCTCTGGGGTCCCAAGGCCCGCGAGATCCTGCAATCGCTCACCGACGACGACGTCTCGCATCAGGGCCTGCCCTATTACGGCTGGAAGGACGTGCTGATCGACTACGTCCCCGCCCTGGCGCTGCGCCTTTCCTATGTGGGCGAGCTCGGCTTCGAGATCTACGCGCGCACCGAGTTCGGCGGGCAGCTCTGGGAGCTGCTAATGAAGGCCGGCGAGCCACACGGCCTGATCCCCGCCGGGGCAGGCGCCATGGACAGCCTGCGGATCGAGAAGGGCTACCGCCTCTGGGGTGCCGACATCGAGCCGGAGACGAACCCGCTGGAGGCCGGACTCGCCTGGGCAGTGCGCCTCAAGAAGGGCGACTTCATCGGCCGGACCAGGCTGCTCGACCTGAAGATGCAGCCGATGAGCCGCAAGCTCTGCTGCATGACCATCGACGATCCAGAAGCCACCCTGCTGGGCAAGGAGCCGATCTACGCCGACAACCAGGTCGTCGGCTATGTCACGTCGGGCAATTACGGCTACACGGTCGGCAAGTGGGTCGCCTATGGCTATCTTCCCACCGGCAGGGCCGAGCCCGGAACGTCGGTCGAGATCGACTATATGGGCCGGCGGTTCACGGCCGTGGTGGCGCAGGAGCCGCTGTTCGATCCGGAAGGCGCGCGGCTGAAGGCGTGAGCGACGGGCGCGGATCGAGCTGAGCCGGTTGCCGGGCCGGCTCAATCCGATCTGTTGCACCGCATTGGCGAGCTGACCACCCATGACCGAAGCCGAGCTGGAGCGGATCAGGACCTGGCTGATCGATGCCGGCATCGCCGGGCTCGGCGAGACCGATCTCCTGCATGGGTTCTGCCGCCGCTGCAACGAGGCGGGCCTGCCGCTCTCGCGCGCGGTCGCCCTCCTGGACACGCTGCATCCGATCTACGAAGGGCGCGCCTTTCGCTGGCACGCCAACTCGGCGGAGGACAGCACGCCGATCGACTATGGCCGGACCAACCAGGGCGGCGAGGCCGAGAGCAACTGGCAGCGTTCGGCCTTCTTCGAGCTGCTGGCCACCGGCGCCGCCGAATTCCGCAGCCGGATCGGCATGGGTGGCCGCACCGACCTCTCCCAGCTCGAGCAGCTGAAGGAGGAAGGCCATTCCGACTATCTCGCCATGGTCCACCGCTTCGCCGAGCAGGGCGTGATCGGCGAGATGGACTGCGCCTATTCCCACTGGGTGACGGCGCATCCGGAGGGATTCGCCGATGAGGCCCTCGACGCGTTGCGCCGCCTGGTCCCGCCGCTGGTCCTTGCGATGAAGGCGGCCGCCCTGGCCCGGATGGCCGGTACGCTGGTCGAGGTCTACCTGGGCGCCGATGCTGGCCAGCGCGTGCTGGGTGGCCGGATCCTGCGCGGCGTCGCCGACCGGATCGGTGCGGTGCTCTGGTTCTCCGACCTGCGCGGCTACACTACCATCACCGACACGGCACCACCCGAGGAGATCATCCCGCTCCTCAATGATTATGCCGAGGCGGTCATTTCGGCCATCCACGCGGCCGGCGGCGACGTGCTCAAGCTGATCGGCGACGGCACGCTCGCCATCTTCAAGGCAGACGACCCCGCTCAGGCCTGCCGGGCCGTGCTTGCCGCCGAGGCGGACCTCCGGCGGCGGATCGGCGAGCTGAACGTGCGCCGGGCCGCTCAAGGACGGCCGGTGACGACCGTCTATCTTGGCCTGCACATCGGCGAGGTCTTCTACGGCAATATCGGCAGCGAGGAACGTCTGGATTTCACCGTGGTCGGACCGGCCGTGAACGAGGTGGCGCGCATCGCCTCGATGTGCCGCTCGGTCGACCGGCACGTGCTGATCTCCTCGGACTTCGCCGATGCCACGCCGGACGAGTTGCGCGGCAGGCTGGTATCGGTCGGCCGCTTCGCCCTGCGCGGCGTCGGGCGGGCTCAGGACCTCTTCACGGTCGACCCGACGCTCCTGTAGCCGGGGCATGGGCTCGCCACGGGCGGCAGGAAGAGATCGGGCCGCATGTCTGCCGAGGGTTGACGCCGGTCGGCGTGCGCTTATCCGTGCCGCCCATGATCAAGCGGGTGGACCAGTCCCCGGCGGCAGCCGACAATCCGGTGCAGGCGGCGTTTCGCGCCGGTGTGCGTGGGGCGCCGGTCGGCCTTGCGGCATTCGGCCTGGCCGAGGACATGGCACCCTATGCCGGCGGTGCCAGCGAGGCTCTGGTGGCTGCCACGGAGCGGATGGCCGGGCTCACCGACACGCAGGGTGCCTATGGCACGGGCAGGGTGCTGCGGCGCCTGGCCATGCTGCTCGACCGGGTGGGTGCTCCGCCGGAAATCGCCCGGCAGTTCCGCGACAACCTGGCGGCCGCCGTCGTCACCAACCGGATGCGCGGGACCCAGCATGGCTGGAGCGAGGACGACACGGTGCAGATGGTGCTGGAAATGTGGGACCGGGTCTTCGGCGAAGGCGACGAGATGCGCGTCCGGCTGCAGGCGATGTTGGTGGCGGACGATCATCGTCCGGGAGCCCCAAGGAAGCGTTCCCTGTTCAAGCTGGCATGGAAACGCTGACGACAACCAGGAGACCCTCGATGAAGCTGACAGATTTCAAGGTGCTGACGTTCGACGTCGTCGGCACGCTCATCGACTTCGAGCAGGGGATCCTGGATTATATGAGGCCGATCGTGGAACGGTCGGCTCTCCAGCTGGGCGACGAGCACATCCTCGGCGCCTACGGCCGCGGCGAGGTCGTGGCCCAGGGCGAGCATCCCGATTCGCCGTTCCCGCCTCTGATGGACCGGATCTACCGCGTCGCGGCCAACGCACTCGGTATGCCTGCCGATGACGGCGAGGCCGCCGGCTTCAAGGAATCCATTCCGCGCTGGCCGGCTTTCCCGGATTCGGTGGAGGCGCTGCGTCGGCTGCGCCAGCGCTATCGCCTGGTCGCCGTGACCAACTCCGACAACTGGGCGCTGGCGCAGTTCTCCAAGACGCTGGGCGAGCCCTTCGACGACCTGGTGACCGCCGAGATGGCCGGCGCCAGCAAGCCCGACCCGCGCGTCTTCCACTTCTGCCTGGAGCGCCAGAAGGCAGCCGGCTTTGCCCAAAGCGACATCCTCCACGTCGCCCAGAGCCAGTACCACGATATCGGGGTGGCCCATCTGTTGGGCTACGCCACCTGCTGGATCGAGCGCCGCATGCACCAGGACGGCAGCGGCGGCACGCCGGCCGTCGACAAGCGTGCGGAGCCGGACTGGCACTTCGCGACGCTGGCCGAGCTGGCCGATGCGGTGGACAAGGAGGCCGGCTGACGCGCCGGCGCGTCGTCAGAACTCGTTCAGCACCTGCTTGAGCGGCTCGCTGATCGGGTTCACGACCGCGCCCTGCATGATCTCCTGCACGGTCACGTCCCGGCCATAGAGCGACTTGTTCCAGGCCGGCATGGGCACGGTGACGGTCCCGTCGATTGACAGGCCGCCGAACAGGCCCTGGTTGATCGCGAACAGGTAGATGTCCTCGCCGAAGTTCGGCGTCGTGCCGGCGCCGACGCCGGCACCGGCCGGCCCGATCGCCGCGCTGGCATCCGCACCCATCTTGAACGAGGTCGAGCTCAGGAGCTTGTCGAGCGCCCCCTTGTTCATGATCGTGTAGATCACGTCGGAGGACTGCCCGCCGATCTGCAGGCCGACGCTGCCGCCATAAAGGTCGTAGATCGCGGGTTCCGACCAGGCACCGGTCGTCGTGTCGCGGGTCAAGAGGAGGCCGCGGCCATGCGAGCCGCCCAGGATGAAGCCGAGCTTGATCTGGTCGGGTACCACCAGCACGCCATACGCATTCTGCACGTAGAGGCTGACGGTCTGCAGCACGTCCTTGTTGTTCTTGATCTCCAGGAGGGCAACCCTGGCCCGCTCCACCAGGATCTCCGCGTCGCCCTCGACGGCATGGGCCGGCCAGGCAGCCATCGCAGCAAGGCCCGAAGCCGCCGCCATGAACCCTCTACGCCGCATGCTCGACCCCCGACAAAAAACTTTGTTCATCCAGCGTTTACCTACGTGATCGCAAGTGCGCTGGCAAGTTGGCTCAGCCGGACGGAGGGCGCCGCTTCCCGTCGAACATGTTGCATTGCACCAATTCCGCGTCACACTGCCGCCACGCGTTGGCAGGGATCGTAACGCATGCTGGAAATCGTGGCCGGAACGAGCCTTGGCGCCTCTTCGGAAGCGGGTGGTTCCCCGTTGGACAGGGCCGCGGCCGCTCTCAGGAACGCCCATGAGCGGCTTGCCGCCCACCGCACCCGCGTCGAGACCGACCCGTTCACCAGCCCCATCCGCCTGATGGCGCTCGACCTCAAGCGCGGAATGGACCGCGGCGAGATCGACGTAGCGACGCTGGAGGCCATGATCGCGCGCCTGTCGACTGATGCGTTCATCGGTCGTGCCGACCGTCTGTCGGTGTACCTGGGCGAGGTGGATTTCGCCGCGAACGAGGCGACGGTCGAGCGGCTAATCCACGGCGCGGCCACCGGCCCGGACGGCGTCCGGCTGTCCGCCGAGGAGTTCGCCCACCGGGTCGGACGGATCCTCTACGGCTTCGTCTTCACTGCGCACCCGACCTTCAGCCTGTCCAACAAGCTGCAGCAGGCCATTGTCGGCCTAGCACTCACCGACGACAGGGCCAGGCGCCAGCAGATCCTGGCGGAGATCGAGCAGGTTCCGCATCGGCCCGAGCAGCGGCTCGATCTGGCCGAAGAGCTGCGCCAGTCCGTGGTCGCCATCACGAACGTGCGCATCGCGCTGATGCGGGTCTATCGCATCGTGCTGAAGGTTGCGGAGGAACTCTATCCCGAGGACTGGCGGCGAATTTCGCCGAAGCTGGCTTCGGTGGCGAGCTGGGTCGGCTACGACATGGACGGCCGCTCCGACATCCCCTGGACCGCCACGCTGGCCCACCGCCTGATCATCCAGGAGAAGCAGCTGGCCGCTTGGCATGAGGAGATCCGTGAGCTTGCCCGCTCCGTCGCGGATGACGACACGCTCGCCGCATCACTCGAACTGGTCGAAGCCCGGATCGTCCTGACCGCGGAATCGTCGCGCTCGCTGATCGAGCTGTTCCAGGCGGCCAAGCTCGAGAACGACGAGTGGTGGCAGCGTCTGGCACGTGTCAGCCGGCGCTCCCTTGGCAAGGGTGCCGGCCGCATCACCGGAGGGCAGGAACTGGCAGCCTTGGTGCAGCGGGTCCTGGACCGGGTCGAGGATCCCGCCCTGGCGCGTCGTCTCTGGCTGCTCCACGCGGACATTTCCGCCCACGGCCTCGGGCTCGCCCGCACCCATATGCGGATCAACGCGATCCAGTTGCACAACGCGATCCGCAAGACGATCGGCATGGAGCATGCGCCGGACGATCCGTCCTACCGCCAGTCTTATGTCGAGGAGGTCGCCAGGCTGATCGAATCGGTGCAGCCCGTGAGCGTCCATCTCGGCACGATCAACGGCGAAAAGGCTACCGCCAAGCGGATCTTCATGCTGGTCCACCAGATGCTGAACCTGGTGGACCGCGACGAGCCGATCCGCTTCCTGATTGCCGAGTGCGAGACGTCCTTCACCCTCCTGGCCGCCCTGTATTTCGCCAAGCTGTTCGGCGTCGAGGACCGCATCGACATTTCGCCCCTGTTCGAGACGCGGACGGCGCTGGTGCGTGGCGTGGAGATCGTGGCGGGTGCCCTCGAGGTGCCGGTCTATCGTGACTATATCCGCAAGCGCGGCCGCTTGTGCGTGCAGACCGGCTTTTCCGATGCCGGCCGCTTTCTTGGGCAGACCGCGGCCTGCTACCTGATCGAGAAGATCCGGCTGTCCCTGGCACCGCTCCTGCAAAAGCACCGGCTCACCGACGTCGAGCTCGTGATCTTCGACACGCATGGCGAGAGCATCGGCCGGGGTGCCCATCCCGGCAGCTTCCGGGATCGCTTCGCCTATTACGACACGGCGGAAAGCCGCCGCCTGTTCCGCGATGCCGGCCTGTCCGTGCGGGAGGAGACCAGCTTCCAGGGCAGCGACGGGTACCAGTACTTCCTGACCGAGCAGACGGCCTTTGCGGTGGTTACGCGAGTCCTGGAGCATGCGTTCTGCCCGGTCGAAGACCAGCCGGACCCGTTCTACGCCGAGCGGGTCTATGTCGGCGAGTTCTTCACCTCGATCGAGCAGTTCAACGAGGAGGTCATCCAGAACCGCGACTATGCGGCCCTGCTGGGCGCCTGGGGCACCAACATGCTCTGGCAGACCGGCTCACGGCCGTCCAAGCGGCAATACGATGGTGCCACCGGCCGGATGAGCCTGGATCACCCGTCCCAGCTGCGCGCGATCCCGCATAACGCGATCCTGCAGCAGCTGGGCATGCTCGCGAATACGATCGGCGGCGTCGGCCGGGCGATCGCCAAGGATCCCGAGGCCTTCCACCGCCTCTACGCAGAGAGCCCGCGCTTCCGCCGCCTGCTCGGCATGGTCGAGCATGCCTTCAAGTGGACCGATCTGGAGGTCGTGAAGGCCTATATCGACCTCTATGACCCCGGCACATGGCTGGCCCGGGCGCAGAGCCACGAGGACGATGCCCGGATCGAGGAACTGCGCAAGGTCGCGGAGATCTTCGAGCAACTGCGGCTGCACGAACGGCTGGTGCGGATCTATCGCGTGTTCCTGCGCGACTATATGGACCTGGCGCGCGCCTTGAGGGAGCACCGCCGCCGGACCCGCGACGCCGGTGCCACGCCGATCGTGGTCGACCGGACCGCCCGCGACAACATCCACCTGCTGCACGCGTTGCGGCTGGCGCTGATGCAGCGGCTGGACGTGCTGGCGGTCCACGTCCCGGACTTTTCCGACCGTCACAGCGTCAGCCATTCCGGGCTGCTGGCGAGGCTCACCCAGCTGGATGTGGAGCCGGCGCTGGATCTGCTCAAGCAGATCTTCCCGATGACCGAGCCGCAGGTGCAGACCCATGATTTCGGCGTCGAGGCAACTTATCAGAGCGAGGAAAGTCAGAGCTACAGCCAGGAGCACGCGCTGATCTTCGAGCCCATCGACCGGCTCTACACGCAGATCCGACGGATCGGCAGCGCGGTGGTTCATCACCTCGGTGCCGTGGGCTGACCGGGCCATGCTCCCGTAGGGAGCAGGCCAGGCCCTGCTGCTCAGGGCTGAAGCGGGCGCTGCCACCAAGCCCCTGTCACCAGCGGCGAGAGCCGTTCATGCAGGTGGTCGAGATGCGCCCGGTGTAGCTGACGGAGTTGAAGCCACGCCAGCTACGTGGCCGACCTAGGGGTTCATCGTCAGCACGACGCGCTGGTAGCGCGTGGAGGAGGGGCTGCCACTGTCCTTCACCTCGAGGATGACGTGGAGGTCCTTCTGGCTGCTGACGCCCGGGACCTTCAGGCTGGCCTTCCTGTTGGTGTTGCTGCTGATGGTGACATTGCCGCTATAGGAGCTGGCCTCCTTGTAGACCCACCACTTGAAGCTGAGGCTGTCGCCATCCGGATCGCTGGAGGGGCCGGCATCCAGCGTGACCGTGTCACCTGAGCGGACGGTACGG
>JAESGR010000520.1_pt1 | contig 24756 bp, 20 predicted proteins | sample 9269771 | NCBI WGS metagenome assembly JAESGR01 (sample SAMN15739572, study PRJNA653492) | algae metagenome | isolation source: Chroococcus sp. CMT-3BRIN-NPC107 and co-occurring heterotrophs from well... | place: USA: Clark Mountains Wilderness, California | collected 2010-04-18 | reverse complement strand
GTAAAATATTGAGAGTGCCATGGTGAATTTCTTCCACCATTTGCCGCATTGTAAGCTCGTGCTCTTGCATGCGATAGAGAAATAGGTGTTCCATAAGTTAACCATTTTTGGTCAACCTATTTCAGGATTAGACAGATGATTTATATTCTTGCCGGTATACCCAAAAACTGGGGCTTGCCAGCCTTTGAACTAGTTTGAGTTATTTTTTTACAGATCAATAGCCGTTTGTTTCGCTATGTCTTTCCCTTCCAACATGTCATTAATGGTCTGGTTGACCTCAAAGTCTGGTATTGTCCCTGTACCTATAATTTTTGAGCTGTCAACATGAATAACAGATTTTTGTAATGGAACACTGATAGTGAAATTAAAAAGGGGCAAGGCAGTTTATGGCATTAATCCGCTGTTATTACCCTGATAGCCTCCTCCGGTTTGCTGTCCTATACATATAGCTTTTTTGTTAAAAGATAAAATGGCTGCCACATCCGCACACAAAGACATACAAAAGCCATTTATTAATACATATGTTTTACCTTTTTTACTCTGCTTTTAAAACTTTTACAGGGTCAATTTGCCCGGCTCGAATGGTTTGGGATAGAACAGTCAGTAGCCCGACTATGGCAACCAAACCAAAGCCTATGCTTATATTTATAAGACCCAAATCAAGATAACTACCCATTTCACTTCTTAGTAAATCACCACAAAACAAGCCCGCTGGAACACCAATAAGTCCGGCAATTAGGAGAAGAAGGCCAAAATTTCTGGTAACTGTCCACACCAATATGATTTTGTTGGCTCCTAATACTTTTCGTATACCCAGTTCTTTAGTACGTGTTTCTACCGAGTAACTGGCTATGCCCAAAATGCCCAAACCAGCGATGATCATGACAATCAGGGCAGAGCCTCCAAAAATTTCCATTTCTCCACTGATTTCTCCTGAATAACGATACTCTTTTAAGTTATAAAGATTGGCTGTTTTCTCAGGAAAATGGTCTTTCCATAAGGATTGAATGGCCTTGGTCGCTTCCAATTCTGTATTTGGCTTTATTTTTATGGTCAAGGTGGTTATTTCATTTGGCAAATACCGATAGAGTAAAGGGAGTTGTGGGCCAATAATCTCATTGGGCATAATGCCAATGACTTGTACATAGGCAGAGTCCAGTAAGAGATTTTGCCCCACTAGGGTCTCCGATTTAGATGCCAATAATTTTGCGGCAGCTTCATTCACCAACACATATTGCTCCGTACTTTGGGGCATAGTTGAAGGAAAATTTTGCCCAGCTAGTAAGCTGATACCTTCTGTTTCAATTGTTTTTGGGTCAATACTTACGTAATTTATTTCCAGGGTTTTATCGTTTAACCTTACAGAATCTTTACCCATTTTAATGGGCTCATAGTACCAGTTAGTAGCCAAAGTCGTTTCTACCTGGCTTAACTGACTTATTTCGGCCTGCAGGTTTTGATATTTTTGACCTTTTAATTCCAGTGTCAGCACATTCGATGGCACGGTTGAGCTGATCATTGCATTGTTTTTTCTATCATAATCGGCTACTATGACAACCAAAATCATAAATAGGATGGTCACAGAAAATTGAACGACAATTAAAGCTTTGTAAACAGCAACACCCCGGAACAGCTTTACATGCTGAATTTTACGCAAAACCTGTATAGGCCTAAACGCTGACAATAGCCATGAGGGAAATGCCCCTGCGACTAAGCCTGTGATCACTCCGTAGGTCATCAAGCCTACTAGTAAGGCTATATCCCAGGAGAATGTCACATCATCCATATCGGGTATATAGTGAGCTAAAATTTGAACACATGGCACGGTAAACAACAAAGCAAACAGGGCAACAAGGGTCGATTCCATTAAAAATTGACCGATAATTTGTGCTCTTGTTGCGCCTATGGTTTTGCGAACACCTACTTCTTGCGCCCGGGAGAAAGCACGCGCCAATGCCAAACTGATATAATTGAAAGCGGCTAAAAGGGTTAAAGATAGAATGATGAATAGCTGCGTTTTTACGTCTTCCCAGCTAACACCCGCATGGGGGTTATTTTTAATATCTATTTTTCCAGGGGTAATCTCTTCTAGGGGTTGTGCCAAAAATTGAAGATGGCTCTTATCCAATTTCCGATTGTAGTTCTGGAGCGTTGCATTAAGTTGCTTTACATTACCTTCTGATTTTAAACGGGCATAAATTGCCCAACTCTTGAAGCCTCCCCAATCTTGTGAAATATTACTGATTGCTCCTTTTTTTTCAAGCATCTGGGCAGAACTAATGGATAACATTGCCTCAATAGGCAGATGTGTTTCTAAAGGCGGGTCCTGGATTATTCCCCCAACGGTATAATAGCCTAAATTTTCAAATTGAACCGTATGTCCTAAGACATTGGTGCTGCCAAATATTTTCTCTGCTATTTTTTCTGTTAAAAAAAGGGTGGTGGAATTATTGGCAAGGCCTTGTGCATTACCTGACAACAATTGAAAGCCAAAAACATCAAAAAAAGAAGGCTCTGAAAATTTTATGTCAATAGGTACATCACCCTTGTCGGTTTGCAGGTTATGTTTTCCTGCCAGACGTACTTTTACCGTTTTATCAACAAAGGAGACGCTTTCCAATTGAGTCGCCAACGGCAATGGAGCTGTTGCCCATTTGGTTTGTTCTACCTCCTTTGTTTCCTGGGTGAGTATCCGCACGAGTTGATTTAACTTTGGATGAAAATGGTCTGTATCGTAAGTGGCTTTTAGGCCTGTAAAGAGAATAACACCAACGGCCATACTCAATGACAAGCTCAGTATATTAACTAATGAAAAAAGTTTGTTTTTCCACAGTATCCGGATAGCGATTTTTAGATTGTTCTTTATCATGACTTAAAGTGGTGATTTTTAATGAAAAATAGGCCAAATGTATCCACCCGGTGGGAGAGTCTTTTTACTATTTGCACCATTCTAGCTTTTGTTTTGATAAAGGGCGCAAGTGGAAGGAGAAATTAAGAAATAAAATTGGCCAATACAATTTTTTCCCCTCTATCCCCTTCATTAAGTTTCAAGAAAGGGGGAGTTTTTAACTATGTTATAGTACTAGAATCAATTAGATAGTTCTTTGCTATATCCTTCTGCAGAAAGTGATTACTTCAATCTAGAATTTGTATTAGAGGTGATTTTATAGAAAATTTCAACTTACATTATTACTCTAAATTAATTCTTTCCTTTCTCATTGGGAAGTTCAATGTAAAAAGACGTACCTATACCCAGCTGAGAACGCAGCTCTATTTTACCTTTTAGTCTGCTAATAGTTTCTTTAACTATGTATAAGCCCAATCCTGACCCTGCTCCTTGGTCAGTTGCCCTATAAAACATATCAAATATTTTAGGCTGACTATCCTGGGCAATACCACGACCATTATCTTCGAACTCAATCACTGCTTTATGCGCATCTACTTGAATGTAAATGCGTATCCAGTTTGGGCTATTTAAAGCAGATCGGTACTTTATCGCGTTTGATAAAATATTAGTAAAGATGATCGTGAGCCGAAACTTATCACCATAAAAGGGAAGCAGCTGATGGATATCAACCTGTTTTTCTAGTTGGTCAAATCCCTCTTGGTAGTGTAAGGCTTCTAAGCTTTCCTCTAGCAAGTGCCTAAAGTCAATCGGTTCAGCGACACTTTCTACACGCGAATTTTTAGAATAGGTAATAATACTTAAAATAAAGGTATCTAGTTTTTGCACACTTTTTTCCATCAACTCCAGGTATTGCCCCTTACTATCTAGGTCATCAGTTAATTTGCTAACGTTTATTAGGCCTAAAATAGAAGTAGAAGGAGCTTTTAAATCATGTGAAGCCCGGTACACAAAGCTATCTAACTCAGAGTTAATCTTTTCAAGTGTTTGGTTTTGTTGGGCTAGCTGGTTTTTTTCAGCTTCTATGGCATTCATCCTCCATCCGTAAATAGCAATGGCTCCCACTAGCATAGCTGCAATAAGCATCAGTTTAAACCACCAGGTCTGCCAGATAGGAGGAGTGATAACTATTTTGATAGTGGTTCCCTGCTCGTTCCACAATCCATCATTATTAAAGGCTTTCACATGAAAATAGTATGTACCGGCATCTAAGTTAGTATAGGTAGCTGTTCGTTTATTACCTACGTAATTCCAGTCTCGGTCAAAATTCTCCATCTTGTAGGCATACTGGTTTTTCTCCGGAGAGGTATAATTAAGAGCAGCAAACTCTAAAGAGAATACAGATTGCCTATAAGACAGCGTAATTTCCTTGGTTTGTTCAATTGTCTCTCCCAGAAGGCCTTCTTTCCCTCCAATAGCTATTTCTTTGTTAAAGACCTGAAAGCCGGTGATGTATACTGGAGGTATAACCGGATTATTTTTGATGCTATCCGGATGAAAAACAGTAAAGCCGTTAGGGCTTCCAAAATACAGCTCACCTGTGCGGCTTTTTAAAGAGGCACTTGTAAATTCATTGTTTACTAACCCATCCGCTAGGGAATAATTAGTAAAAGAACCTTTCTCGGGATCAAACTTAGAAATTCCATGGTTGGAACTTACCCAGAGCTGCCCATGCTTATCTACCTCTATAGCATTGATGGTATTGCCTGGTAAGCCATCCTTTTGTCGGTAAACCCTAAACCGCCCACTTTGGGAATCGAACCGGTTCAACCCATTACCGGTGGCTATCCACAAATTGCCTTTGCTGTTTTCCCTGATCGAGTATACATAATCATTACTTAAACTTGCCGGATTAGTTGGCTTTGAAGTATACTGCAAAAACGCATTTTTCTTTCCCTCATACTTGCTTAACCCTCCTCCTGCTGTGCCTACCCAGAGTGTTCCCCGGCTATCAACAAACAGGCAAAGAATGTAGTTATTGTTTAAACTAGCGCTGTCAGAATGATTGTGCCTAAAGTGAGTGATCTGGTTTGTAGCCTTATCAAGAAGATCAATGCCTGACCCATTAGTGCCTATCCACACCCCCTTATTCGTATCTCCGCAAAGAAAGGTGGGATAAGCTGAACTCAGACTGTTGAGCTTGGATGGATCATGCCGGTAGTGAGTAAATACCTTGCGGTCAGCACTCATGCAGGTCACTCCCTCTCCCCATACCCCTACCCATATTTTATCTTCCTGATCAATGTGCAAACCTGTCAAAAAATTGCCTTTTAAGCCAGAAGGGTTGTCTCGGTGATGTTTGTAGTGGAGAAAATTCTTTGCTTAGGGATCAAACATGTTGATTTCTCCTCCATCTGTACTCATCCAGATTCTTCCCCCCTTGTCTTGGGCAAAAGCAAAAACGAAATTGTTTGAAAGCCCCTCTTTGGTGAATGCATTCGTATGGTAGGAGAAGAACTGTTTGCGGTGTCTTTCATAAACATTGATTCCTCCACCATAGGTACCTATCCACATATTTTGCTCTCTATCCCGGTAAATGGAATAGACCGAAGCATTACTGAGTTTTCCAGGGGTATATGGATCTGGCAGGTAGGAGTAAAAAAGCTGCTTGGCGGGATCAATAATGTTAAGCCCACCGTTATCTGTACCGATCCATAGGCTGCCTTGGGCATCTTCTCCGATACTAATCACCACATTGCTTAGCAGGGAGCGGACATTGTCAGCTTCATGCATATAACGGGTAAAGCTGCGGCGCTTGTCATCCCACCGGTTTACTCCTCCCCCTTGGGTGCCTATCCACATGTTGCCTTTGCTGTCTTCAAAGAGACAAAGAATAAAATTGTTACTCAGACTGTTTTTTTTCAACGGGTCGTGTTGGTGGTGCACAAACTGGTTTGTATGGCGGTCAAAGCGGTCTAAACCACCCTTAAAAGTACCTACCCATAAATTTCCTTTTCTGTCTTCAAGCACATCTGCTATCTCATCATCAATCAAACTTTTCGCATCACCTACTTGGTGATGATATTGCGTGAAGGTGTTATCTCTTTTGTTGAACTTATTCAGTCCTTGCCTGGTGCCCACCCATAGCGTGCCTTGGGCATCTTCAAACAAACAGCGAATAATGTTACTGCTAATACTTGTGGCATTGCCAGGATCATGCCGGTAAGTTATGAAAGTATGCGTCTTAGGGTCAAATTTGTTTAATCCTTGATCGTAGGTATCCACCCATAGATTGCCTTCATGGTCTTCCAGCATATCCACAATATGGCTGCTAGAGATGCTTGTAGTATCAGCAGGGTCATTGCGGTAAATAGTAAAGGTATACCCATCATACTTGTTGAGGCCATCCCGGGTTCCAAACCACATAAATCCGTGTTTATCCTGCAGAATACAATTAACTCTACTTTGGGAGAGGCCATTCTTAGGGTTAAATAACTAAAAGTTAGGGCCCGATCTTGGGCCAACCCCTTATGAACTATGGAAGAGCTTAAGCAGGCCAAAAAGAAAACCAAAATGAAACATTTTGACAAAAGACAAAGCTTATCATCAAATTGGCTGAACATAAAGGGAATCACCTGAAGGGAGTAAGTTAAAAGAAATATACTAAAACCATTCATTGAAGATAAGCTATCCAAGACAATTTACCAAAGCTGAACAGCTATAAGTCAGGAAGGAAACAACCCCTTCACCCATGATAGCGTCGGAGCGCATATACAAACACCCATTACCCTCTGTACATAAAGAATGGCTATTTCTTGGACTTAGATTTTAATTATACATTTTTTATGTCAGCTTTATAAGAAGAGTTAATACATTTAAGATTATTATACTTGTTTTAGTATAGAAAGATGCTACTACCTTTTTTTATGTATGTAGAAGGATTCATTACTCATATTTTTTGAAAAGTGTTAACTTATAATTCGTATGAACCTGCTTGGCTCACTTGAAAAAATAATGGCTAGTAGAGTTATCACTTTGGGCTTACTGCTGATCATTGGCAAATGCCCTTTGCTACGTATTTAACGTCTAAGTTCTTCAGCGGCGCAGGAATAAGATATACACGCATGATGTAATTGATTATTCAGAATTCAAACAGAATAATAAATCAAACCCCTTTACTGGAACTACATCGTTAGGGCAGAGAGGGAGAATCTTTGGATCGTTCTATTGCCTATCTATAGCCGGATAAGCCCTTACATTTTGTCTCAAATTAGGTTGACCCAAAATAGGTAAGGTGTATTTAAGGATTAATTGATTTTTTCAAACTCATTCTCGTATCCTCCACTTTTCAACTGCATCATCGCTTTATGTCTTTCACCCCAAGCTTGCAATTCATTAATGATGGGGTCGAGCTCGCGGGTGATTTCTGTTAGTTCATATTCTACTCGAGGCGGCACTTGCGCATAGACCGTGCGCTTGATGAGCTTATTAGCTTCCATTTTTTGCAAATGCAGCGTAAGCATTCGCTCTGTGATGCCAGGGATAGTTTTTTTCAACTCACCAAACCTTAGTTTACCCTTGACCAAAGCACAACATATGGCCAGTATCCATTGACCGCTTAGCAGGTCAGTGGCATAGACAACCGAGCAACAAGCCATCAAGGTCTGTTTATTCTCAAAATTAACCGAGCTTTCCTTTACCTTACTCATTACTTACATTTATGTTAGTACCATACAATTAGATGTAAACATACTAGAATATGTAAAGCCTACTATTTTTGCCTTAGAAATTATTTTAAAACAATGCCTATGAGAACTATACTTTATGCCGGTATTACCGCAAACGGGCATTACGGCGACAGCGATGCCGGTCAAATGCCAAAACAAGAGAAACTGAACGATCTTTTCAATCACGCAAAAGAAGCCGGAAATATTGTCATGGGTCGTAGAACCTATGAAATCTTTGGAGCAGATGATAGCTTTGCCGGCCTTGATGTGGTGGTAGTTTCAAGCAAGGCTTCCTTTGAGGGCGTACAAACAGCCACCTCCCTGCAAGAGATGCTGCATTACCTCAAGAAGAAGGGGTATGAGCAGGCATTTGTGATTGGTGGTGTTACTCTGCACAACGCCTTGCTTATCGAGGGACTATTCGATGAATTATTCATTAATGTTGAACCCTATCTAGCCAAAGGCCTGAATTTAGGCCCAACTGACAGCAAGATTACCGACTTGGAATTGGTAGGACATAAACATATTGGTGCAGGCATTGTACAAATTCATTACAGGATGGCTTAAGGTCTACTTTCATAAGATAGCCACCATTGAGTGCTCCTTCTCTGTGCATTCATGGCTGTTTTATTTAAAATGCTTTGGGAAGTCCAACGCTTTCATTTTGTTGGTGAAACCTAAAATCTAGGTAATCTTTGTTAGGCAGCACTGAGAAAAGAGTACAACAGTTGTTTTCAGTAGTATAAAAATACTGGCAGTTAAGTAACCATCCATTTTATGACTACTTACCATAAAAAGTAGGCAAAAGGGGAAAATAATTTAAAGGTAGAAGGAAAGTACCATTTATTCCCCTCTTGCCTCTTGATCACTACTATAAAGCTACACGTTAAGCAAAATTAAAAGTAATGCAATTTTATAAGCTTCCGTATGCATCCTCTTTTGTTTTTATCATCTTAAGTAATAAATCTATCCCAACTTGTAACATTTCTATCTGTAGAGCAGGATTTTCTTAACCATCGTCCCTTTTTGCGATAAAACTTGAACCAAATAAAAACCGTTTGGTAAGTGCCTTAAGCTAATGGGAAATTCTTGGTTTGCTGGCAGCTGATGCTTGGCCGTTACCTGTTGGCCTAACAAGGTTGATACAGTTACTTCACCTTTTACTTCTGATTTTAGATAAATTTCCCCATAGGTGGGATTTGGATAAATCATACTAGCTTCTTTTCTTTCTTCTAGGCCATTGGGTATAGCAGAACTTGCTTGGTTTTGCAAGAACAGGATACCTCCTGCTTGGGTACCTAGCAGTATTTCAGGCAGGCTATCCCCATCCATATCAGCGGCTGTTGGAAATAGGAATCCTGTAAGAGGAGAAGAAGTATAGGTTACATTACCCTTTTGAAAAGTTACTTCCTTACGTTCTACTAGTATGGGTATATGCTTCAACTTATCTAGTAAATCAGGATACATTATAAGCTTTCCCTGTTTATCGGCTGTGATCAAATCAGCTTTGCCATCCCCATTAAAATCAGCCATCGATAAAATCAGGTGAGGCTCAAAAACCTCCCCGGTAGCTGTTGCTAGGGTATTACTCTGCAGGCTATATTGAGGTGAGGCTGCAGAGCCGGTATTGAGGTAATAGGCAAGCTCGCCAGAAGATCTACTCACAAGTGCATCGACATCCCCATCCCCATCCAGATCATAAAGCAAGGGCGTATCATCTGCATGTAGAGCAAGGGGCAGCAGTTGAATTGACTCTTTTGAAAATTGAAAAGCTTGATCAGCCGAACCCTCATTTACTATATATTTCACATCTGTTCGATCAGTGTTGCTAACAAAGGTTAGATCGGTAATCTTATCCCCGTTGATATCTATAAAAGAAGGCTTTAGAAAGGTGAACTCCAGAGAGGATAACTCAAGGTAATCATCGGTTATAAACTTAAAAGCAGCTTGTTGTGGAGTACCCATGTTCTCATAGAGTGAAATGGTTGCATAAATCTGCCAGGTGTTTGAAACAGGATTGCCTTTGTTTCCAATAAATAAATCCAGATCCCCGTCTCCATCATAATCAGCTAAAGCTGGAAAAGCATTCTCTCCGACATCGAGCATGGTAGCTTGTAGAAAATCGTTCTGCACAAACTCAAATAGGGGCGAATCATTGGAGCCGGTATTTTTATATAACCAGCTAGATTTGGCAAAATTGATTAGATCATAGGGATTGGCAGAAACATTGGGGGTAGCAATCAAATCGTTGATGCCATCAAAATCAACATCTTCATAAAAAACGATAGGAAATTGAGGAAAGAAAATAGGTTTACTCGCAGGATACCTATCCTCTACTTGGGTAAAACGGGCTTGCCCTGCATCGCCATGATTGGTAAGTTTGCTGATAGAAGAACATTCTTCATGGCCAGTCAATAGATCCCCGTCTCCATCCCCATCTACATCTAAGACAAGCAGGCTATAGCCTCCAGCATGGTTGACACGCAATGAACTCTTTGTTTTACCCGTTGCATTGCCACAGTCTATATCGAATTGGTATTCGCCACAAGATGAACCCTGCTCAAATCTGCCCCAGCAGGCATTCACCCGCTTAAATGCTAAAGAATCTGCCTGATGGTAGCGTTCCATCGTTTGGTTTTGATGATATTCCACCCGTTTTCCTAAGGCATCATAGGTAAGGATGTCTAGGTCTCCATCCTGGTCCAGATCAGTAATAGCCGGAATATCCGAAAAGTAGGTCTGCAGATTGATCATGCCAGAAGTGCCTTGTGTAAGCAGCGGATCAGCTACAAGTTTCCATGCTAGGGAGGAGGCAGTAGACGTATTCTGATACACTTTTACCCCTAGTTTGCCAGAAGTGAAAATATCTTTTTTCCCATCTTTATTGTAATCAGCCATCAATACCCATCCTTGTAAATCCTTTGGAAACTGCCCTTCATATGATAGAGTATGTTGATAAAAGTACTTGCCTTTTTTCGCTACAGCTAAAAAGGTGGAGACAGTGTTCGTAAAACGTTCAAACACCACGAGATCTAGTAACGTATCCCCATTCAGATGCATTGTGTTATAGTGAGCCGCATTCATACCCCCGGCCCAGGCATTAGTAAGGGTATCCGCTTCTAACAAAAGAGGTATGGTTGATTGAAATTCAAACCGGAAGGTTTGTGCCCATAAGGGAATAAAGAGAGCAGAAAAGAAAATAAGCAGAGGAACTGTTTTATAAAAAACTCGTCTTCTCAAATAATGATTTATAAAGTATAACTTATCCATAGAAAGGATTTAGTACAGATTACGCGGACAACTATTCTACAAGTTACAGTTTTTATAGGATGCCTGCTTCTTTTATAGGACATAAAAGAGGCAGGCAAACCTTATTTTCACCCAACTACTTCTTAGATTTCAGCAGGTACTTGCTTTGATTAAGGTTGTAACTAAGGGCTATGACCATGCGTCCGGCACTGTAAGGATGTTCCGTTGGGGCATTATAAACTGGAAGCTGATAAGCTAAATTCAACGATACGTTTTTGTAAAACACATCCAAGCCCGGGCCAAGCAAGGCATTGTTCATTTGATGTTCTCCTAAAATTTCACCGCTATAGGTTTCTCCTTTGGTGTACTCATAAAAAAACTGAGCCGAAGGAATAATCTGCCATTTCTCAGTAAGGAAGAATTTATAAAACAGATTGATAAAGGTAGCTGTAGAGTTGGCGATGCCTTCTTTGTAATAGTTCTCTCCATTCAGTTTATAGGAAGTGTTCAGACTCAAACCCAGATTGTCATAGCCGGTTATGTAATTGAGGTACACAAAATAATCGACACTGCCTGTACCAGGCTGCATCAGCATGGGATACCTGCTGCCATCCCTGTTTTTACGGTAATAATCGCCAGTAGGTAGTTTTATACCGGCCCCTCCAATAAGCCTTTGTTGGAAGCCAACCGTTTCTACATTTCTGATCAGATGATAGCCGGCAAATAAATTAATATCTCCTATACCTGATACATTCGTGGTGCTGCCTTCATACCTTGTGGTATTCATGGCAACGGGTACAAAAGCATTTAATTCAATTCGCTGATGGAGGAAATACTTTGCCCGAAGTTCTACTACCCGATAAGCTTCGTAATCTTCCGGATTGTTTCCATGGCTATGGTCGCCTGTACCTGGGGCATGCGTATGAGCGGCTCCCCCTCTATTAAACGGACGGGCAAGAATTGGACTAACCCCTGATGGAAAGAAGCGGTGTGTTTGCCCATTATAGCCGTTAAATACCCGGTAGCGGTGCATGAGTCCTACACTGCTTTGATTGTCATAAGGTGTGATACCCATAAAACAGCCACAGATGTCACAGGCATGGCTAGCCTGGAGGCTAATAAATAAAGAAAATAGAAGCAGGTATCTTGTTTTCATAGTTTGGTGATAAGTCAATAATTTTTTAATTAAGGCCTGATTTCTGAGAATTTAGCATCTTTGGTAAAGCTTTGATCTGTAAGACTTTGCAGAAAAGTCACAAGCGCCGCTTTTTCTTCTTCTGATAGTGCAATACCTATCTTGCCATCTGTAGATAGTGCTGTATCCAGAGTAGGCGAATCTTTTACCCCCTGGCTGTAATGATTGAGCACCTGCCCTAAAGTTTTAAATCTTCCATCGTGCATATAGGGAGAGGTAAGGGAAATATTACGCAAGGTGGGTACACGGAATTTACCTTGGTCTCCTTGCTGATGGGTGATCAGGCTTCTTCCTTCGTCTTTCGCAGATGCTGTATCCAGTCCATTATTGCGGAAAGAGCCATCGGTAAATAAAGGTTGCTTGTGACAAGAAGCACACTTCTGCTCAAACACCTGTAATCCTTGTTTTTCTTCCCCCGTAAGGGCCTCTTCTTTACCCTGCACGTACTGATCATAACGGGAATCTGCAGAAACCATAGCCCCCATAAATCCTGCCAGTGCTTTGAGCATCTGCTGACTGTCTATGGGCGTTTTCTCAAAGACAGCTTTGAATTTAGTCCCATATTTGTCACTTCCATTCAGTTTAGCAATTACATTCTCTATCGTTTCATCCATTTCCAGCGGATTGGTAATGGGAGATAAGGGTAGCACTTCTAAGTGGTTTACCCCGCCATCCCAGAAGAAATCTTCCTGCCACAAGGTGTTAAAGATGGGAGGCGTATTACGTGTGCCATTCTGATCATCTACCCCATGGCTCACCCGGTGGTCTATATCTGCAAACGCAGCTGCCTGTTTATGACAATTGCCACAGGAAATAGAGCCGTCCCTGGATAGCATCGGATCATAAAACAGCATTCTGCCTAGTTCAAACTTTTCTTTGGTAAGCAGGTTCTGCTCAAAGGTATAAGCTGGTTTAGGAAAATGGGCTGGCAGACTTACCAAAAAAGGTTCGTTACTAGGAGCAGTGTCCGCTCTTTCACAGGAAAGAAAAAGAGAAGAGATTCCTGCAAATACACCTGCCAGCCAGAATACTTTGTTAGTCATAAAGTATATTTTATTGTTACTAAGCCAGGCTAATCGTGGATATGATCCAACGTGAACATACCCACATAATTGTTGGCTACCGGCACTGAATTAGGCCCGCCCATCGTAAAAGATAGCTCAGAGAACTTGATTACATTAGTCCCCTTAAACATTTCTGCCATATCCGCTTTAAAATGAACTTCCGGTGTAGAAGTAGTTTTTATACTAAACTTTTTCCCTTCCATCTCTGGAGAAACGCTGCGTATACAATTATTAGGTGACTTAAATCCTCCGATGTGGAATACCAAGCCTCCGTTAGCTGACTGCGGGGAATAACCTTCCATTTTTACATAAATGTAGCCAGAGTTCCAGGTCCAGAACATGCCATGGAGCGGGTCAAGAGCACCGGTTTGTGCACCTGATACATTGCGGGTACTGTCTACCCCAATAGTGAAGGTAATTCCTGTATAATCGCCGGTGGGAATACTATCTAAGGTAATCACTTTGGAAGAAGCTTCTTCCTCATCTATCAGGTAGTAACTTTCTGGCTGCACGTATTCACTGCCATCGGCTTTTTGAAGCTTGATATTAGAGATGTAATACTTAAACATGGTCACGGTAAAGGCATCTCCATTGGCATTGGTATAGGTTTGTGTATTTAGGGTCAACGGGTCATCGCCTACCACGTTTTCAAATTCAATCCGCAGCTGGCCGACACCTTGCGGCTCAGATTCGGGATCTTTTTTACAGCCGGTGAAAAGAGTAGATACAATGAAAAGTAAGGCAATATAGAAAGAGGTAGTAAGAAGCGTTTTCATAAAATATAATCAATTAACTGAACAATAATGGAAATAAAAGGAATGGATTAATTCTTATCCCACATGCGGGAAAGTCAGAGAGCATACTACTCTACAGCTTTAGATAAGCCGATAAGAGTACGCTGCTTGCGGAGGATGAAAAATACGCTGGGCTACACCAAATGAATAGGATAAAAGGTATAGCGTATGTACGCTGCTACCTGTTTTTGCAGGGGATGCTAAAAAAGAGAGAACAGAGCCCATGAAATAGAGAATTTTAATTTTCTCTTTCACAAGGTGTGCTTTTTCTGCTTGTCCGGCTTTGGTTAACTGCTTGGTTAAATGACATTTTCCTTCACAGGCTAGTTGCGGTTTTTCCCGGTTGATACAATAGGTGCTGATGATATAGGCTTTGTTCAAGCTATAATCCACTACATACAGCACCTTACTTACTGGTTGTAGCAAGAAGAGTATAGCAAGAAATAAAGCGATATATCTTTGCATAAGTAGATAAATAAATACTCATTTTCTAGTATTATCTAGTATTCCATGAGAGTTGGATACAGCTATTATTTTTGTTCAAATGGGTTAGAAAAGGCTTTGTTTTGAATAAATGTAGAATCAGTGAGCATATGCAGAAAGGCAATGATATCTTTTTTCTCTTGGGTAGTTAAATGCAGTTTCACTGACCCGCCTGCTAGGATGGGTTCATTGCTTGCTTCCAGGATGAGTGGATCTAATGTCTGGCTCCTCTGGATATGGTCGTTATAATGATCGAGTACCTCTTCTAACGTTTCAAACCTGCCATCGTGCATGTAAGGAGCTGTTAAGGCAATATTTCGCAGCGAAGGAGCTTTAAACTTGCCTATGTCAAAGCTTTGCCCGGTTACCCCTTCCCGGCCGGGGTCTGTAGGATTTGCATCCAACCCATTATTATGAAAGGTGTTAAGCATGGTTAGGTTGCCTCCATGACAATCGAGGCAGTTACCGCCCCGGAGTCTTCCGGCTTCCGGATGGGTAAAGAATAATTCTTTGCCGTTAAACTCGCTTACGGTAGGCGTATACTTGTTCTGCAAAAACCTATCAAACTTAGAGTCAGATGAAATTAGGGTACGTTCAAATTGTGCCAAGGCTTTGGCTATGTTTTGAGCCGTAATTTGCTCAGAACCAAATACAAGTTTAAATAATTTCGGGTACTCTGCTGTATTTTGTAGTTTGGCTACCGCTTCGTCTAGTGTCTGATGCATCTCAAGGGGATCTTGTATTGGAATTAGCGCTTGTTCTTCCAAGCTTTTGGCTCTTCCATCCCAGAAGAAGTTTTTTGCCCAAATTAAGTTAGCAAGCGACATGGAATTTCTTTTGCCCATAATACCTTCTGAACCCGTACTAAAGACTTTATCATCGCTAAAAGCAAACTTCTGCTGGTGACAACTTCCACAAGAAATAGTATTATTATTTGAGAGTTTCTTTTCATAAAACAACATTCTACCAAGCGCTATGCCTTCTTTGGTAAGAGGATTATCTTCTGGAAGCCGGTAATCTCCAAAATGCTTGGGAATAGAAATTGCATACGGGCCTGTTTCCCATGGAGGTGTTTTTGCCTGCTCATCTTTTTTGCAAGAACAAAGCAAAATGCTTACAAACAGCAAAGCTAGCAGCCTATATAGCGATAAATACATTTTCATAAACTAGGATAATTACTAGCAAGCTATTGCCTACAAATAGTGTGAATGTGGAAGTAACCTTAAGAACAAGAAAATTCTAGGTATATATAGAAATAGCTCTTCCTCCATATATACATAGAGCAAGCAAACGAACAAAGAAGATCAACAAACCGAAATAAAGTAGGCTCTAAAGAAGAGCATTGGGCTTATCGATGTAAGGTTACCCCTGAGGTGGATGGAAGGTGTCGGTAAGAAAAGAAAATTGATAGCTAACTTGATAAGGAAAAATTTGTTTCTTGCTCGTAATGGAAGGCCTTAAATGAACAGACGCATAGGGTTGATAAAACCAAATGATTTCCAGGCTGGAAACAGAAGAATGAGTGGTTTTGCTTTCTGTTTCTTGGGCTTTCTGCAGCTTTTTGTTTAAATGGCATCGTCCTTCACATTGTAAAGCTGGTCTATCTTGGTTGATGCAAAGCACCTTATAAATAAAGTCTTTATTGAGCTTATAGTCTAATATAAGTAATCCTTTGCTGAAGGTTTGCAGCAAAATCAAACTTATGAGCAATATGACTACCGGCGTTTTCAAAAAAGCTTTAATGAACGATTTGTCTAACAAAGATAATAGATCAAGCTTACAAAAGAGCTAAAAGTATTCATTTTTACGTTAAAAAGATTTAGCTCTTGTCCCTCTACATAGTAACAGGTACAAAAATGTTACCTTTCTTGAAACTTTATATAGGGTCTCTTGTACCCTTTACTCAATTTTATCCAGTAAAGGGTATTTAGATTAGGGGTGTAACTTATAGGTACAGCTTTTAAACGTCAGGATAAGTATGGTAAACTAAAAGGCAATAGTACCTTAATAGGGAGTTTTTTTGTTAACCTATAAATGGATAAGACCATATTTAATAAGCTATATTTTTTCCACTCAATATTTAGGCTATTCACTCATTTATAAAGCTTCTTCACAAGATAATCTTCCTTTTTAGGATTCTATTTTGGAATTTTATATCCAATACTAGCATCCCCATTGAATAATCAACTATTGCCTCATCCTGGTTAAACGTTGGGATAAGGGCGCATTATTAATATTTTTAATAAATTGATAATGAGTATTTTAACAAACCCCAGGGAGTGTTATCAGGCGATATTGCAGCCTTTTTAATAGCTGAGTTTAATTTGTAAAATTTCATACCATGAAGACTAAAATATCCTTGCAAGCGCAGAGAATTAACCAACAATCCGAGGACTGGTTCTATGTACTAATGGCTTTTATAGCAATCGCAATTGCCATCGCCGGTTTCGCACCTGCAGCCGTATCCACAACTAGTCGCAGGGCGCCACTAACTTGGGCATTGATCTCCCATGGAGCTATTTTTGGTGCTTGGCTCCTATTGTTTCTAACGCAGACAATCCTCATTACCAAAAGAAAGCTCGCCCTTCACCGGCGACTGGGCTATTTGGGTGCATTCCTTGCTCTCTTAATGGTTGTGTCCGGATATATTACTGCCATTGCGATGGCGCGTCGCGGGTATGATCTAAGCGGCGATTTGATAAGGGGAAAAGGCAATCCCCTTGAACTGCTGGTGTTTCAGCTTGGAGATATTTTAAGCTTCACTGTTTTGGTCGGATTAGCCATTTGGTATCGCACTAACTCTGCCATTCACAAGAGGTTGATGCTGCTTGCAACCCTCGCTTCCTTGATGCCTGCTGCACTAACACACATTATTGGCCATTCACCGGTTTTACGAGAGATAACAGCCCCAATCATACTCATCCCTCTTTTTATGCTCCTTTTTGCCGGAGCCCTCCACGAGCGTTTATCCCAAGGCAGTGTTCACCCCGTTTCGTTGTGGGTAGCCTTGGCCTTATTTGTTTGGGCTAACCTGCGCGCTGCGGTCATTGGGCCGAGCGATGCCTGGCGCAATTTTGCAGAATGGCTCATCATATAAACCGATACTGATTCACTTGCTTATATATCTGAAATAAAGCATTTCTTCGATTGTTCTCCTATCAAAGGAAATGTTTTGAGAACCCTGCCATACCTATCCGGTTAGAAGTTGAAAAAACACTAACAGAGATGAGGTTAATCAACAAAGGAGATTTTCGATCAACTTATTTGAGGACAATTAGCGACTTGGTATAGCTTTCACAAGCACTCTTTAGAATCATTATAGGTGTGCCTTTACCTAATTGAGATTATATTACTCTTGCCATAAAATAATAGCCACATTTCATTCTTATTTTTTACCTATAAGTTGGCGTTATTTTTAAATCAAATCCTCCTTTATATTTTTTCAGGCAAATTCGATTTAAAACATTCGCTGGTTATATTGAATGGCGTAAAAGCAGCTTTCGTGTATAGTGTGTAGAAATTGAGGGCATGGGTTGTTCAAGTTGAACGCCTACCCGTTTACGCCCTACCACGCGAGTATACCCTAAATACTGTCCAGCATCCGCTTCTAATGCCTCAATCTCGCTCTTATTATCAGGGGCAATAGCTAAGTGCCACTGATGCCATAAATGCCACCCTTCAGCAAGTGAATCTGCTATTTCAATATCCATTAACCCAGTCCTTTCCCAGTGGCGTTGCCACCATTGAGCAGAGTGTAAGCACCAAAGGTCTGGGGTCCACCATTCTTTCAGGTGCTCAGGCACTATACCTGAAATCTCCTGCATCAGTCCAGCCCCTGCTATTCCCACCTGACCACCTGCTTTAACGAATCGAAGTAAGTAGTTCAAGTATAAATCATCTGTGCCATAATAGAAGAAAGAATCAATGCTAACAATAACATCGAAGAAATCAGCCGCAAAAGGCAGTGAACGTGCGTCAGCATGAATGGGGAAGACTCCTTGCTCTACAGCAGCGTCCCGTATACGCTGCAGGTTCTCTGAAACCGAACACATCAGGTCAACTGCCCATACTTGCACCCCAAACTCCCGATGAAGAAAAATGGAGGACATTGCCCGTCCGCAGCCCAAGTCTAAAACGCGCATGCCCGGACGCAAGTCTAATGCTGTTGCTAGCCATTCCGTTAGCCACAAAGGATTAGCTCCGCCACTTACACTAGCCTTTATCCACTCCGGATGATAAGTAGAAGAGCGGGGAAAGTAGGGGTGAATCAGTAGGTCATCCATAGGAATATACTGCTATATTTTATAACGCAATATAGGGTAAATCTCTTTTTTAATCTACTGTTAATGGAGGACCAACAATCTGCATATTATGCTCACTCATTAATTGTGTGGCAATCTCGGGAGTCATTTTCTCGTACTTACTATATGCTCTTAAAAAGTCCTCAAACCTTCCTGCAGGTTGGGATACAATTAAAAAGGTAGTCGGTGTGTCACTTATAATCGTAAAGGCATGTGGCACATTTCTGGGTATGAAAATACTATCTCCTGCTTTCAACAACAAGTTTTCATCCCCAACTTTGAATTTGACCTCTCCCTTCGTTACATAAAAAGTTTCGTCAAAATCCGGGTGGATGTGTATTGGAGGACCTGTCGCTTTAAAATTATTAGAACTAAGTATAATGGAAAGAGCTCCATGGGTATCTTTGGAAAGTACCTTGAAATCAATTTTTGTATTACCATCAAGGGTAACATTTTCATGCAGCCGGTTTTCACCGTCTTTCACTAAGATTCCTTTTTGCGGCCTATCAGCAGCAGAAGTAGGGGTTTGGTCAAATTTAATCATGGGCAGGGTTAGTAAAGAATTGCTAATAAAAGTTTCTCGGTTTATGATGTAAGCTTTAAAGTTTATATCCCTTTTTTTTCATAAAGCTCAAAAAAACTATCTACAGTTTAGTGGTAAAAAATCAGCAACTTTTAATCGTATTTAAAATTAGGGTTTAGTGATAAATACTGTTCAGGTGAATGAGAATCTTCCCTAATGAGTTGATTTGGCGTGCAATGGGAAAACTCTTTAAAGTCTTTCACCAGATGCTGGTAATCAGTATACCCTGAGTCCCATGCAATAGACACCCAACTAAGCCCGGGATTGCGCTGCTTGGTTAGAAAGGTTTTGTAAAACCGACAAATCCGGGCATAAAACTTTGGGGTAACACCCATTTGTTGAACAAACCTTCTTTCTAATCCGCTTGGGCTTAAACACGCTTGGCTAGCAAACTCATCTAGAGAAAAACCTTGAGGATTTGCTAAAATCAACCCAGCAATCTTATCTACTGGATGATTGTTGTTGTTGATAAGTTGAATCTTTTTCCATAAAAAGCCTTCAATCAGTGCCACCATATTCCTATATGACCCTGTATTGGCCAGTTGTTCATTCAAAAGCCTGATTTGGGGCCCGAGGACTGATTCTGCATCTACATTTTTATGAACAAATTCGCTCAAGGGGATTCCAAGAAATTTAAACAAAGCCCCTGGATGGAAGCGAACACTGATGGCTAAGTATTCTTTGGGCAGATGTAGGTTTTGTCTTGCCAGGGGCTGTCCAAAAATAACGGTTTGTGCTCTTTTTTCACAGGTGCCTGTCTGCGGATTACTTGATAAGACAGAGCCTCTTATATAAAAAATAAGCCCTTGCTTAGGACAAGCAGGATAGGGTTTTAAAGGTATAGGGTCAGTTTTGCTAAAGTTGAAATCAATAAGCAAATAGTCCCGTATAAATCCTTTTAGATAAGGGCTCGGTTGACAAAGGCGGTAAACCATACTAAAGATTTTAAGATTTTGCCTAATAGGTGTATACCCAAAAATCTATTCATATTTCAGGTGTTCACTTATCTAGCCCAATATACAAAATACTATGTAAATACATCTTTGCTAGGGGAATCTATAGAACAGTTGTCTAAGTAGTTTTATCAATACAAAATGCCCTACATCCTACACTACCGCTCTTATTATGTGCTTGAAGCTTTAAGAGATCCCTATCATTCATTGAATGTAGAGCTAAACAAACTGGCAAGATAGTCAGCCTCGCTAGTAAAATCCTCAATAAGAGAATATGATTTTGGTGATTCTTAGTAAGCAGGCGGAAAGGCTAAGTGAATGGAGGTTTTTGAGTGGCGAACAACAGACGAATGGCAGGAAATTAGTCCAATAGGAGATTTATGCGGGATTGTATAGAAACATCGATAGTTGTAAGATATGCTCTCCTTTAGCTATGAGCTTTATAACCATCCAAATTTCTGCACCAGACGCTCTTTCTGATTTTTAGCTACCGGGATAGTGGTATCACCAGTCATGACAAGATAGGAACCATCACCTTTGTGGTACATTTTGATATGGTCTAGGTTAATCAGGTACTGGCGGTGTACCCGCAGGAATTGTCGTTCTTCTAATACTTCACCTACTTCCCGCAAAGTTTTAGATAACAGGTAGCTTTTACCGTCTGTAAGAAATAGCCGAGTATAATTGCTATCTGCCTCGCAGTACACCAGCTCCTTGAGTTCTACAAAGACAACGCCACCTTGAAAAGGTAGGGCTATTTTAGAAGGGTACTGACCTTCTTTTAACTGATGCCTAAGCATATCAAGTTGCCTGTTATCTATACGCTGGCGTTTTTCTGCTTTACGCACTGCTTCACACAAATGACTTATGTTGAGGGGTTTGAGCAAATAATCTAGCGCACTGAAGCGAAAGGCCCGGAGGGCAAATTCATTGTAGGCTGTTACAAAAATTAAGCTAAAGAAAATATCGTCTAATTTTTCAAGTAAACTAAAGCCATTCATCCGAGGCATTTCTATATCCAGAAATACCAGGTCAGGTTCCCTAGTCCGTATAGCCTGTAAACCCTCTTCCGGATGACTGGTTTGAAAAACTATCTCTACCTGCGGGCAGTGTTCTTTGAGTTGCAAGGCCATTAGTGCCACACAATCTGGTTCATCATCAATAATAATAGCTTTGAGCATAGTGGGTAATTGGTAACTTTTTTTTGACTTTCGCAGGTATTGTATACTTTTCCTAAATTTTATCAGATAGGTATTTCCAACACCACTTCTGTTCCGGCCGCATTGCCCTGTGCATCTGTCAGGTCATGAACTTGCACCTTCGTATGGGTCTGATAAAGCCGGTTAATTAAGGAGATCCGCTCTCCGGTCACCTTCATGCCAAAGGACTTATGCCGGGTAGCCGATAAGCTTTTGAGCTCCGTAGCTTTGGCTCGGCCAATACCGTTATCGGCAATAGTAATACGCAGGTAATCCTCAGACATAGGCTCTACCTTTACTCCTACCATACCTCCTTCTGGCTTATGCATTAGTCCGTGCCAGATCGCATTTTCCACATATGGCTGCAAGAGCAGCGGAGGAATCTCAATCAGATCGCTATCTAGGTTTGTATCCATTTCTATCGTAAAACGGAGTTTATCTTTAAAGCGCATGGCTTCCATTTCCAGGTAGAGCCGCAAGGCTTCCATTTCATTGGCAAGGGTTACCCTTTCTGAGCGGGAGTTTTCCAGCACCAGCCGGATAAGCTGGCTAAAGCGGTTGAGGTAATCTGAGGCTTTGGCTGCATCGTTACTAGTGGTGTAGAGTTGAATAGAATTGAGGCAGTTAAAGATAAAGTGTGGATTCATCTGTGCCCGCAGGGCCATCATCTGAATTTCTGCCAGTTGCTGCTCAAAGCTCTGTTCCAGCTGCCTAATGTGCTGCCTTTCCAATTCCTTACCCTGTGCTTGTACCTGGCGGGTACGTGCCTCTAGCTCCCTTTCCAATTGCCGGGCATAGGTTTGCTGCAGCTCGTTTTTCTCAACCTCTACCAGTTTGCTACGGTAAGCTAAGGCAAGGGCAAAGCAGAAAAGTTCAATGCATAAGCCAAGCATCATATAAAAGGGTGGATAGTTTAGAAAAAGGCTGGCGATAGCAGATACATTAGCTAAGGTATACAGACCATGAAAGGGAGAGATTGCAATAATATATAAACTAATCTGTCCGGCTAGTAGATAACTTTTAAGCTTAGTCTGGCTGCGCAGGGTAGCTAAAATCAGTAACATACCCATCAGCAGAGCTGGAAAAGTATCCAAAATAAAGTATAGAGCATTACTTCGGATCCATATGCCAGTAAATACCTGTGCTATGGCTAGGCTTTGCAGGATAGCTAGTACGACCATTATGGCTCTTACCATACGCCAGAGAGAAGGTTGTTGCCTTGGAATATTTAGAAGTGTACTTAAAAACAGGGCGTATAGCAGTGCCAGTATATGGTTTAATGTCAAGGCAATAGGATGGCCTAGAAAAGGTAGCCAGTTTGGTTCAAGTCCAAGCCCAAAGCGAGGGTTTGCCAATAATAAAAGAAAACAACCCGAAGCCAGCGTGTAGAGAGTGTAATAAAGAAAAGCCCTATCGCGGGTAAGCCAATACTGAAAGAAGGAATAGCCGCCCATTAAGAGCAGACAGCCTAGGATCATGGCCATTGCCCCTAGTAGCCACCGCTCCAAAATTAGTGTCTCGGAGAGCGTTGCCCGCAAGCTTTGTTTTGTATGCAACTGATCAACTACGTTATGAATGATTATTAAGTAATCAACTACGCGCACAAAGTAATGATGGGTAGTCTGAGGAGGTATGACCATGGAAAAAATTCCATAGCCGAACACTTTTGGAGCAGTAGGAACACACAGGCCATTACTGCCCAAATGCTCAAAGGAATGTTGATTCTTCCTATAGAGGGAATACACGGCGTGCACGCCACCTCCATACACTAAGCGAAGGGTATCGGTAGGATGGGTGTTCCTTACTTGGAACTGAATCCATATCACCTGGCTGGTCTCCGGCATTGCCCTGTTTATGCGGTAGTGAATCTGGGGAATCCTTGCTGCAGGTAAGAACCGCTGCCCTGCAATAAAAGAAAGAGGCTGCAAGGTATCGCCAGTGGGATCTTGATAAAATAAGGCATAAGGTTCAACAGATACCCCTTGCTCAAGGGTAGGTTGGCCGTGAAAAGTAATTTCGGGGAGCCCTTGAGCCATCATAGTTCTGGTGTATAGTACCAGTAAAATTAACAGGGCTACTGCTCGCATAAGAACTACCTCAAAATCTATCTTTATATTAGTTCAATATCGTAAATAGCGTATGCTTTTACAACCTGATTGCCACAAATAAAAGTGTCCCCAAGGCTACGCTCGGCTTTGGGGAGGGGTAAATTTATTTACTCACTTTTCTAACCACCGGATCATGGGCAGCCGCATTTTGGTCAACTGTAGTTACCTGGAGTGAAGCAATCTTCCATACCTCATTTGTCTTAGTAAGCACTACATTCACCATGCTTTGGCTAGTATCTCCTTTAGAACCAGCCTTCTGGCCACTCGGAAGAGTATGATCCTGTTTCACAAGGTACTGCATTTTAATGATAGCTACGGCTACTGTTGGAGCCAGAAAGCGTAGGTCTATGATCTGGCTCTTAGCAGAGCTATGCTTAAACATTTTTTCCCCAAATAGCTGATGCGCTTTCACAATCTCAGTTTTATTTTTCCAGTACATGCCTACCGGGTTGATCATCATCGCCTGCTGATCGTAAATGTCATACTTACCAGAGTAGGTGTAATCATGTGCATTCCAGGCATCATCCATTTTCTGAATTACTGTGCGGATGGCTTTTTCTTCGGCAGCAGATTGGGCATAGCTTAGGCTGAAAATTAACAGAAGAGCAAGTGTCAAGCGAATAGTTTTCATAACAATATAGATTGGTTTAAGAGAATAGAAAAAGAGTAATCAAAAGTACTTTTTCCCGTGTCAGATGTGCCATTTATTGTGTAAAGCTCCTCTTTGCCCGAGTGAGTAGCCCGAGTTTTGAGTAAGGCTATTTTATATGATTACTTTTTTCGCAAGTGCTTGTTTGGAAGAAAAGTGTAAGCATCCAATTAATTTTTTTAAAATCTAACTATTGTTTTTGTTTTTGATCATCACTTTACAAGGTTAGTGTAAAGCCCTTTCAGGAATTGACCTTTAGAGATAGGCATAAAGGGGAAGAAAATATGGATTTCTCCTGTGCGAATTAGTCGCGATTTTTTTGAAATCGTATAGGTCTATTATGGAGAAGCTGTTAAAAGAAATTACAAACTTTGCTGATCAGGCTCATGGACAACAGCGCAAAAAATATACCCCTGAGCGCTATATTGTTCATCCGCTACGGGTAATGAACATGTGTAAAGAATATAGCCATGACACCTCTGTGCTTGCAGCAGCCCTACTGCATGATGTGCTAGAAGATACAGGGATAAGTAAGGAAGAAATGAAAGATTTTCTGCTCCAGGTTATGGATCAGGATAAAGCTTTTCAAACTCTTCACCTAGTTGA